>WBZX01000730.1_pt1 | contig 17962 bp, 16 predicted proteins | sample 5204211 | NCBI WGS metagenome assembly WBZX01 (sample SAMN12344362, study PRJNA552823) | activated sludge metagenome | biome: Activated sludge suspended growth; feature: Nitrification reactor; material: Wastewater; isolation source: activated sludge from nitrification reactor of wastewater... | reverse complement strand
CCGGCGTTCCGCCGGCGATGAGCTGGCCACGGTCGAGCACGATGATGCGGTCGGCCTGGGAGAAGACCACATCCATATCGTGTTCGGTGAACAGCACGGCGATGTTGTGCGCCCGCGCCAACTGCGCCGTCAGCTCCATCAGCGACACCCTTTCCTTGGGCGCCATGCCGGCGGTCGGCTCGTCCATCAGCAGAAGCCGCGGCTGGTTGGCCAGGGCAATCGCCAGCTCGACCCTCTTCAGGTCGCCATAGGCCAGCACGCCACAGACACGGTCGGCTTGGTCGAGCATGCCAACCTGATCGAGCAACGCATCGGCCTCGACGCGGAATGCCGTCCCGAACCGCTGCAACAGGGAGCGCAGGCGGCCTGCATGGGAATAAAGCGCCATCTGCACGTTTTCGCGCACGGAGAGCGACGCGAAGGTCGCCGTGATCTGGAAAGTGCGGCCCACACCCAGCCGCCAGATGGTGCGTGGGCGCAGTCCCACGATATCGCGGCCGTCGAGACGGACGACGCCGGCGTCGGGAGCAAGCTGGCCGTTGAGCATGTTGAAGCAGGTGCTCTTGCCTGCGCCGTTGGGGCCGATCAGGGCCAGCATTTCGCCGGCGGCCACGGCGAACGAAACATCGGCCACGGCCTGCACCCCGCCGAATGCCTTGTGCAGCCCTTCGACCAGGAGAACGGCGTTGCTCATGCGCGTTGCTCCCGCCACCGCACGACCAGCGCCTTGAGGCCGCCGACCAGACCTTGCGGGAACAGCAGCACGATCAGCAGGATTACGAGGCCGATCACGGCCCGCCAGAACTCGGTGTTGCGCGCCACGACGTCGCGCAGCCAGGTGAAGATCGCGGCACCGACGACGGGGCCGGTCAGGGTTTCGACGCCGCCCAGCAGCACCATGACCAACCCGTCGGTCGACTGTGCAATCGAGATGGTCGAGGGCGAGATGCTGCCCTTGGAGAAGGCATAGACGGCACCCGCAAGCCCCGCCAGCGCCCCCACGAGCACGAAGGCCGCCCACTGGAAGCGGCGCAGGTCGATGCCGATCGCCTCGGCGCGTAACGGCGAATCGCGGCCGGCCCGCAGTGCGTAGCCGAAGGGCGAGAACAGCACGCGCCAGAGAAAGGCGATGCCTGCACCGCACAAAGCCAAGGCGAGATAGTAGTAGACCGTCTTGTCGGCAAGCCACGAGGACGGCCAGACGCCGAACACGCCGTTGCTGCCGCCGGTGACGGAATCCCACTGGAAGACGATCGACCAGCTGATCTGCGCGAAGGCCAAAGTCAGCATCGCAAGGTAGACGCCGGAGAGGCGCACACAGAACCAGCCGTAGACGATCGCGAAGGCACCGGCGACCAGCGGCGCGATCAGCAGCGCCGCTTCCATCGGCAGGCCAACACGCTTCAGCAACAGGCCGGCGGCGTAAGCCCCGATGCCGAAATAGGCGGCGTGACCGAACGACACCATGCCCGCCGGCCCCATGATGAAGTGCAGCGAGACCGAGAACAGGGCGAAGCAGACGATGTCGGTCAGCAGGATCGCCGCGTAGCGGTCCGTGACCCACGGGACGACGACGAGCAGCGTCAGCCAGACCAGTGCGAAGCTCCACGACGGCACGGTGAACGGCGGCGCCGGTTCCGCCGCGGCACGCTGGGCGGCCTGCGGCTTGCCCAGCAAGCCATAGGGCCGCACGACCAGCACCAGCGCCATGATCAGAAACTCGACCACGAGGGTGAGCTTGGAGAAGGAAATCTCGACGCCGAACCAGGTGACGCTGCCGATACCGATGCAGAAGGCCTTGGCGACACCGATGATCACCGCCGCCAGGAAGGCGCCGCCAATGCTGCCCAGTCCCCCCACGACGGTGACCACGAAGGCATCGGCGATGACGGTCAGATCGAGTTCGAGGTTGGCGGGCTCGCGCGGGATCTGGAGGGCGCCCCCCAGCCCCGCCAGCACGGCGCCGACGAAGAAGACGGACGTGAAGAGCTTGGCCTGATCGACGCCCAGCGCACCCACCATCTCGCGGTCCTGCGTGGCAGCGCGCACCAGCGCCCCCCAGCGGGTGCGGGTCAGCAACAGCCAGATGACCGCCAGGACCAGCGGGCCGATGACGATCAGCAGCAAATCGTAGGCCGGCACGCGCTTGCCCATGATCTCGACGGCCATGGACAGGCCGGGCGCCCGCGGCCCCACCAGGTCCTCCGCGCCCCAGGTGAAGAGCGCGATGTCCTTGATGATCAGGACGATGGCGAAGGTCGCCAGGAGCTGGAACAGTTCGGGCGCGCGATAGATGCGCCGCAGCACGGCGAGTTCGATCAGCACGCCGACCAGCCCCACGACAAGCGCCGCCAGCACGACCGCACTCCAGAAGCCGAGCGGCGTGCGGCCGAACAGCTCGATCAGCGAGTAGGCGCCGTAGAGCCCCAGCATGTAGAGCGAACCGTGCGCAAAGTTCACGATTCGCGTGACGCCGAAGATCAGCGACAGGCCGGCCGACACCAAGAACAGCGACGAGGCGGCGGCCAGCCCGTTCAGGAGCTGGATAAGGATCGAGGAAAAAGTCACGCGTGAGACCGTCGGGGAGACGGTGGCAGGGCCACCGTCAGTTCTTCGGCCTCATCTTCTGGACATCGGCGTCGCTCGGCAGCGCATCCTTGCCGTCGACGAAGCGCCAGTCCTTCATGACGCCCTTGCCGTCCTTCACGCCGATGCGGCCGACATAGGCCCCCATCGTCGACTGATGATCGATCGGACGGTACTGGATCATCCCGAACGGCGTCATCAGGGTGAGGCCGCTCATGGCCGCCAGGAGCTTCGCCTGATCGAGCGATCCCGCCTTCTTGATCGCTTCGGCGGCCGTCATCACGGTCGCATAGCCGACCACGGAGCCCAGCCGCGGATAGTCCTTGAACTTCGCCTGATAGGCATTGAGGAACTTGGTGTGCTCGGGCGTCTTGATTTCGCTCCAGGGATAGCCCGTCACGTACCAGCCTTCCGGCGCTTCTTCCTTCAACGGATCGAGATACTCCGGCTCGCCGGCCAGGAGGTTGAACACCTCGACGCCCTTGAAGAGACCGCGCTGCTGGCCCTCGCGCACGAACTTGGCGAGGTCCGGTCCGAACAGCGAGGAGAAGATCGCGTCCGGCTTGGCATCGGCCAACGCCTGCGCCACGGCGCCGGCATCGATCTTGCCGAGCGGCGGCGCCTGTTCGATCACGAACTCGACGTCGGGCTGCTTCTCCTTGAGGAGCTTCTTGAAGGCCGCCGTCGCCGACTGGCCGTACTCGTAGTTGGGATAGACGATCGCCCAACGCTTCTTCTTGAGCTTGGCGGCGTCGGGAATGAGCATCGCCGTCTGCATGTAAGTCGAGGTGCGCAGGCGGAAGGTGTAGGCGTTGCCCGAGTCCCAGACGATCTTGTCGGTGAGCGGCTCTGCGGCAATGAACAGCACCTTGCGCTGCTTGGCGAAGTCGGCGACGGCGAGGCCGACATTCGACGGGAAGGTGCCGATCAGGAAGGCCGCGCCCTCGCGGCTCAGCAGTTCTTCCGCGACGCGGACCGCATCGCCGGGATTGCCGTTATCGTCGCGGCTTACGACCTCGATCTTGCGGCCAAGCACGCCGCCCGCGGCATTGACCTCCTCGACCGCCAGCTCGATGCCCTTCTTGTAGGGTTCGAGGAAGGCCGGAAAGACCTTGTAGCTGTTCATCTCGCCGATCTTGATCGGCGCCTGGGCAGCGGCCGGGCCTGTCAGCCCCAGGGTGGCCAGCGACGCCGCGACAAGCGCAGCGGTGCCGGCGAGCAAACGATTGCGGGTCAGCATGAAGTCCCCCTTCGTGGAATGATGAAACTCACTCTCCCTGGACCGACCCTACCGAGCCGGGCCCACACCTCACAAGCACGCAACAGACCAGCCGGGCATCAATCGGCGAAACTCGACCGCGCCTGGATGCCCCAATGACCCTCCTGAAGGGTCACGATGTAGATTGTCTCGAAGGTGCCGATCAACGACCCGTCCTGGCGCCAGCGGCTGAACTTCACCTTGAGATGCACCTTGTTCTTGCCAGCATGGATCGGCGTCCGCTCGTCCCAGGTGCTGTGATGCCAGCCATTACCGGCGCGAGCGACGAAATCCCCCAGTTTGTAGTCGCCATGGTTCGGCCAGACGACGACCTTGCCGCCCGCCAGCCGCACATGCGGAAAATTGCAGGCGGCGTTGACACCAGGCTCGTCGCCGCGATTGAGCGCCGCCAGATAATCATCGAGGCAGCCCATCGCCGCCGTCAAGGGATCGCTCATCGCTGCCTTCTCACCGTTGACCATCGCCCACTTTGATCTCCGCTGCCGTCAGTCCTCCCACCCTCGCATGGGGACGGCCGCCAATCGAGGCCGCGACGATGAACACGATCTCGTCGGGCTTGGGTCCATCCGGCACGCAGAACTCGATGGCGTCGAAATGGCTGCGCACGTAGGCCGCTGCCATATGGTGCAGCGGAATGTCGATACGCGAGCCGGCCGCAGCGACCTTCACCGTCGACGGCACGATCGACTTGGCCCCACCCATGGCATGGCGAATGCCGAAGCCCGAGGGCTGATGCCAGAGGGCGGCATGTTCCAGTTCGCCAGCCAGCCCCACAATGGCGCCCTTGCCATAGGCTTCCAGCTCCGGGCCCTTGGCGCCCAGGATCTTCATCACTCGTTCTGTCAGGTCGACGGCGAGCGGTTCCAGAGCCTTCATCATCGGCTGGATGTCCGCGACATGGCGGCCGGCATAGGGGTTCGCAATCACGCCGCCGACAACGGCCTTGATTACGGGTCGCGCCAGCACCGGACCACCGTCGTGCAAGGTCTCCTCGACCGTCGCCACGTACTTCCGGACTTTCACCAGATCACTCATCCGACCTCCACCAGAGCAAGGGGCGCTTCACCTGCTTCGAGGCGCCATTCGCCTTGCAACGACAATGCCGCGCTATCGATCAGGCCGCAGCGGCGCAGCCGGCGCGCTTCGGCCGCCCCGCGATCCAGCGCCTCGGCAACGATCTCGAAGGGCAGCGCCCCTACGGCGACAGTCACTGGCAAATCGCCGAGATCGCTGTCGGGATCCAGGTCGCGGGCCGGCCGGCGTTCGATGGCCGGATGATCGACAGTCACGGCGTTGGCGATCAGGGTCGCCGCCGCGTCGGCCGCCGCTGCCGTTGCCGCAAGCACTGTGGCCGAGTCGGCAATGCCCAGCGAGAAAGAACGGCCGCCACGACCCGAGGTGGCGATCCCCCGCACCGGCCGCGCCGCCGTGAGGCTCGCCACGCCGTCGAGCCCTTGCGCGAAGATGCCGGCGCGCAGCTCGTGGCACGCGGCGAGATGGATGGCGATGTCGCCGCCGTCGTTCACGTAGGCCTTGTCGAGGGCGCGGCCGCGGATCAGCGCCTGCAGCATCTCGTCGGCCACGGCGCCGGCCACGGCCGCCATGGGCGTAATGTAGACGGCGCGGTGCGGCCACGTCGCCTCGGCCATGCGTCGCGCCACCGGCCCCTGCATCAGCGGATAGGCGTCGCCCAATGGCCGACGCAACAACGGAAGCTCGCCGACCAGGGTCGGCAGGATGTCCCCGAACCGCTGCGCCGCCTGCGCATAAGCACGCTCGACTTCCTCGACGGCGCCGAAGGCCTCGATGATGAGATCGATGGGCCCGTGCTGCAGATGCAGCCTGCCATCGGCCAGACGGGCAGCAGCGGCACTCACTTCCCGCTTCCCTCTTTACCACCTTCGTCGAGGCGGACCTTGTGGCGGGCCAGCACATCTTCCAGCGTCACGGCCCGTGAGGCGTAGCCGCCCAACGCCGCATAATCCTCGGCGCGCAGAGTGAATTCGATGGGCGCCACCAGGGCCGGCGTCGGCACATAGCCGAAGGATTTCTCCGGCATGCGCGCCACATCGACCATCAAAGTGATACCTCCCCCCGGCCAGACATAGGCCGGTACGCCGCCCAGAGTGACCTTGGTAAGCGTGTCCCGCACCGACCGCGTGAGCCGCACGGGGTTTTCGGTCACACCGGCGCGCAACGATCCGCCGGCACCCGCCATGAACAGCACCGTGCAGAGTGCGGGCTCGCAGTTCTCGGCGATGCGCTCGACCACGAGACGCACCGGCGCCGGCATGTCCGCAGGCCGCGGTTTCAGGTCGTGGTCGAGTTCGAACCAGGCCGAATGCTCGCCGGTCGTCGACACCATCAGAAGCCTGAGCCCCGGCCAGGCCTGTTTGGGATCGATCCTGTCGATGATTTCCAGCGGGTCGCTGATGTTGGTGCCACCCCAACCCAGCCCCGGCTCGGCCACCTGGAAATAGCGACCCGGTGTCGAGCGACGCCCCCGCACGCGGATGCCGGCGGGCTTCATGTCGAGAAAGGCGCCGCCCTGATGCTCGCTCAGCACGCCGGTGATGTGGTCGTCGACCACGATCACCTCGTCGGCATGGCCGTGCCATTGCGGGGCAAACATCCCGATCGCAGCCGATCCGCAGCCGACGCGCATGCGTTCTTCCAAAGCGCCGTTCACGATCGGCGGCCTGTCGGCCTGCACCACGACGGTCGAGCCGCCGTCGATGCTGAGTTCCACGGCCTCGCGATTGCAGAGCGCCAGCAGCGCGTCGCAGGTGACGACGCCCTCCTTCTTGGAACCGCCGGTCAGGTGATGCACGCCGCCCAGCGACAGCATCTGCGAGCCATATTCGGCCGTGGTGACATGGCCGACCGCCTCGCCCTTCACGCGCACCGCCGCCTGCTCCGGGCCGAGATAGCGGTCGGTGTCGATCTTCACCTTGACGCCGCAGTAGCTGAAGATGCCTTCGGTCACGACCGTGACCATGTCGACGCCCTCGTGCTTCGAAGAGACGATGAAGGGCGCGGGCTTGTAGTCGGGATAAGTGGTGGTGGCGCCGATCCCCGTGACGAAGGCGCCCTCGCCCTTGCCGAGTTCGCCGCGCCAGGCCTCGCTGCCTTCGACGAAGGCGACCCTCGCCAGATCGGGCTTGGCCAGCAGCACCAGCGGATCGACGCGGACCAGCACGCCGCTCTCGTTGGCATAGCGGTCGCAGGCGCCGGCACGGCCGGGCCGGATGCGGCAGAGGACGGGACAGGCGTCGCAGCGCACGATGCCGGCACTGCGCTCGGCCTCGGTGAGCGAGATGTCGTCGCTCATGGCGTCTTCCTCTTCAATTGGCCCTTCAACTCGACGATGGCTTCGCGCAGGCGATGCGGCAGCAATGGGACCTGATGCGCACGAACGCCGGTGGCATGGTGGACGGCCCCCAGGATCGCCGGCGCCGTCGGCACCAATCCCGGCTCGCCCACGCCTTTGGCGCCGGAGGGACCCAGCGGCTCGCGGTCCTCGATCAGAATGCACTCGATTGCAGGCACGTCGCCCACCGTCGGGATGAGATAGTCGTGCAGGTTCTCGGTCCGACCGGGCAGATACTCTTCCATGAGGGCGAGACCCAGGCCCTGGGCGACACCGCCCTGGATCTGTCCTTCGACCAGGGTCGGGTTGATCGCCTTTCCAACATCGTGAGCCGCCACGATGCGCAGCACCTTCACGGTACCCAGCTCGATATCGACCTCGACCTCGGCCATCTGGGCGGCAAAGGCATAGGTCGCATAGGGCACGCCCTGGCCGTCGGCATCGAGCGGCGTGGTCGGCGGATCGAACACGCCTTCGCCCATCAACGGACCGACCGTCGCGAGATCGAGGGTCCGCACTTCCGCACCGTCGCGCACCGTGACCTTGGCACCGTCGAGCGACAGGCACGCCTCGGGGCCGGCATTGGCCAGCCGCAGGATCTGCTGGCGCAGGTCCTGGCCCGCCTTCTCCGCCGCCCTGCCAGACACGAAGGTCTGGCGCGATGCCGAGGTCTTGCCGGCATCGGTCGTGAGATCGGTATCGCCCGCGACCAGCACGAACTGCGATGCCGGCAGGCCCACGGCATCGGCGGCGATCTGCACCATGATGGTGTTGCTGCCCTGCCCGATATCGACCGCGCCGTTGTAGAGCGTCAATGCGCCGGACGGCGACAGGCCGACGCGCATGCGCGACGGGTTCGACATCGAGGTATTGCCGATGCCGTACCACATGCAGCCGATGCCGACGCCCCGCCGATGCGGGGCCCCTTTCGCATTGAACGCAGCGGCTTTCTCCTGCGCCTCGCGCCATGCAGGCCGCAGCGCGTCGAGGCATTGGGCAAGGCCCGCCGAGTGGGCCAGCACCTGGCCCGTCGCCGTCGTGTCGCCGACACGGAGTGCATTGCGATGACGGAACTCCAGCCGGTCGATGCCGGTCGCATCGGCCAGCTCGTCCATCATGGCTTCGTGCGCGATGGCCGCCTGCGGCACTCCGAAGCCGCGAAAGGCGCCCGCCGGCGGACCGTTGGTGAAGAAGGCTTCGCCCCAGGTGCGCACGTTGGGCACGGCGTAGGGACCCATGGCATGCACCGGCACGCGGTTGGCCACGGTCGGCCCCCAGGATGCATAGGCGCCCGTGTCGAAGGTGGCGCGGACATCGCACGCCACCAGCTTGCCCTTGGCATCGCAGCCGAACTTGGCCGCGACGCGCGCCGGATGACGCTTGGTGCTGGCTGCCATGCTTTCGGGCCGAGTGTAGACGCAGGCCACGGGACGCCGGAGTTTCCAGGCCGCAACTCCGATCAGCGGCTGCACAGAAAGATCGAGCTTGCCGCCGAAGCCTCCGCCGCAGGCGGTCGGCACGATGCGTACGGCCTCCGGCCGGAGCTGCATCACATTGGCGACCTCGTCGCGGTCCATATAGGGCGTCTGGGTGGTGACATGGATCTCGATCCGGTCGCCGACCCGTTCCGCCCAGCCGGCCTCGGGTTCGATATAGGCGTGCTCGACAAAGGCGGTCTCGAAAACGCCCTCCGCGACCGCAGCGCAGTCCGCAAAGGCAGCTCCGACGTCGCCGCGTTTCACGCCACCTTCCAGCAGCAGGTTCCGGGGCCGGTCGGCCTGCACCAGCGGGGCATCGGGGGCCGTGGCGGCATCGACGCCGAACAAGGGTGGCTCGGGCGTCCAAGCAATCGGCACGTCTTCGTCGCGGATCGCCAGTACGTCGGCGCGTGTGCCGACCAGCGCCACGACGGCCTCGCCACGGTAGCGCACGATGCCATCGGCCAGCACGGGCTGGTCCTTGATGTCGGGATAGATGCCGAAGCCGTTGAACGGCACGTCCGCGGCCGTCAACACGGCCGCCAGCCGTTTCTTCAGCGGCTCGAGATCGCCCAGCGTGAAGCGGGCGCGGGCATGCGGCGAACGGACGACCCGGATCCAGAGCGCATCGGCCGGAATCGCGTCGGCGCCGAAAGCGTCCCTGCCCGTGACCTTGGCAATTCCATCGACCCGCGAGAGACGGGCGCCGACTGCTTCGCCTGCCGGGGGATGGAGCTCCCCGACCGGCGAGGTAACCGCCATCACCGCATCGACGATCTTGCTGTAGCCGGTACAGCGGCAGAGTACGCCGCCCAGGAAATCCTCGACCTCGGCGCGCGTCGGCCTGACCTTGCGGCGCACCAGTTCCTCGGCTGCGATCAGCATGCCTGGTGTGCAGATGCCGCACTGGGCGGCGCCATGCGCCAGGAACGAAGCCTGCAGGGCGGCCAGCATCTCGGGCAATGCAAGCCCTTCGACCGTCTCGACGGTACGGCCCTCGACCTGGCCCATGGCGACCAGGCAGGAACAGACCTGCCGCCCGTCGAGCAACACCGTGCAGGCCCCGCAATCGCCCGCATCGCAGCCGATCTTGGTGCCCGTGCAGCCGAGATCGTCGCGCAGCGCTGACGCGAGCCGGGTAACCGGCGCGCCCTCCCACTCGGCAACGGTGCCGTTCAAGGTGAAAGCGACCTTCACGACACCAGCCCCGACAGAAGCCGGCGGAGCAGCGTAAGCACGGCCTCGCGGCGGTAGGCGGCGCTGCCCCGCACGTCGTCGATGGGTGACAGCGGCCCGAGATGCGTTGCCTCGACGCACTCCGACAGGTCCCGGTCGAAGGCCCGGCCCATCAAGGCGGCTTCGAGCGCCGGAAGACGTTGTGCGACCGGCGAGCAGGCGCCGACTGCGATACGCGCGGCCGCCACCTTCCCCTCGGCGACTTCGAGGACGGCCGAGGCCATGGCAATCGAGATCACGAGATAGCGGCGTGCGCCCAGCTTCAGGAAACCGGCATGCGCGGCATGACGAGGACGCGGCACGTGAATGGCCGTGACCAGTTCGCCAGGCTGCAACGCCGTGCTGCGAACGCCCGTGATGAAGGTCGCCAGGGCAAGGCGGCGGCTGCCGGCAAGACTTGCGATCTCGACTTCGGCGTCGAGCGACAGCAGCGGCGGCACGCCATCGGCTGCCGGCGAGGCATTGCAGATATTGCCCGCCAGGGTCCCGGCGTTCTGGATCTGGCGACCGCCGACTTCGCGCCCCGCCTGTTGGAGGCCCTTGAACAAGGGCGGCAGGTCGGCCTCGACAAGTTCGCTCCAGGTCGTAGTGGCGCCCAATCGCCAACCGCTCGGCGTACCGGAAATGCCGCGGAGAGCCGAAATTCCCGCGATATCGAGAACGTCTTCGGTGACCGACCGGCCGACCCGCGCAGGATAGAAGTCAGTGCCGCCGGCCAACACCGTGCAGGGTCGGGTCAGTGCCTTGAGAGCCTCGTCGAGGTCCCGGGGTCGGAGGTAGTGGCCCATATCGTTCGTGTACACACGATGACACGGACGCCGCGGGAGTCAAACGCGCGCGGTGGTTGAACGGAAATTTTTCCGACGGCTCGGACTCAGACGATTCTCGACAGGAGTTCGAGAAGCTGGCGCTGTTCCTGCTGATTGAGCGGCTTCAAGGTCTCGCGCGAAACCGCCGGCCCGTTGAGCAGCAACTTGGCAACCAGCCGATTGCCTTCGGTCGTCAGGCTGAGCAGCGTGCGACGCGCATCTCCTGGATCGGGGCGCGAATCGACGAGGCCGCGCTCCTTCAGACGCCGCACCACACCCTGCATCGTCGCCTTGTCCATGCCGACAAGACGGCCCAGCAGATTTTGCGACAGTTCATTGTACTCGTTGAGCTTCACCATGCTCGAGTACTGCGTCGGTGTAATGTTTGGATCGCCGATACCGACTTGAAAGATGGCACTTGCGCGTTGATGTGCGCGTCGCAAGAGGTAGCCAACCTGTTCTTCGATTCGATACGGCCTTGATGCCACGCTCGATGTCGTCTTCGACTCGAGCTGTTTTTTTGCAACGTTGCTTCGCATCGCCCCCCCGGCCTGCTGGCTCCTTGGCTACACCGCCAGCGCGCGCTGCACAACGGTCACATAACACCCCATTGCGAAGGTGAATGTCTGACCCTGCACTTCGCTCGCTTCGGCCCGCCTCGTCAGTTACCGGCGACCCGTCGTTCGTGGCCGACCCAGAAAGCCTCGCGCAGCTCCTTGCGCTTGATCTTGCCGACCGGCGTCTTGGGCAAGGGATCGTGGCGAATCACAATCTTGCCCGGACGTTTGTAGTTGCCGAGGTGAACGGAACAGAGATCGACAAGTTCCTTCTCCGTCACTGCGCTCTCCGGCTTTACACAGACGACGGCACAGGGGGTCTCGCCCCAGCGCTGATCGGGGATGCCGAACACGGCGACTTCGAGGACGGCCGGATGTGCGGCGATGACATTCTCGAGTTCGGCCGGATAGATGTTGAAACCGCCCGAGATCACCATGTCGTCGGCGCGATCCAGCATGTAGAGATAGCCATTCTGGTCCAGACGGCCGATGTCGCCGGTCTTCACCCATCCGTCGACGATGCGCTCGGCCGTCGCCTGCGGATTGTTCCAGAAGCCTTGCATCTGCCCTTCGGCCTTGGCGACGATCTCGCCGGCCTCGCCCGGAGCTACCGGCTTGTTGTCCTCGTCCCAGATCTGAAGTTGCGCGAAGGGCAGCGGCATGCCGCAGGCACGCAAGGGCTGCGAACCGGGCACGTCTTTGGCAAACCACTGCCGCGGGCCCATCATCGCTACAGGTAGTACCTCGGTCTGCCCATAGCCCTGATACATTGCGTCTCCGAAAATCTCATAGGCCTTCAGCGCAGTTTCGTCGGAGATCGGTGCCGCCGAGACGAGCATGCACTTCAGGTGGGGAAACCTGCGGGCCTCGATCCCGGGGATGCGGTTAATGGCGTTCAGGATCGTCGGCACCATGAACATGTACGCGGTGCGTTCTTTTTCCATGAGATCGAGCAGGCTTGCTGGATCGAATTTCTCCGCCATCACATTGCGCCCACCACCGAGCCAGATCGGCGTGAAGAGATAGCCCGAGCCATGGCTGATCGGAGCCAGGTGCAGGCATGAATCGCCGGGCTCGACCGGGGGATAGAGGTAGAACCAGTCGCGACCGGCAGCGAGCCAGGCATGATGGGTGTAGGCCACACCCTTCGACTTGCCGGTCGTGCCGCCGGTGTGACGGATGATGAAGTAATCCTGAGGGTCGATAGCCGGGTCGGGGTCAAGGTCCGATTGCCGCACCAGCCACGCCTCGTAACCCGAGTCGCGAACAAGGATATGTTCGAGGTCCGGCAGTTCGTCGCGAATCGCTTCTATTTCTTCGGCATACTTTTCCGAGACAACGACCACCCGGCAGCCGGTATGCGCCAACATATGGACATGACTGTCGCGTGCATTGCGTGGGTAGAGCGGCACGCGCACCAGGTTGGCAATGGCCGCTCCCAGGAAGAAATCCGACGATTCGAGCGTGTTGTCTTCCAGCACGCCGACCCTGTCCTGAGGTTTAAGGCCAAGGGCCAGCAGGCCATTCGCCATGCGCACGCCTCGATCCCAGGCCTCGGCGAAAGTGAGCCGCCGATCACCTGCCGCGATGGCTTCGCGGGTGGCGTTGTAGCGCGCGGCACTTCGCATCTGCGTGCGCACATCCATGAGCATCCTCCATAGTTTTCTTCTCGTTTTGCGTCGCAATGCCAGAGGCGATGACGCGCGATCAAGGCAGTGGCAGGGTGGTCGTCGTTTCACCAATCCTACAGGATAGGCAATGCCCGGCGCGCTCGAAGGCCTCAGAATCGTCGACCTCACCAACATTATCCTCGGCCCCTACGGCACCATGCTGCTGGCCGACCAGGGGGCCGACGTGATCAAGGTCGAGGCACCGGAAGGCGACGCCGTGCGCCATATCGGCAAGCCCGGCAAGACACCGGGCATGGGTCCCACCTACCTCTACGTGAACCGCAACAAGCGCTCGCTCTGCCTCGACCTCAAGGACAAGGCGGCGCGGGCAGCATTGCTCAAGGTTGTCGCAACGGCCGATGCCTTCGTGCATGCCCTGCGGCCGCAGGCCATCGAGGGCCTGGGTCTGGGCTACGAGGAGATCCGCAAGGTAAAGCCCGACATCGTCTATGTCGGCGCCTACGGCTATTCGGCGGATGGTCCTTACGGAAAACTCCCGGCCTATGACGATGCCATCCAGGCGCGCTTCGGTATCGCCGACCTGATGGGCCGGGCCGCTGGCGACGAGGTGCCGCGCTATCCGCCGACCATCATTGCCGACAAGACGGTCGGGCTCACCTTCGCCTTTTCGACCCTCTCGGCGCTGATGCACCGGCAGCGCACCGGCGAAGGCCAGTTCGTCGAAGTGCCGATGTTCGAGACCATGTCGGCCTGGCTGATGGTCGAGCATCTGTGGGAGCGCACCTTCAGCGACGACGGCGAGGTCGGCTACTCGCGCCTTCTGGCGCGGACCCGCAAGCCTTACCGCACGCTCGACGGCTGGATGGCGATCCTGCCCTACAATGACAAGCACTGGCGCAACTTCTTCGAGATCGTCGGCCGGCCCGAGGTGCTGAAAGACCCGCGCTATTCGACGATCAATGCCCGGTCGATGCACATCGCCGACATGTACGCCATGGTCGAAGCGCTGGCGCCGAGCCGCACAACCGCAGAGTGGGTGAAGCTTCTCGACGAGGGCCAGATCCCCAACGCGCCGGTCTCGCGGCCGGCCGACCTGTTCGAGGACCCGCACCTCGTATGGCGCCAGCTCTTCAAGAAGTACCCGCATCCCAGCGAAGGCGAGATCATGATGGTCGAGCCGCCGATGCGCATGAGCAAGACGCCGCCCGCCATCCGCACCCTGGCGCCCTTGCAGGGGGCCGATTCCCGGGCCGTCCTGGCGGAAGCCGGCGTCAGCGCAGCCGACATCGAGGCCTTGAAGACGTCGGGCGCGCTGATCGAACCGGCTTAGATTATCGCCCAACCTGTCGCGCCGGATTGCCGACGACGGTCGCGCCGGCCACGACATCCTTGGTGACGACGGAACCGGCGCCGATCACGGCATCGTCGCCGATGGTGATGCCGGGCAGGACGATCGCCCCACCGCCGATCCAGACATTGCAGCCGATCCTGACCGGCCGGCCCAGCTCCAGCCCCTTGCGCCGCTGGGCCGGGTCGCGCGGATGGTCGGCGGCGTAGATCTGGACGGAAGGCCCGATCTGAGTCTCGTTGCCGATCGCTACCTCGACGACATCGAGGATGACGCAGTGGAAATTGAGGAAGACGTTGGCGCCGAGCTTGATGTTGAAGCCGTAGTCGCAAAAGAACGGCGGCCGGATCTGGGCGCCCTCGCCGACGGCACCCAGCCGCTCTGCCAGAATCTTGTGCAGTTCCGACGTCGATTGGCCGAAGGCCGAATTGTAGCGGGCAAGCCAGGCGCGCGAGGCGGCAAGCTCGGTCTGAATGTCGGGTGCGCCGGGATGATAGAGCTCGCCGGCAAGCATGCGGACCAGCTCGCCCTGCATCAGGCCTCGATCGCCAGCTCGGCAGCCGCGAGGTCTTCCAGAGCAGCGCCCACCGACTTGAAGAGTGTGATGCTGGTGGTGTCGCCAGGCAGGCGGCCGGTCTGCTGGCCACGGGCGAGTTCGAACAGGTCCCCGATCACGTCGTCTTCGTCGATCGTATCGTTGACCAGCGGCTGGACGATATCGCCGCCTTCCTTGAGGGCACCGGCGCGGGTATCGACATAGACCCGGGCGCGCCACACGGCCCTGTCGTCGGTCTCGCGCATCTGCGGCGTGTATGCGCCGACCAGATCGAGGTGCTGCCCCTCGCGCAGCCAGTCGCCTTCGACCAGCGCTTCCTTCGACAGCGTCGCACAGGAAATGATGTCGGCGTCGGCGACGGCGGCCTGCCGGTCGGTAACGGCGCGCACCGTGATCTGCCGGCCGAGCACCTTGGGCAGCGACACGGCAAGGTTTTCGGCCAGGGTTTCCGCATGGGCCGGCGTGCGGCCCCAGATCGCCACGTCGCGGATCGGCCGTACCTTGGCATGCACCCGGATCAGTTCCGGCGCCAGCGCACCCGTACCGATCATCAGCAGCCGCGAGGCATCGGTGCGGGACAGGTAGCGCGACGCGAGACCGGAAGCGCAGGCCGTGCGCCGCTTGGTCAGCATGGTGCCATCGAGCAGCGCCAGGGTGGCACCCGTCGTGCCGTCCAGCAGCAGATACTGGCCGTAGATCGAGGGCAGCGAGCGTTTGCCGTTGTCGGGGAATACGGTGACGACCTTGACCCCGATTCGCCCCGAGGGACCGCGGGTCCAGGCCGGCATCAGGAGCAGCATGGCATCGGCCGAATGGGGGCCGAGCGGCTCCTTGATCGGGTAGTGATGCCGGGTCGGCATCTCGCAGCCGGCGCGAAACAGCGCGTCGAGCCGGTCGATCAGCGCCAGATCGTCGAGGGCAGCGTCGACTTCGGCTGCCGACAGAATCTTCACGAGAATGGCCCGCGCGGAGTGGCGGACGCTCCCAATTCGGGAGCGACCAGCGCGCTCTGACGTTCGATGGCCTTCTGGTCGCGCAATGCCGGTCCGGAGGGCGGAGCACCTGGCTGCGCCGCAGCCTGCCGGGCCGCCTCGGTCATCCGCAGGCGACCGAGTTCGCGCTCCAGACGCACCGCTTCGCCGCCGGCTTCGCGGGCGCGACGGCGATGATGACGCCCGGCCCACCAGCCCATGCCAAGACCGGCCAGGACGCCCAGCAACAGCAGCCCGATCACCAGCAGGTAGACCGGCATGACGACGACGTGCGGGAGCGGCCACAGCGTGAGCTGCACAGGCTGGGAATTGCTGACCGCGATCAGCACGCCGACCAGGATGAAGAGCAGGAACAGGGCGCGGGACAGGAACTTCATGACGCGGCCAGCATGACACACCGCGTGGCCCCGACGCGAGCGGACGCTACGTCTTGTCGCTTTCCGGCTTGGCGTCCTCACCCTCTCCCGGCAGCAGGCCCGCAGCGCGCGCGGCTTCCTTGTTCAGGCGGTCGCGCAGGTCCTTGCCGGTCTTGAAGTAGGGTACGCGCTTGGAGGCAACGGCCACCTGCTCGCCCGTCCGTGGATTGCGACCCGTGCGCGGATCGCGTTTCTTCACGGAGAACGCACCGAAGCCGCGCAGTTCGACGCGATGGCCGGAGGCGAGAGCCTTGGAGATCTCGTCGAAAACCGTGGCGACGATCCGTTCGACATCCCTTTGGTAGAGATGCGGATTCCGGGCCGCCAGGCGGGCAATCAGCTCGGACTTGGTCATCGCAGTTCCATGGGCGAGGCTGTGAGACCCCGAGATCAACGATTTAAGTCGTTGATATTAAAACAATTAACGGCCTCGTCAAGCCTAAGCCCTTGAAAGCAAAAGAAAAGGCCGGTCCTTGCGGACCGGCCTTCGCTCGAATCTGAGAGAAAACGGCCTACTTGCCGTCGTCCTCGGCCTTCTTCTTGAGGGCCGCGCCCAGGATGTCGCCCAGGCTGGCGCCGGAGTCGGACGAGCCGAAATCGGCCATCGCCTTCTTCTCTTCGTCCAGTTCGCGCGCCTTGACCGACAGCACGACGCGGCGCGAGGCCTTGTCGATGTTGGTGATCTTGGCGTCGAGCTTGTCGCCGATCGCATAGCGGTCGGGGCGCTGCTCGGAACGGTCGCGGGAGAGCTCCGACTTGCGGATGAAGCCCGGGATGCCGTCCTGCACCGTGACGTCGATGCCGTTGTCCTGGATGCCGGCCACGATGACGGTGACGACGTCACCCTTCTTGGCGACCGAACCCACCTTCTCGAACGGATCGTTGGCGAGCTGCTTGATGCCGAGCGAGATGCGCTCCTTGTCCATGTCGACGTCGAGGACCTTGACCTTGACCTGGTCGCCCTTCTTGTAGTCGCGGATCGCCTCGTCGCCGGCCTTGTCCCAGCTCAGGTCGCTGAGATGGACCATGCCGTCGATGTCGCCGGGCAGGCCCACGAACAGGCCGAACTCGGTGATGTTGCGGACCTCGCCTTCGAGCTCGGTGCCCGACGGGAACTGGTCGGCAAAGCTCTCCCAGGGATTGGCCATGCACTGCTTGAGGCCGAGCGAGATGCGGCGCTTGGACATGTCGACGTCCAGCACCATGACTTCGACTTCCTGCGAGGTCGAAACGATCTTGCCGGGGTGCACGTTCTTCTTGGTCCAGCTCATCTCGGAGACGTGGACCAGCCCCTCGACGCCCGGCTCCAGCTCCACGAAGGCGCCGTAGTCGGTGATGTTGGTGACGCGGCCCTTGAGCTTGAGGTTGACCGGGTACTTGGCACCCGCGCCATCCCACGGATCGCTCATCAGCTGCTTCATGCCGAGCGAGATGCGCTGCGTCTCGGGGTTGAAGCGGACGACCTGCACCTTGACCTGCTGGCCGATGGTGAGGGCTTCCGACGGATGGTTGATGCGCTTCCAGGCGATATCGGTGACGTGCAGCAGGCCGTCGACGCCACCCAGATCCACGAACGCACCGTAGTCGGTGATGTTCTTGACGACGCCGTCGAGGACCTGGCCCTCCGACAGCGCGCCCATCAGGCGCGTGCGGTCCTCGGCGCGGGTCTCTTCCATGACGGCGCGGCGCGACACGACGATGTTG
>WBZX01001436.1_pt1 | contig 17965 bp, 13 predicted proteins | sample 5204211 | NCBI WGS metagenome assembly WBZX01 (sample SAMN12344362, study PRJNA552823) | activated sludge metagenome | biome: Activated sludge suspended growth; feature: Nitrification reactor; material: Wastewater; isolation source: activated sludge from nitrification reactor of wastewater... | reverse complement strand
TGTGTTCGAAGATCTCACCAAAGACTGAAGTACGCTTCTTGACTGCTAGTTCATCCAGCAAGCTAATGGCTGGCATGACTTGGTCTGGTGCAAGTCCAATGGCCTGAAGCGTCGTGGGTACCAGATCAATGGAACTTGCCAATTGATCCGACTTCATGGGTTTGATCTTGCCTGGCCAACGGATAAGGATGGGTGTACGTACTCCACCGTCGTAGGGTGACCGCTTGGATTTAGCTTTGAACTGACTGCTGTTCTCATCCTGTATCCAGCCATTGTCATGAAGATACACGACGATCGTATTCTCGGTGAGTTGCTTGTCATCGAGATGCTTGAGAAGCTCACCAATGGTTTCGTCAAACCACTCACACATGGCCCAGTACTTTGCAACGTACAGGGACTGGGTCTTATCCGTGTACTTGTTAAGCAATCGCTCAGGTGGATTATGCGGTGAGTGTGGCATCATGGGGGCATACCAGACAAAGAACGGCTTAGCATCCTTCTGGGATTGATACATGAAGTCCAAAACGGGTTGGAGGCCTTGACGTCCGATGGTCAAGCCTGCATCACCATGCCTTCCACCTTTGTCAGGATCACCGTGCGTCATACCTTCCGTGAAGCCACCACAGCGACAGGCATTTCCTTCCCACCATTTGCCCGTTTGCAGGCTGACATATCCCTTTGGTGCAAGTAACTTGGGTAGTGTGGGAGACTGTTCAAAGAGCTTCAACATCGACAACCGTTGTGCCTGATACTGAGGGTCCTTGTTAGCTTCAGCACCGGTCTTGCCGAGCGGCAGGGGCGGATCGTTTGATGTGATCTTATGCTGATGCGGGTATAGGCCAGTGATCATCGTTGCCAGGCTGGCACGACAGAGGCTAGTTGGAACATAGCCTCGGGAGAATTGCAGACTCTCTGATGCCAGCTTATCGAGGTGTGGGGTGCGTATCGTTGGGTGCCCCATGAAACCATAGTCAGTCCAAGCCTGATCATCACCAACAATAAACACAATGTTGGGCTGAAACGCGTAGACTGGGGCTTGTGCAAGAAGCAGTGCAAAGAGAACGAAGATGAAGCGATGCATGGTTTACCTCAGAAATTCATGATGTCGAGGCTGTAAAGGTTTCATAGTGCATCTTCCATGTTTACTGTTTTGCCAATGTCTGATACTCAAACTTGCAATTCCAGAGACCTAGTCCCCCCCTTCATGGGAACGGGCACGATGGGAATCACTGCTTCGATCTTCAAGCCCATGCAGTCATCTCCGTGCCAAGGGGAAGTTTGACCGCTCCATACAATCCGTCATCATGCCAATCGCAATGATGCAACTATTGGGAATAGTCCTCTCTTCGCCTGACAATCCCCAACGCTTCTAGCCTTGCTCAATCCATTCTGCAAGTGACTTGGTTCTGAATCCAGCTTTCGTCTTCAAACGCATCCGATACTCTAAAGCCTCTTGATTCAACTTCGCACCAGCATGAATGGCTATTGGGCCACGATAGTGTGAGTGCCAAGAACGGTTCTCAATGTCTTTGCCTGCAGAGGCGATCGCACTGGCCCAGGGCTGAATCATCGTGATGGCTTTCCCACGAAAGGTCATCTTGGTCACTATTGCATTACCCTTTCATTTGTTGCAAAGATCACATCAAACAAAGGATGGCACCAGTTGCCACTATACCCCTTGTAAAGTGCTGTTGGCTGAAGCATGTCTACCCAGAAGAAACTAGCGCGAAGCACATGCAAACCTGATTCAAAAGCGAAACTAATCAAGCCAGAGTCCACCGTTTTATGGTAATTGGCAAGGATGCTGTCAGCTTGCGGAAGTTGTCTTTCCGACAACGATGGCACTGAGAAGACAGCACCACAGATATGATGCACCGAACCAGCAACCAGGTCGTCAACTGCATTCAAATGGGCATCGTGATGCTCTTGCTTCAAATGAGTGATTATCTGCGATAGCGATTGCCCAGGATTGCCTAGGGTTCCCCACGTCTGCTTGGCTTCCAGATAAATGGAACAGCCTTGAGCCCTACACCAGAAGTCGAATCTCCCTCGATATTCTCCCTCATCCGATTTCTTTGGCGCTCCATACTCTTCCAGTACCAGGTTCCCAGGATCGCTCCGCCAGATTCCACCTGCCAGCAGTCCGATATTGGCACGTTCATTGAAGTAGTAGGGAAGCTCAGACTTCCCTTGTTCTGGTCGATGGTAGGTCTTGATGTACTCATCAATGTGCCCCAGCATTGCATGCAGAGAGGGCTCAAGGCTTGATAATGCAGAAGATGATGCAGGAAAACGCGAGAAACTCAATTGTCCTGGGCTCATGCTGATTGCCTTATTGGGTGGGAGTGGTAGTTTCGCCTGTTTCAAGTGTCAGTTGCTCTACAGCCTCAGGTTGAAAGAACTCGTCCGGTATGAGTTTCATGAACTCATGCACAAATGCAAATACATCAATGGCTTGGGCTCCCAAGTACATGTAATCGCCCCTTTTTGGATAGGCTCCCATGTTCTCTTCCAAGGAGAATGTGCCCACTGAACTTGTGACTAACTCTTCTAGTTGCACCTTCGACGCACGACGATTCGGCAAAGTCCCTGCTTCAACTTCTTTCAGCATGGCATGCATTGCTTTGCAGCAGCGCTGAATCGCACGTCCAACAAAGAAACGATTCCCTCCAAAAACGATCCTCCAATCTTTCCCGTCCACGCCGACAATGCGCTTGGCATGTCGTGGGGCAGGAACATCGTTGTATCCGAGATGCCTCACCCATCTGGCTGTACGTCGAATGAAGTACTGTGCAACCGTTAATGGCACTTTCCCGTCGTAACAATAGTTGTTGAGTTTCACTTCTATCGTTTCAATTTGTTTTTCCTTCTCACTTCCATTCTCCCGCCGAGCTATTGCGGTTGCTATCTTCCGCTTCATTTCATCCACCCAGATGTTCTTATCAGCTAGGTAGCACTGCCTTTTGAGTTGTCTCATTTGTGTTCTAAGCGGGCACAGCAACTTTGACATGTCATCCAGCATTCCCAGCGAGATCTGAAGCTTATGCCGAATCGATTTTCCTAATTCCTCTGTGAGTTGAGCTACTTCGCGGCGTTCGGTGAGTACTACCGAAGCTTCCAAGTTCTTTCGCCCTCGTTGCGTAAGGTTCTGGCTGCCAATCGTAGCAAACTCGCCATGAATCAGGACGATCTTGGAATGTAACTTGTCAACCATGTAGACGGTGTAGCCTGATTGAACCAAGTGGTTGACTGTTCGGAAACTGGAACTACCAAAGGCAAAATTTTCCAACATGAAGCGAGTGTATACCGTGCATCGTTCAGGCGGAATCAGTTGAATCAGTTCGTCAGCAACTCTCGGAGTCAGATAAGGCGAAACAAAGGTAACTTGGCCTTGGGCTTGGCTTAGTTTTTCCTTCCAGATGGGATACAGGTCTACGAAGTAGTGATTGCTCAACATGCTAGGTGTTCCCGTGGTTAATAATACTGCCTAATATATCCGTATGCGCGGTCGAACAGGTCCTGGTCCTTGTGCAGGTGGTACTTCAACAGCGTCTTCCGCAGGGCTTTTTGCACCTCGCGCTCACCTGCAGAAGTCTGCTGCCAACCAGGGAAGCGAACCATTCGCACGATCTCATCAATGTCGGCAACAATCCGTTCCACGATGACTGGCGTATCAGCATTCTTCACTTGCTGGAACAACTCGGTTAGTGCAGCCTTCGCTTTATCTTGCTCTTCAACTGGGTCCACCTTCTTCTCTGCTTCAACTACTTCCTTCGCCAATTCAAGTAGCTGCTTCAGGAACTCTTTGCTATCTAAGAGCCCTTGTTCATGGCGTTCCTTGATCTTTTCAAGTCGTTCTCCCAAAGCAACAAACTTTGGGTCTTTGCCATGCTTTCTGAGCCTCGCTATCAAACTGATTTCGAGTACTTTGCTTTTCTTGCCTGGCTCAGGGGCACCTATTACACTTTCCAACACCTCGGCATCCATGACCAGGGTTTCGATGTCGTCCCGCACCGTATCAAGGTGCGTATTCTTGTGAATCAGTTCAATAGTCTTCGCACCTAGCACATGCCAAAGCAGCTTGCCATTGCCGCTCGGGGGTTTCACCGATTCATAGACTTGGGTAAGCCAGCGATAGTCTGTCTCATAGAGAGACAAGCATGTATCGGGCGATAACGCCTCCCAAATCCGGCCGAGTACCGAGTATTCTGCAGCGTAGGCATCCCGCTTTTCATTACTTGGTAAACAGTCTTGCGCGGCAATCAAGCCTTCATACCCGCCGACAGTTCGATCTACCCCCGGGAAGAATGACAGACATTTGGCAACCTGCTTAGGCAGTTCCTTCTTTACATCATCCAGATTCGAAATAACCTGCTGCACCGCCTTCTCGTCAAAGTCGAGTGCCTGAGCTACATCATCAAAAATGCCAATGTAATCAACTATCAACCCATGATTTTTGTTCGGAAACGGACGATTCGTCCGGCAGATTGCTTGCAAGAGGTTGTGATCCCGCATGGGTTTATCGAGGTACATCACCTGCAAGATCGGTGCATCGAACCCTGTGAGCAGCTTTGATGTCACGATGAGAATCTTCAGCGGATCGCCAGGATCACGGAAACGGTCCAACAGTTTCTCTTCCTCATCTCGGTCACGGGCATGAACCTTCCATTCAGCTGGATCGCCTTGTGTAACGTGCATGACAATAGCACTGCAGTCCGGATCGCCAGTGATCTCATCCATCGCCTTCTTATAGGCCACACAGCATTCCCTGTCGAACGTTACCACTTCTGCCTTGAAGCCATTCGGTTCCACCTTAGTGCAATAGTGATTAACGATATGCTCAACGACGCCCCGTACTCGCACGGGCGATTTCACGAGCACCGCCATTTTTGCTGCCCGTTTAGCGAGATCATCACGATCTTGCTCGGTGAGCGTGTCCGTGATTTGCTTATATGCCTGGTCGATAGCGTCCTTGTCGATTTTGAGCTTGATCTCAGGCGACTCGAAGTGTAGTGGCAGCGTCGCCTTGTCTCGAATCGATTCCTGGAACGTGTACCGGCTCAGGTATCCCTTCTCATCCTCGTCAGCACCAAATGCCCAGAACGTATTCTTATCAGCTCGGTTGATCGGCGTACCAGTCAGGCCAAACAAAAATGCATTAGGAAGAGCAGTTCGCATCTTGCGGCCCAAGTCGCCTTCCTGCGTGCGGTGTGCTTCGTCCACCAGCACGATGATGTTCTTCCTGTCGTTTAGTACGCCGCCCGCTTCGCCGAACTTATGGATCGTAGTGATGATCACCTTTCGCGCGTCCTGCGCCAGCAGTGTCTGCAATTCTTCTCTGCTCTCGGCCTTGAGCATGTTTGGCACGTCGGCCGCGTTGAACGTCGCGGTGATCTGCGTGTCGAGGTCGATCCGGTCCACCACGATCAATACTGTCGGGTTGCCGAGGGCCGGGTGCATCCGCAACTTCTTCGCGGTGAAGACCATGAGCAGCGACTTGCCGGAACCCTGGAAATGCCAGATCAGCCCTTTCTTGATGCGAGCCTGCACCACGCGCTCGACGATCAGATTCGTTCCTTCATATTGCTGATACCGGCAGATCGTCTTGATTCGGCGATGCTTCTTGTCTGTGGCGAAGAGCGTGAAGTTCTGGAGGATGTCGAGCACAACCTGTGGACGGAACATGCTGACTATCGATTTCCGCACATCGGCCATTGAACCTTCCTGCTGGTTATTGGCATCACGCCAGGGCCCCCAGATGTCGATCGGCATCCGTACCGAGCCGTAGCGAAACGCTTTTCCTTCCGTGGCGAAACTGAAAACATTCGGCACGAACATCGCTGGCACGCTTTGCTCGTAGTCGTCATGAACCTGGCTAGCCCCATCCACCCAGGTAACTGCCGGTCGAACAGGTGCTTTTGCTTCACCAATGATAATTGGAAGGCCATTGACGAGCAAAACGATGTCAAATCGTTTGGCAAGTTGACCGACTTGGTACGTCCATTGGTTACAGACTGCAAGATCGTTGTTGGCTGGATTGTCGAAGTCGATGAGGCGGATGGTTGTGTGCTCGCCGTTGGGGCCAAACGGCATCGTCTTGTCGCCTTGCAGCCACTCGACGAGGGCTTCGTTGGAACGAACAAGGCCTTCGTTCTGCACGGTGAGAAAGATCGCCCGCAGCTTGTAGATCACCTCATCGGCCCGGTCTGGCTGGGCGGCGATCTCCGGATTGAGCTTGATGAGTGCCTGTCGCAGTAATGGTTCGACGAACACATCCGAGGTCTGGCGCGGCAGTATCGGCGCGGGGAGGAATCGCCAGCCAAGCGAAACGCATGAGTCAATGACCATCTGCTCGACCGTGTTGGATTCAGTGAATGGCATTGCATGATACCTTGCATTAAAGTGGAGAATCGACGCCATTGAGACCGGCGTCTTTCAGGACAACATTTAATTCTCGGACTGCATCTCCACGAATTCTGTCAAGCTTTTGCGCCACTTGCCAGTCGCGTATTTCGATTCGATGCGCCAATTCAATTATTAGATCTTTGTCTTTTGCGCTTTTATAAGTTTCACGAGCATCTTTTACTAGCTTCAAGACTTTTGCCAATCCGGTTCGCCACGACAAGTTCGACACCATTGTAATTCCGCCTGGAGCGACTCGCAGAATGCTCTTATTTTCGCGATCCTGTAGATGACCTGTATTCAATGCTTTCTCAGTATCTTTTAGAGCATCATAAAGCTCTGAGTTTCCGCCTTCGATATTCAATGGTGTAGTAAACGCAGCACGTGAGAACGCCATCTCTACTAAGTACAGAATCTGGTGGTCAAAACTGTAAATACCTTTGAGCTGCAGGACATTATCGTAATACCATTGCAACAATTGCGAGTATTTGTGCAGATGGCTTAGGAAATCGTCCCAAAACCACACATCAAACGTAAACTTACCTGCATTCTTCCTTTCTACCGTGATTTGAATGGCATAGTCTTGGATTTCTGTTCTCCGAGAATCTGTTGTTGCAATTACATAGTGCTTTAGGGGGTTGGGAAATAACTCTGCCTTTGCAATCTCAGCGTCAATGTGTGAGAGCTTAAGCCCTCCAGCTAATCCTCTCCCTTGCACATCGTTCTTACCCAATCGCTTACATTGAACTCCAATTAAACGACCATCCCCATTTTCGGAGCAGTATACATCTACACCGTTTTGGGCTGCACCTTGATTTCCGTAAGCGTGCGCGTCGGGGTCGGAATAGACAATTGAAGCAACATCACGAGTAAGCGCTTCAAAATTTTGCCAAAGCAAGGTTGGCGGTAGTGCCATTGTGATCTGAGCCATGGTTGATTAACTCCTGAAAGAGAAATGTGAGGATTACGTTGAATTTCCGGTTTGACTATTGGCAAAGCTGTCGCGACAGCGTCATCCTGGGAATGAATCTGCATCCGAGCGATACGCAAGCATCGAGCACCATCTGCTCCACCAAGTTGCGTCAGTGAAGCTTCTGGCCTCCAAGGATTCTGCGTGCGATCGCATTCTTCAAGTTCGTAACGTTGTCTAAGTGCTTCTCCGCCTCTGCTATTCGATGATGGATCGCCTCAATTTCATCGACGATCATTTGCTGGTTATCGATAGTTTGAAGTGGAATTTGCATCTCACGCAGAACTGTAGAATTGATTGTGTACAGGCCACTCGAACTCTTCGCGAATCGTCGAATGTGTGATTTGCCTTTCGGACTGTTGATGAATGCAAGCAAGTACTGCGGAAGCAATTTCTTTGATGATCGTACACGCAGAATGTGGTTCTGGTGAAGGCAAACGTCAATTTCACCCTCCCAGATTGCGGCTCGACCAATTTCGGTTGGATCAGCATGACCTTCGACCACAAGAACATCATCTTTGCGCAAAGCGCAATCTTCAACGTCTTTTTCGTCAGCACCGATCTCTTTGATCTCGCTAAGTTCAAGTTTCCCGCGATGCACATTCGCGACGCGCAAATATGGCAAACATTTCTGCAATTTACGTCGCGTTCCGTCCACGGTAATCCCATAACGAATATCTGCCAGATCACTGAGAGGTTTGGCGTTCCCAGTCGAATCTAGCCCCTTCGTAATTGATGAAAAGGCAGCGACAGCTTTGGCGTCGCCAAGCGACTTGAGGTTTACGAGAACACTTTGATGTGCCTCGAAACTTCCATCCGTGGCCCAGAGAATGTCGGCGATGCGGCGTTGCTCGTCCTTGGGCGGGAGCGGAAACTCGTAGTCCTGCAACTGGCTCCAGCGGGTTCGCGGTGAAAGTGAGCCCGATGACGTTCCCAACGCATGCTCGAAGAACCCTTCTGACTGCACGATGAACGGCAGTAGTTCCGACAAAAGGTCATCGCCTTTGGGCTCGAACGTGAGGATGTCGCTGGAGCAAATGCCGTCGAACTCCGCAACCGCGACCTTCCGCTGATAGGCTCGCCGTTTGCCGAACAGCACCTGCCCCTTGCGGAATCGCTTCGTGAACGAGATGTCGCCGTCCGCCAGGTTGCCCCACTGCTTGAGATGCAGATTCTCCGGCTCGATGTGCTCCAGGCCGACAAACCGCTCTAGCCCCGCGCCAACCGGATTCCGCTCCGCTTCATTTACGTCGCGAACTACATCGCCGAAACGCACATTCCTCCAGCCCTTAGGCAAATCACGACGATTCGCTTGGATCGAGGTGGAATCGGTGATCAGTGCTATTAAAGGCTTGCGGTTCACGCTTATTGGCCCTCGGTAACATCAACACGAGCTTTCTGGCCTTTGATGAAATCGACTAGTTCCTCTCGTACTCCCTTGTCACGAGATTTGATTGCTGCCGCAACGTCATCGACAGGATAGTTGTTTGCTTGCAGCATCTCCTTTGCCACATTCAAAGACCTGCACCAATCATCGAAGTTGAGCTTCCCATCCTTAAATTCGTGAATCTGATCGAGGAAATCCTTGGCAGGTTGCTTGCCTTTGGAAATGTTAAAGCCCTTTTCGAGGAGAATGCAGTTACCTATTTGGTTCACAATGCCCAGTGCCTCATCTTCATCCTCAACACCGGTCGGGAGGGTTGTCTTGATTTGACTTTCCCACAATGCATGGGATACAGTGTGATCGACGTCTAGCGACACTTTCTGATTCTTCTTGGATCGAAGTGCTACTTGCGAATCATTCCAGCGTTTTTGGTCGAGACGATGCCAAACCCACAGTGCCGTTCGGTATATCGATACACGCTCGCGTGTTGCAGCTACCAGATTATTTACATAAGTCGCAGCATCATTTTCGAGTTCCGTTACCATCGTGTTCAGTCGCGATTCCAGTATCTTATGTGCCCCGTCTACGCTGGTTGTTTTTGAAAGGGCTGTGAAATCTTCTGACAGGTTCTTGGCATAATTGGCAACCGTTATCAGCGATGCTCTTGCCCAACGACCAGCCCACTGCGAACAAATTAGCCAGCGGTCTAGATACCTGGAGAGTGTCGCCGAGCATTTCTTGGCGAAATCATCACGCTGCGGTTCCTTTAATGGGGTATTTGCCTTCCAAGTTGCTGCTAGATAGCTCCAAGCCCAAACGATAGCTAACGAATTGAGCGAACCATATTGACCGTTGGCACCGAAAACCAACTGACGATTGTTGACCGTGTCCATTGCGAACAATATTGCGTCGGAAATCGTTTTCCAGTTTTCGGAAAGTGCTGACGCCATTGGCTTGATGACATCCCCTTTAAGGAGATCGCGATTGTCAATTAACTTGCCAGACTTGTAAAGGACGGTCCAGAGGAAAGACACAGCGCTGACGAGGTCGTCCATCTCAATAGAGAGGTCTCGATCCTTCAGTTCGTCGAGTAGCGATTGAAAACACTCGCCGGCAGTTTTGGAAGCCGTCTTGGTCAAGTCCCAACCGACCTTCAGCCAGGCGAGGGTGATCTCTTCGCGGGTCAGCGTTCGGCCGGCGGTGTTCAGCCTGGTGAAGATGTTGACGATAGCATCGTTGTAGTCATCCTCGCTCCAAACATCGGGGTCGAATGACTTTAATTCGAGATAAGTCACCTTGCTGAGTTTTACGTCGCATAGTGTCTTCATCAGTTCGGCGAGCGGAAAAATAACATCGTCAGCAGTCGTGGTAGGAACGGCTTCGTCTTGAAATAATTTGGTCAGTTTGTTTCGATGTTCCTTTTCCGCAACATTGCCATTGACCCCTGCGGTAGCCCACAAGCGACTAAGCCGAATGTATCGACCGGGTTCCTTGCTGGCGATGGTGAGAGGTTCTTCGTAGTTGGATGTTTTCTTCAATTTCGATTGGCCGTCAGTTGGATCTGTGATAATCCATTTAAGGACGTTCCGATAATCCACAGCCAAGACCTTCTGCTTATTTGAGTACTCTTTCGAGAAGGCTTGAAGATCGAAGCACAAACTGGCCTTCGACCAATGTTTGAATCGGCTGGTTCGAGTTTTCGATCGCGTGGCCGAGACTTCTTGAACCCATACTCGATCCTCAAGCTTGAATCCCCAGCCATCGCCACCGATGGCCAGCAGCAAGCTTTGAAGTCTCTGTTGGCCGTCGAGAACCATCTGATAGGCGGCCGGAGGGTCCTTCCGGGTTAGCGTAGATCCGTCGTCCTGCGTGGTGCGGTCAACCACCTGCCAGAATGGTCGATGCGGGATGGATTGCAGATCGGCTTTGCCCACCTTCCACATCAACAGCGTGCCGAACGGCCAGCCGCGAATGAGCGAGTCGACGAGCAGAACCACCTGGTTCGGCGACCAGACATACGGTCGCTGCAAATCAGGGATAAGCACCGTGGCGCCGGTGTTGGAACTGGCTTCGTCGAGCAGTTTGTGCAGGGGCTGAGAATCTTGGTCGTAGATGTTTGCCATCGTGGGCTTTCTCGTTTACCGCGTCTCGGTGGTTATATTTGCCAACGTCGAGAGCAACGTGTTCATCGACATGCGCAACTCTAGTGAACTCGCCTTCCAGCTTTCGATTACTTCATCCAGCGAATGTTCAGCCTTCTCATTCCCGGCTTCCGCCAACGTTTCGTTCCGCACGTATAGTGGGATGCTCAGGTTGTACTGCTGGCTGCGAATGTCTTCCATCGCAACAAGTCGAGCGAAACCGGATACATCGTCATCGCTCTGGTACGCAGCGACGATTCGCTCGATATGTTCATCGGTCAAAAAGCTCTGTGCCCGTTCGCGGGTTACTTCCTTGATGGCATTGATGAACTGAATCTTGCCCTTACGTTTACGGGATTTCTTCATCTGACAAATGACGACGCAAGCTTCCATCGGCGAGTTGTAGAAGAGGTTTGGCCCCAGGCCGAGCACCGTCTCGATCACGTCGTGCTCCACCAGTTTCCGCCGCATCTCTGTCTCTTCATTGCGGAACAGCACGCCATGAGGAAACAAGATGGCGCAGCGGCCGGTCTTCAGGTTCAAGCTCTGGATGATGTGCTGCCAGAAGGCGTAGTCGGCACGGCCTTGTGGAGGCGTGCCATAGATGTTGCGACCCCAGGGATCGGAACTGAAGCCGTCGCGATCCCATTGTTTGATTGAGTAAGGCGGATTGGCCAGGCACACGTCGAACTGCTGGAGCCGATCGCCAGCGACGAACTTCGGTGCGGACAGCGTGTCGCCACGGATAATCTGAAAATCTTCGATGCCATGCAGGAAGCAATTCATCCGTGCAATCGACGAGGTCATCAGGTTTCGCTCCTGGCCGAAGAGCTTGACCGTCCGCCATTCCTTTTTTTGCTTGCGCAAGTGGGCGATGCACGAGAGCAACATGCCTCCTGACCCACAGGTCGGATCGTAGATCGACTCACCTGGTTGTGGCTGGAGTAATTCGGTCATCAGATGAACGACAGTACGGTTGGTGTAGAACTCGGCAGCGGTGTGGCCGGAATCGTCGGCAAACTTCTTGATGAGGTATTCGTAGCCGATGCCAAGCTCATCCTCGGGGCAGTTGGCGACCGAAAGTGTGAGCGTGCAGAAATGCTCGATCAATTCCTTGAGGGTGTGGTCAGGGAGGCGGTCTTTGTTCGTCCATTGCGCATCCCCGAAGATACCGAACAGCTTGTCAGGGTTAGCAGTTTCGATGGCCCTAAACGCGTTCTGGAGCTTGCCACCGACGTTCTTGCTCACCTGACGGACGGCTGACCAATGTGCATCATCGGGGATCTGGAAGCGATGGTTTTCGACAAAGTGGGCATAAGCCTGATCGCCACCTGAATCAGAAAGGGCCTGGGCGACTTCTTCGTCGAAAACATCGCAAAGCCGCTTATAGAATAGAAGCGGAAAGATGAACTGCTTATAATCGCCGGCGTCGATATACCCGCGCAGTAGGACAGCCGCACCCCAGAGGTATGATTCCAACTGCAACTGAGTGATTCGAGTCGTCATGAAGGCTTCGGGGGTTTGATGTTTTCGAGTATGGTTACGCCTAGCAGCGTTGCCAAAGGCCGATACTGGGCTGGCAGAGAAGACTCCAGCACGAGGATGATCTTGATTACGGGCGGAATCCCGTATTTCCCGGAACGAGCCATTGCTTCGAGCAATGAGCCATACTTAATGGTTTGAAACAGACCACGTTCGTAATCAAATGGAAAGCCATCTGACACTGCAGACTTCACTTCGACTGCGATACATGTATCAGCGGACATAAAGACTACATCGATTTCATCTAGCGAGGGCAATGGATATTCGATTTTCGCTTTCCAAGATTGCTTCGCTCCAACAAGTCCGGGATTGTTATGGATGAACATCTTCAATCGTTTGTGACTCTCGGATTCACCACCCTTTCCGAAAAATCCTTTGGTGGCTGTGGTCTGGCTGCTCGCTTTAATCTCCGGAAGCCCCAGTCTTTTGAGTACGTCATTCCATCGGCTCCCGAACGCAACAATCCGTTGATGCTCGATCCGTGTGCGGTTTGCCTTTTCGACATAGGTCATGGCTGGATAGTCAGGCCAGAACTCCTTGATGCCATCATCGGGCAAGTTTTTCAGAGAGCCATTCTTATTGACGACCAGACTTTGAATGTGAGGAATACCCTCACCCCACTCACCTTCGATATTCTTTAGAAGGTGCCCCATTTTTCCGAGTACGTCGCCCATGCCATGCCCGTGCCCATCCCCATGCTTGTTGAGTCGGCCTATCCGCTCAGCTAACTCGCTGTAGTACAGCGGCTTGATGAGGCCCTCGCGATGGTTGAAGACGTGTTCAATCAGTTTTGAAAGGCTAGCTTGCGCTTGATTTTCATTAGCGCTCATTTCAACAGCCCTTCCTTTCTCAGCAGCCCTGCAAGTTTTTCTTCAGCCTCATATGCCACTTCGAGACTTGATTGAAGGTTGGCAATCGCGTCAGCCACAGTGAGTGTTTCCGTTTCGACCACGGGTTCAACGTAACGCGGGATATTCAGGTTCCAATCGTTCTGCTGGATTTCATCAAGCGGAACCAACCGTGCGACGCCAGCGACATCTTTGTGGTCCGTGTACCATTTGTAAATGCGGTCGACGTGCTCGGGTAGTAGCTCGTTCTGGGCGCGGCCTTTCTTGAACTCCTTAGAGGCATCGACGATCAGTATCTTCTTGCGTTGATCTTTCGGCTTCTTTTGGCGAATCACAAGTATACAAGCCGCCAGGCCTGTGCCGTAGAAAAGGTTGGGTCCCAGGCCAATCACGGCGTCGAGGATGTCCATACTGAGCAATTTCTGACGGATCTTACCTTCTGCACCCATACGAAACAACGCCCCGTGTGGCAGCACCACGGCCATTCGGCCCGACTTAGGTGCCATCGACAAGATCATGTGCTGTACCCACGCATAGTCACCGCTCTTGCCAGGTGGCATGCCTGCGAAGTTGCGGCCGTAGGGATCACTGCTCCAAACGTCGTCCCCCCACTTATCCAACGAGAACGGCGGGTTCGCAATCACGCAATCGAAGGTGGCAAGACTGTCGCCCGTGTGAAACGCGGGTTGTCGAAGTGTATCACCTCGGATGACCTGAAAATCTTCCACGCCGTGCAGGAAAAGATTCATGCGAGCGATGGCTGACGTAGTGAGGTTCTTTTCCTGTCCGAAGAGCTTGCCCCAGAGAGTTCGAATGTTCCCGCCGGCCTCACGGACGTGATGAATTGCTTCGATGAGCATGCCGCCAGTACCACAAGCAGGATCGTAGATGGTCTCGCCTTCGCGTGGGTCGAGGATGCGAACCATCAGATTCACCACACTTCGTGGAGTGTAGAACTCGCCTGCTTTCTTATTGGTGGCGTCGGCAAACTTCTTGATCAGGTATTCATACGATTGGCCCAATACATCAGCCTGAGCAGTCTTATTCCCTAGTGGTAGTTCAGAGAAGTGTTCGATCAAGTCGCAAAGTAAAGCATCAGATAGGCGTTCCTTGTTGGTCCACTGAGCATCACCGAATATTCCGTAGAGTGTATCAGGGTTGGCTTTCTCAATTTCCCGCATGGCGTGCTGCAAGGCCTTACCAACGTTGGCAGTCTTCTTACGTACATCGGCCCAATGACAGTCTTCTGGGATTTGAAACCGGTGATTCTCTGGGAAAAGTGCGTACTGTTGATCGCCATCCGATTCCTTGAGAGCTTCTGATAGTTCCTCGTCATACACATCCGAAATGCGTTTGAAGAAGAGCAGTGGGAAAATATACGTCTTGAAATCTGCTGCATCGACTGGCCCGCGCAGGATGTTGGCGGATTCCCAGAGATGATTACTGAGGACGGAAATATCGAAGGGATCGTTGAACATGCTTCAAACTTGTAGGGTGGTATGCATTCTTTTCACTTTCGGCAATTCGGATCGGTGATTTGCATCACGACTCGTCAGCAAACTTGTCAACGAAGTGCAGCTGCACAAGCCACTTGTACTTACTGTAGTTTTCGATCCATGTACCGTAGAGGAGAAATCCCACAGTATTCGAGTAAAGAGTGGCTTCTGCTTCGATGTTGTAAACCGTTGTCCCCAAGCGGCCTTGAAACTTTCCGGTAAAATGAATGCCGTCGGCACTGTTCAGTGAAACGTCGTAGAGGTAACCTTTGACTTCGCAACCGTAAACTATGGTGTTTTCAGAGCGGATAAATGCTCGATTGATTGGCCAATCAACTACGTCTGGCTCAGCACCACCAGTCCAGCTGGTATGCCCGACGAGCTTGAGGGGATAATTAGCCATTTCTTTATCCTTATAATCTGAACTGTAAAACGGAATCGATACATTTGAGGCAACCGTGAACAGTCTACCATCAAGAATCGCATATCATAATGAAAAACAAAATCGAGTTCCGCTTTCTTACTGTATGTTCAATACCTCGTGGCTTGGTTAGTCCTTTCTGCAATGTAACTGCCTCCGAGCGTGTTTCAATCTCCCCCAGATTTTGAGTACACCCTATTGTTAAGCAATGTCAATTGTGATGGACGATTCTCGAATTGGAGCCTTTATGTCGGTAGAAGATATTCTCAAATCAGCGATCGGCCCCATTATTGGTGCTCTGCTTGCTTGGTTCGTTGGCTATTGGTTGGCTGCACGATGGTCACTGTGGCAAAAACGTCGAGAATTGGCTCTCGCTGCAGCCAAGGACTTCTACAGAGCCTACGGTGAGTTCTTCGCAGTAGGCAAGCTTTGGGCTTACTCGTTAAAGCAATTGAAAGATGAATGTCCGGATGAATCACGATGGCAACTGCTCCAGCGGGCCACTGCAGCTGAAGCACAGATTGAATCGCTGCTGATCCAATTGACCGCTGAACGGACACTATCGAAGCAAGAACGTGAAGATGCTGGCAAGTTACGCCAAGCGTTCCAGGTATTGAGGGAAGCGATTCGAGATAACAGGTCGATGGCTTGGTATGGTGCTGACGACCCTCACTACATAGCACTGAAGGCCCTATCGTGCCGAGTGGCCCACTTGATTGCAGAAACACATCAGGTGAAAGTACCAAGCCATGAAGAAGCCTGGCAGGCCTTGCGAGAGGTCACGGTCAATAGAGAGGCTGATTGGTGGAAAGGGTGGTGGCAAAAAGGTGAGGCAGTCCAGATTGTGCAGGACAAACAAGACAGCGGTAACAAACCAAGTAAAGCCATCGCTGATGAGTCATGAGTAAGAAAGCACAACATATCACCAAGCGAGATTTCCTCAACTATCTCACCTGCCCGACACTGGCTTGGAAAGCGTTTCGAGAAGCGACTCGGACTTCTCCATCAGCAGGCGATCTGTTGCGTATGTCAGAGGGTAAACGCGTCGGGGAGGCTGCACGACGGCAATACGCGGATGGCGTTCTGGTTAGCGAGTTGACGTCTGAGTTGGCAGTACAGATAACGACTGATCTGTTGAACGATCAGAACATAACAGCCATATTCGAAGCCACGTTCCAAGCAGGGAGATTCATAGCTAAGGTAGATGTGCTTGTGAGAGGCGAGCGTGGGTGGAATCTGATTGAGGTGAAATCTGGTATCAACAATAAGCAAGACTATGTGCTCGATCTGGCGTACACCGCTTTTGTAATGATGCAAGCTGGGAAGGAACCTGCGACAGCAAGTCTGCAATTGATTAACCGTGACTATCGCCTGGGCCAGCCTGAGTTCAATCTGCTGGCGAAGCCTGTTGACAAAACCAATGAGGTACAGTCGCTCGTTGCTCATTACACGAAGTTGGCACCTTCGATCGAGAAATCACTGTTTGCCGAAGCAGCACCAGAGCCGAAGCTCATCAAGGCATGTAAGTCGTGTCCCTACTTTGAGAGTGACTGTCACGGTAAAGGCATCGATCACCACGTCATTCATTTACCTCGACTTACAACCAAGATGCTTGATGATCTGGCAGCAAGGAACTTTCACCGGATTGTTGATATTCCAGACGACTATCGACTGAACCGTTCGCACGCGATCGTCAAACAAGTAGTCATGCAGGGAAAGCCACACTGCGACGCTTCTGCAATACGCCAGGCATTGAATGACATCGAGTGGCCTGTGGCTTACCTCGACTTTGAAACCATTCAGACTGCTCTGCCACGGTATCCGTCTGTTGCTCCCTACGAGCAACTGGTAACCCAATTCTCGATTCATCTTTGTGATAAACCAGGTAGCATCATCGGGCACGTTGATTTTTTAGCCGATACTGAACGTGATAGCCGTGCAGATCTCCTCCAGCAGTTGCTACTGCATACTGAATCAGCTCGAACCATCGTTGTCTACTCATCGTTTGAAATGAGCGTTTTGAATCGCTTGGCACAGCTCTTTCCGGAATGCACAAAGTCTATCGAGGATCGCAGTATGAGACTCTATGACTTGCGGACTGTGCTTAAGCCACACACTTATTGCCATGCTGAATTGAAAGGCAGTTATTCGATCAAAGCAGTGCTACCGGTGCTGGTGCCTGGTTATTCGTATGAGCACTTGGCCATCCAGAACGGAAGTGATGCCGTGGCCATGTTTGTCAAAATGGTTGATGGTAATTGCACCCCTGAAGAGGCTGCTGTTATCCGACGAGATCTCTTGGAGTATTGCAAGCTGGATACCCTGGCGATGGTCAAACTGCATGAGCAGTTGGAAATCATGGGGTAGGCTGTTAATGCCATCATCTAAGAATAACGCAAATATTTACCGTGCAGGGATAAATTCATTTTCATTGCTTCGATCTTCTTCATTTGCTGCAAGGCCATCATTTGTTGGTGGAGAGTAGCGAGTCTAACAATCTCGTCGTGATTGATTGCCAATCGCTTTGATTTAGAAGGCTTCACGATATACTCTTGTTCCCCACGATCATTCGTTATATAGAGGATTTCTTCGGGTGTGATCGCAGCCGTATAGATCGCTGGATCAGCCAACTCAATCCTTGTAGCAAACCAACAGGCGATCTCCTTAGAACTTGTCCAAGACCACCCACGCACGCGTCTCTGCCGACCACGACCAGCGACGCCTCGATAGACAGTGACCATTTCGCTAGGAATGGGACTGC
>WBZX01001435.1_pt1 | contig 17966 bp, 13 predicted proteins | sample 5204211 | NCBI WGS metagenome assembly WBZX01 (sample SAMN12344362, study PRJNA552823) | activated sludge metagenome | biome: Activated sludge suspended growth; feature: Nitrification reactor; material: Wastewater; isolation source: activated sludge from nitrification reactor of wastewater... | reverse complement strand
CCTCAAGGCTGCTGCGCCCTGGGGCAAGTGAACATGAAAGAAAATGTGGGAGTTGGGAATGGGAGTAGGGAGTAGAGAATTGAGCGTGCAAAGCATGCTCCCCTCTCCCTCCCGGGGAGAGGGGTTGGGGGTGAGGGGTTGAACTTGTGTTAAACCGTTATTGATATGGTGCGGATGTGATACTGCTGTTGTTAGCAATTGACATACCTATGTCGCGAGGCGTCCCTCGCTCACGCTTCGGGTTGGTATATCGGTTTAACACGAGAATATACCCCTCACCCCCGGCCCCTCTCCCCGGGAGGGAGAGGGGAGCATGGGACGCATTTATCCGTGGTTGGTGTTGTACTCTCACCGTCGCTGTCATCACGACGGAGCGTGATGACTACTATCTTTTCAGCACGGCGGCTGCTTCATTCCTGGCGGCTTCGATGGCGGCTTCCAGTTTGCTGGGGTCTTTGCCGCCGGCTTGGGCGAGGGTGGGTTTGCCGCCGCCTTTGCCACCGACGATGCTGGCAGCGAGGCCAACGAGTTTGCCGGCGTGGATGCCTTTGGCGGTCACATCATCAGTGGCTGCGGCGATCAGCGTTACCTTGTCTTCAGCGGCGGGCCAGCCGACGATGATGACGCAGGAGCCTGACTTCTGCCGCAGGCGGTCCAGTTGCGTGCGGACGGCTTCATCAGCCACGCCCTCAGGCAAAGCACCGGCAATGATCTTGATGCCATTGATATCCATTGCATCAGCTAGCATCTTGTCGGCGACCATGCCCAGGTCGTGGCTGGTGCCCTTCTTGAGTTGATCCTTCAGCTTCTTCTGTTCATCCAACAGACCGATGATGCGTTTAGGCAGATCGGTCGGCTGACACTTGAAGAGCGTGGTCAATTCGCTGAGAACACGGTCAGCATTCTGCACGGTTTCCACAGCCTGCTTCGCGGTGACAGCGGTGATGCGGCGGATGCCTTTGCCCACAGCTTCTTCGCCAACAATTTTGAAGAGGCCGATAGCGCCTGTGCGGTCGAGATGGGTGCCGCCGCAGAACTCGGTGCTGAAGCCATCGCCAATCTGCACGACTCGGACCGCATCACCGTACTTGTCGCCGAAGAAGGCTTTGACGCCGGGCAGCTTCTTCGCTTCTGCGATGGGGAGTTCTTTCGAGTGAACTTCCAGATCGTGATAGACCTTTTCGTTGACCAGCCGTTCGACTTCGGTCTTCTCGCTGGCGGTGAGAGCAGCGGAGTGGCTGAAGTCGAAGGTGAACTCGTCAGGCTTCACCTTGGAACCACGCTGTTCGACGTGGCTGCCGAGCACGGTTTGCAAGGCCCAGTGAGCGAGGTGGGTAGCGGTGTGGTTCTTGCGGGTGTAACTGCGGTCGCTGGAGACTTCGAGCCGCACCGATTCACCCACCCGGAACTCACCACGCACGACATGGCCGACATGGCCGATAGCATCACCACGCTTGATGGTGCTGGTGACCTGGAACTCGCCCATATCGCTACTGATGGTGCCGGTATCCCCCACCTGCCCGCCAGCTTCGGCATAGAAACAGGTGCGGTCAAGAATGAGGGCGACGGGCTCGTCTGAACCGCTGGCTGTCAAGCTGCCTGAGGTGACGTATTCCTTGTCGGTGCTGATCCAGCCAAGGACACGGGCGATACCTTTGTCGCCATCCCATTTGGGACGATCATCGGTAGGTGGAAGAGGCAGAGCGAGGTTGACACCGATCTGAGCGGCGGCGGCTTTGCCCTTGGATTTCTCTTCGTGTTCCAGCATGGCTGCCTGAAATCCGGCTTCATCAGTGCTTAATCCACATTCTTGTGCCATTTGACGTGTTAAATCTGGAGGAAAACCGTAGGTCGTGTACAGCTCAAAAATGTCTTTCCCTTGAACAACCACGGGTAAATTCCGATGTGCAAGGAATGCTCTAAGCTTGCTATTTTCAGTCGGAACTGTTTCCACTCGTTTCTGCAACTGATGATCTCTAAAATTAAATAATAATTGGTCTGGGTAGCTTTCTGATTCAAACCAAAATGAAGTGTCATTTGGTTTTTTCAGTGATGTTCCGACTGCAAAATACTTGGCTTCATCAAACTTTGCTAAACCTAGAAGAATCGTCTTCAAGAAGTCCACCTCCTCCCCACGTATCTGCTCGGCCACCTTGCCTGGGTGTACTTTCAGTTCGGGGAAAGCATCGCCCATTTGATGGACGACAGCGGGGACGAGTTTGTAGAGGAACGGTTCGCGCTGGCCGAAGGTCTGGTAGCCGAAGCGAACAGCACGGCGGAGGACGGAACGTACGACGCTCCCCCTGCCCTTGTTGCTGAACTCGGCATGGTCGGTCAGTGAGAACGTGAGCATGCGCAGGTGATCAGCAAGGACGCGGGAGGCAATGTCCTTCGGATCATCCAGTTTGCCGGTATACTTGGTCTTCAACTGATCGCTGATCGCTGACAGCAATGGTGTAAACACATCGGTGTCGTAGTTGCTGTTCACCCCTTGCAGTACCGAGGTGACTCGCTCGAAGCCCATGCCGGTATCGACGTGCTTGGCTGGCAAGAGTTCCAGCTTCCCGCCCGGTGTGTTGCGGTTGTACTGGATGAAGACGAGGTTCCAGATCTCCATCACTTCGGGGACACCAGCGTTGACGAGGGGGCCGCCGCTGCCATCGGGGGTGCGGTCAATGTGGATTTCGGTACAGGGACCGCAGGGGCCGGTTTCGCCCATCACCCAGAAGTTGTCTTTCTTGCCGAAGCGGTGGATGTGCTTCGGGTTGATGTCGGTGACTTTGGCCCAGAGGTCAGCAGCTTCATCATCACCGGGTACGCCTTCCTCGGGCGAACCGCCGAAAACGGTGGCATGTAGACGCGTCTTGTCAATGCCCCACACTTTCGTGAGCAGTTCCCAGGCCCAGCGGATGGCGTCGGCTTTGTAGTAGTCGCCGAACGACCAGTTGCCGAGCATTTCGAAGAAGGTGTGGTGGTAGGTGTCGCGGCCGACGTCTTCGAGATCGTTGTGCTTGCCGCTGGCCCGGATGCACTTCTGTGAATTGACGGCCCGCTTGTAGGGCCTTGCGCCGGTGCCGAGGAAGACATCCTTGAACTGGTTCATGCCGGCGTTGGTGAAGAGGAGCGTGGGGTCGTCGAGCGGGACTACCGGCGAACTGGGCACGAAGGTGTGGCCACACTTCTCCACGAAGAACTGGATGAATTGCTTGCGAATGTCAGCAGAAGTCGGCATCGGGTATTGGCCAGAAAATGGTGGTGTCGGAATAGAGACATTTTCCGGGTGGGGGGAGGTTCGTCAATGTCAATCGTTGGGTAGTTGTTGGTTGAGGGATATTCTCGGCTCTTCAGCCCGGGGGCGGGATCGAGCGAAATGGATTTCACATGTAGCGACGTAGAGTTTGGGTTTTGCGAAAGAACGTATTCTAATCGCGCGAACCCGCCCAGGGCTTAAAGAGCCCTGGGCTAAATGAAACGTTGAGTTCCAAGAATGATCCATCAATGCGAAAAACCCGTGGAAACACTCCACGGGTTCTCCTCCAGGCTGACCGATCACCGGCAGCCAGGAGGTTGGGGCTTGTCGGCTGAGGAACTTCTGTTGCCTCAGCACAAAAGCTTATCGGCCGTACCAGTAGGTTGGCACGTTCTGAGCATAGCCACTACCGTAGGATGGTGCGTAGGCAGCGGGGCGAGCTTGGGCTGGAGCGGCGTAGCCTGCACCAGCGGGTCCGCGGAAGTTGCCGTAGCCACCAATCTGGTAGCCCGTGTTGGTTTGTGGTGGGAAGTAAGTATACCAGGGAGCGACTGGGCCGTTCCAGCAGTTGTATCCCCAGCCTGGATTCGGGTACATCGGTCGGTTGCAATCAGGGTGACCGAAGAGGTAAGCATTGCCATTGCCGCCACCGCAGGGGCCACAACCGCCGCCACCGTAGCCACTGCCACAGTTCGACTTATTGAACAGCAGCTTGCCACCGCAGCTCTGTCGGCCTTCGGTATCGCAGCCGATGCAGAAGTTAGGCAGGAAGATAGGGAGCCGAGGGAGCGGCAACCGAATGCAGGGACGATACACATCGAAGCAAAGGGCCGATGCCTTGTCCTGGCAAAGCCCGATACACGCGATGGCCAACAGGCCACACACCAGAATCCGTTTCATTACCATCCTCCTTGAGTGAGGTGTTCACGCGGTCTTGGCGCCTCGCCTGGCCGCTAGTGGAGCATGCCTCATGGAGAGATGGTTCCAAATGTTCTCTTGTGCTTTTTGTTGGATTGGCTTGGGGGACTGGTTCTATGTTCCGTGTTTCGAGAAGGGCAGGCAGAAATGGGCAGTTGCGTATGTTTGGCAGGGGTTGAAGCGATGGGGAAAATAGGGGCGGAATTCTTGCGGTTTGATTCAAGTTGGAGTACCGGCTTTAGCCGGCCTGCGGTTACCTGAGCTAAAAGCACTTCTGCTGTTGTCTATTCAACTGAGGGCATCCTATCTTCGTCATCGCTTGCCGCCTGAAGGCGGTACTCCAACAACACAACCAGCCAGTGAGATGGTCTCACTGGCTGGTTGGCTGTTCGTTCGGTGCTCTGCTTAGCGAGCACGGTAAGTGATGCGGCCTTTGCCCAGATCATAGGGGGAGAGTTCCACTGTCACAGCATCGCCGGGGATGATGCGAATGAAGTTCTTCCGCATACGGCCTGAGACGTGGGCAGTCACCAACTGACCGTTTTCCAGTTCCACCCGGAACTGCGTGTTGGCCAGTGCTTCACGCACTTTGCCATTCACTTCAATACCTTCTTCCTTAGCCATTACCCTTCCTCAGATGTTCACGCCCACGCGTGTACACTTATATTAAACGGGGATGACGGGGAAGTTCAAGAGGAGTTGAACAGAGCCGAGGGACGTTAGTTCCCGGAGTGCGACTACGAAACGTTTGATATTCTTACTACTTTTTCGGTTGAGTTGCTTTCATCAACTTCCCCGCCTCTTCATTGTACGGATCCACTTCCAGCACCCTGCCATACATTGCCTTGGCTCGAACGGGCATGTGCAGGTCTTGATAGAGCTTACCCATCTCGAGTAGTGCTTCGGGGTTCTTTGGTTCGAGAGCGAGGGCTTGTTCCAACTGCTTCTGAGCAGCGGGCAGGTCGCCGGAGAGTCTTGTCAGCCAGGCACATTGGGCCAGGGCATCGGCAGACTGAGGATGCTGACTTCGCCACTTCTCTGCGTCAGCTTTCGCTTCGATCTCACGGTTCTCGTCCACCAACAGCACATAGTAATTGTGACGGCAGGCGGCATGGTTCGGGTTGATCTGGAGTGCCTGCTTGTAGTACTTCTCTGCTTCGCGAGGCTGATTGTTTCGCTGATAAGTGCTGGCCAGGTTGTAGAGCGTGTCGGCGTTCTGCGGATCTTGTTTGAGTGCTTCCGCAAACTTGGCATGAGCCTGATCGAACTGTCGGTTCTGCAGACAAGCCACGCCTTGCTCATTGAGACGCGAGCTTTCTACGTGCTCCATGCTATTGCAGCCGGAGACGAGAAGCAGCCCAAGGCATGAATATCGTAACCACATGGGAGGGTACATACCAGAATCTCGGAGCTTGAAAAGGTGAAGTTGCGGGAGAAATGGGAAATGCACTTTGACTAAAAACGATGACGTACGATACACTGTAATCAGGAGATGAAAGATGAGCCTGACCATCGAACTACCAGTTGAAATTCAAGACGACTTGAGAGAGAAAGCTACAGAATGTGGACTTTCTGTCAGTTCGTTCATCGAATCAGCTATTCGAAAGGAACTAAGCGCCATTCGTCAGAAGGAACAATCGCCGATTTCTGTTCCACCATCACTGACAACGGAAGAGTGGGTTGCAGAATTTAGAGCTTGGACATCAAGTCATCGTCACTTGCCGCATGAAGCAGATGATAGCCGAGAGAGCATCTATGCTGGGCGAGGCGAATGAGTTACCTCATCGATACCAACATCCTCCTCCGTTCAGTGCAGCCTTCTCATAGCATGTTTCAGGAAGCGAACGATGCACTCGTTAAGCTTCGAGTAGATGGTGAACAATTGGCTCTCGTTGCACAGAATCTCTATGAGTTCTGGGCCGTGGCCACTCGACCTGTGGCTGATAACGGGCTTGGCCTTTCAGTGACACAAGCAACGTTGGAAATCTCACAGTTTCGAAGGTACTTCACGATCTATGGCGATATCCCCAATATTCTCCAGGAATGGGAGTTACTCGTTTCATCCTTGTTTGTCATGGGAAAGAATGCACACGATGCCAGACTTATTGCAGCAATGAATCAGCATGGCATCCAGCACTTGATGACATACAACATTCGTGACTTTCAGCGATACACAGGAATAATGCTGCATACGCCACAAGACATCCTGAAAAGAGCAAGTCAGCCCTAAAATATCACCACAATCATCATGCGAACGAGTATGATACATTGAGAACTCAAGTATTAACTTCTCAGCGTTCTCTGCGGTATTCTTCTCTGCGGCCTCTGCGATTAAGTTTTGAAACGCAGAGGGCACAGAGAGTAACACACACACGCAGAGTTCGCAGAGAAGAAATAAGTCGGATTAAGCCATGCACCTCTTGATACTCACTCTATCCTGCCTGCTGCCTCTCGAATCGCCACGTTACGAACTCGTGCGTGATATTCCCTATTACGAAAGCCCCACGGCTGATGCAAAGAAGCACAAACTGGATCTTTACCTGCCTGCTGCCCGCAAAGACTTTCCCGTGCTCGTCTTTGTTCATGGCGGTGGCTGGTCGCATGGCGACAAGAACTTCTGGTTCGACCTCTACGGCAAAGTAGGCCGGGCCTTTGCCAGTGAAGGCATAGGCGTGGCGGTCATCAATTACCGTCTGTCGCCGAAGGTGATGAACCCTGAGCAGGCTACTGATGTCGCCCATGCCATCGGCTGGGTCAGTAAGAACATCGCCAAGTATGGTGGCAAGCCTGAGCAACTTTATCTGGCAGGCCATTCAGCTGGTGGGCATCTTGTCTCGCTCGTCTCCAGCGATCCAACCTACCTCGACAAGGTCGGGCTCAAACCGGGCAACATCCAGGGAGTGGTTTCGATCAGTGGTGTGTATGATGTGCAGGATGAGAACCCGCTCTTTGCGAAAGTCTTCGGCAAGGAAGTGGACAAGAGGCACCTCTGCTCGCCCATCACCCATGTGAAGGAAGGCTTGCCGCCGTTCCTGATTCTGCATGGCGACCATGAGCTGCCTTACTGTGATGGCCCCTGTGCCGAGAAGTTCTATGGCAAGCTGAAGGACTGCAAGAACACCTGCCGACTGCTGCCGATTCCGCAGCGGGATCACATGTCGATCATTGCCCGCATCGCGGAAGCCAATGATCCCGGTCAGCAAGCCATCCTCCAGTTCGTCCGCACCAGCAAGCCATGAGTAGCGTCTTCGGCCGACTGGCACCCTCCCCTACCGGCGGCCAGCACCTGGGCAATGCCCGCACCTACCTCATCGCCTGGCTCTCGGTTCGCAGCCAGGGGGGAACGGTCATCCTTCGCATGGAGGACATCGATTCGCCCCGGGTGAAAGACGATGCAGCCCAGCAGGCCATTGATGATATGCATTGGCTAGGCCTCGATTGGGATGTTGGTCCGATTGTGCAGACGACACGACTGGACAAGTATCAGGCTGCACTGGATGAGTTGAAGTCCAAGGAACTGGTCTACCCCTGTACTTGTACTCGCAAAGATATCGAACAGGCAGCGAGTGCCCCGCATTTGGAGCATGAGATGCCCCCCTATCCGGGCCTCTGTGCCCATCGCCGTGTTGCTGATGCGGATAGCATTTCCGACAAACCCTACGCCTGGCGCTTTCGTTCAGCAGAGGTACCCGCCTACGATGACCTCTTCGCTGGTCACATCGCTCCTCGTGTGGAGTATGGTGGTGACTTCGTTGTCTGGAAGAACAACAACACCCCTGCCTATCAGTTAGCGGTAGTGGTAGATGATGCGGAGATGGGTGTGACAGAAGTGGTCCGCGGGGATGACTTGATACCATCTACGCCAAGACAGTTGCAGTTGTATGGTGCGCTCAATCTGCAAGCTCCCACCTTCGCCCACGTCCCTCTCGTCGTCGGCACCGATGGCAGAAGACTCGCCAAACGCCACGGCGACACCAGACTAGCCAGCTACCGCCAGCAAGGTGTGACACCGGAGGAGATCGTAGGCTACCTGGCATGGAGTTGCGGCTGGCAAAGTGATCGCTCGGCCATTAGTGCCCGAGAGTTGGTAACAAAGTTTCGCTGGGAGAGCATACCGAAGGAGAAGTGGATGGTTGGGGATTCACCGTTCCCATGACGTGCCCACTGGCTTCTACAATATCCTCATGCTCCATTACCTCCTCGGCCCACAGTACAGCACGACGCGATTGGGTTGGTTGACAACACGTGTGGCTAATCCGTCACTGGCGCAGGCACGGGGGTTGGTGTTTCTCTTTCGTGGCACCGGTGCCTGGTTCACGCCAGGGTTTGGGGCATTGGCGGATCGATTGCGTAGTGAAGGGTTCTGGGTAGAAGACCTGCGTTCTGTTGGCGATGGTTGGGTATGTCGCTGGTTGATGGCAAAACAAATACGTCTGCCAGTCATCCTCGCTGGCCATTCCCGTGGTGGACGCCGAGCTCTCTTGGCTGCATCTCGTCTACAACAGGCAGGCATGTCGGTAGAGATGCTGATCTGCATCGACGTCGCCTTCCCGCCCCTGGTGCCGAGCAATGTTCGTCGAGCGGTTCACCTCTATCGCTCCCACTGGCGACTCTATCCCGCCCGACCATTGCAACCCGCACCAGGCTTCGCAGGAATCATCGAGAACCTTGACCTCGATCAACCTCAATCAACCATTCAAGAACGCTGGCTGCATCATCTGAACATCACTGGTTCGCAGAAAGTGCAGGACTGGATGGTGAGGGAAGTGACCTTTCAAACTCTCCCTGGGGTGTAGCCAAACCAGAGGAATCGATGCAAAATGCTTGTGTAGATATCTCCATGAAGCACTCAGGATACTTGCGATGCATAAGCACCTGGTTCGTTGGGCAGCGGTATCAGCTTTCCTGGCAGCTTCGCCAGTCTTTGGACAGAACTTTACTGTGACGAACCTGAGTGATTCCGGGAGTGGATCACTACGAGACGCGATCAACCAGGCGAATGGCTGGAGTGGCAGTGGGCCAGCGAACATTACGTTTAGTGTCAGTGGCACGGGGGGAACGATCAACCTCGCCAGCATGCTGCCCATCCTGACCAACTCGCGAGGCATCAACATCAATGGCCTCAACAACGGCATGCCAATCACCATTGATGGCGGCAGCACCAGCAATACTACTGGTGATCGCGTGTTCTTCATGGGAGTTGCACCGAATACTCCTGCGGCTGGTGGTGGCACGATGACCAGCACCGCCAACACCACCTGGGGCATCAGTAACTTCACCATTCAGAATGGCAACGCTCGTGGAGGTAATGGTGGCAGTGGCTTCTCTACTGGTGGGGGTGGAGCTGGTTTGGGTGGTGGTGTCTTTCTCTATGCTGGCACGTTGCAACTCAATGGCGTGAACTTTCTCAATAATCGAGCAGTTGGTGGGATTGGTGGCAGCTTTACTAGCGTCAACGGTGTAGTGGGCGGCGGCGGTGGTATGGGGGGCCATGGCGGGAGCAGTTCTCTCCCCGGAGGTGGTGGCGGTGGTGGAGGCGGCGGCTTTGGCCTGGGGGCTGATGGCAGCAACGCTGTCGCAGGGAGCGGCAATGGTGGTGTGTTTACCGGAGGCGCTACCGCAGGTACTGGTTTCGGTTTTAACGCAGGTATCGGCGGCCCGACAGGCGGTGCCGGGGGAAATGGTGTAGGTGGCGGCAGTGGTGGCGGAGGCGGTGTGGGTGGACTTCCCAGCTTCAACTTCTTCGTTGGAGGGAACGGCGGGTTCGGCGGCGGGAGTGGCGGAGGAGGCACAGGCAGCTTTTTCGGTCCCGTTTCTCGCGGCGGCTTTGGCGGCGGCGGTGGTGGCGGCGTCGCTGGTAGCAATGCTGGCTGGGGTGGATTCGGTGGTGGTGGCGGCGGCAGTGGTATCGGTATCAATGCCGGCATCCAAGGAGGCGGAGGCTTTGGCAGCGGTAGTGGAAGTGGCTCATCAGGGGCTGATGCCGGTGCAGCCGGAGGAGGACTGGGTGCGGGTGCAGCCATCTTCGTTCACAGCGATGCTTCGGTCGTTATCAACGATGGCTTTTTCTCTGGCGGCTCCGTCGTGGGCGGGGCTGCAGGCATTGGCAATGGCGGCGGTGCAGGCAACGCCGGTCAGGGCATCGGATCTGGCATCTTTCTCCACAATGCGAGTTTCACTCCGACCAGTTCGGCCACCTACAATGTTTCGGGAAACAACACGATCACCATCAGCGACACCATCCGCAGTAACAACGAAACGAACGAAGGTGGCGGACGGTTCATCAAAGGGGGAACAGGAACGCTGAACATTACGGGGGGCAACACCGCCAGAATCATTGATGTCAATAGTGGTACGCTACTGGTCAACAGCACCTTCACCACCACTACCAGCAGCGCCATTACTGCAACTGTCAATAACACAGGCATCCTCGGCGGCACGGGAATCCTCCGTGGCAATGTCGAAATCTTGAACGGTGGTATCCTCGCACCGGGCAACAGCGCTGGCACACTGGCGGTGGGCAGCTTGACCATGCGAAGCGGTTCGGTCTACCAATTCGAAATCGCCAGCAGCGTACTGGCCGATCAGGTGACACTCGGGGCTGGTCCGTCGGGTTCGGGGAGCAGCCTGTCCCTCGAGGGCGCTACTCTGCAAGGCACCCGCCTGGATGGCTTCGCCGTTCCCTTCGGCACCGCCTACACCATTATCACCGCACCCTTCAGTTTCTCCGGCACTGGCACCTTTGCCGGGTTACCCGAAGGTGCCTTCTTTGACCTCGACGGGCAGACCTTCCAGATCCGCTACAACGTCGGCACGTATAGTGTCGTTGGGAACAACTTCACCACCCTGACCAGTGGTGGCAATGTCGTTATTGCCGCCGTTCCAGAACCAGCGACTCTACTGCTCATCGGATTGGTAGTGGCAGGCACCGGAGGCTACTATGTCTACCGCCGCAATACCCCTATTTAGCCCCGGGCTCTTCAAGCCCGGGGCGGGTTCGCGCGATGACGATATTCACTCTCGCGAAACCCAAGTGGGCGGAAGACTTCAAGTCATATGCAAAGGTTAATCACTTCGCGTGGTCCCGCCCCCGGCTTGAAGAGCCGGGGGCTAAATGGGGCTTGGAGGTGAAAGTGTTGGATGCTGTCTACTCCACAACTCTCATAAGACAAACCTCTTCGCTCCCCAAATCCAGCATCGCTACCGTGTAGCTATCCGCTTGATGCAACGCACCAGGGGTAATGCGACGTACTGTTCCGGGTAGCGCATCTGCCACCAGCGACAAATGCGAATGACCGGTGAGAAGATAGTCTGGCTGAGTACCCAAGACCGCCCGAATATCAGTAGTCATGTGGCCGTGCGCAACACCGATCCGTTTGCCAACTAGATCGATAGTACCATTCCACCCCAGGCAGATGACACCATGCTTCGTCGCTGCTTCCTTCAAATGTGGCACAGCATCCGCATCGTGATTGCCGAAGACGAACCAACTGGGAAGTAGCGACAGTAATTCCACGATGGCTGGCGAAGTGAGGTCGCCACAATGAATCAATGCCTCAGCACCAGCCGTTCGCAACATATCGATGGCGAGTTTGGTTCGAACGAGTTCATCGTGATTGTCGGAGAGGATGCCTATTCGCATTTCAGATCGATGAAGGTCTCTTTTGATCATACCCGGTGGATTCACTTCACTCAACCATACCAGATATTTGTCCTTCGATGTGCCAGTAAGGCCATTTAGCCCCGGGCTCTTCAAGCCCGGGGCGGGTTCGCGCGATGGTAGTATTCACTCTCGCGAAAGCCCACCCACCGAAGTCGTATCATCTCCCGCCAATACATCTACATTCTGCACATCCCGCCCCCGGCCTGAATGGACGGGGGCTAAATCACTATTCCAAACGTCAACACCCACCTTCCCCCCTTCAACATTCCCTCACATTCGGCTTGCCACTCGCACGTTCTTACTCGTACACTTTCTTCATCAGATACCCGTGCTGCGAACCCTCCCTTCCTGCAGCTTCGGTACCCGTACGATATCGTTTTACTCATCCCTGTTTCACAGGCCGTCTATTCGTTTTCAGGAGCTGTCCCTCATGAAACCCAAGGAAGTGCTGGCACTCATCAAGGAGAAGGAGATTCGCGCAGTCGATCTCCGCTTCATGGATTTCCCCGGCATCTGGCAACACTTCACCATCCCCAGCGAAGAGATGGAAGAAAGTGTCTTCGAGGAAGGCCTCGGCTTCGATGGCTCCTCCATCCGTGGCTGGCAGGCGATCAACGAATCCGACATGCTCGTGATTCCCCAGGCCGAAACAGCCTTCGTCGATCCCTTCACCGCGACACCTACGCTCACGATTATCTGTAACATCCAGGACCCGCTCACCCGCGAGGATTATTCCCGCGATCCCCGTAACATCGCTCGCAAAGCGGTGAATTACATGAAGAGCCTGGGGATGGCTGACGTTGCCTACTTCGGACCAGAGCCGGAGTTTTTTGTTTTTGATACAGTCCGTTTCGATCAGAACCAGCACTCGGGCTACTACTTCCTCGATTCCGAAGAAGGCGCCTGGAACACTGGTCGCGAGTTCGAACTCGATGGCCGTCCGAACCTCGGCTACAAGCTCCGCTACAAGGAAGGTTACTTCCCCTGTGCCCCCGCTGATTCCCAGGACGACATGCGTTCTGAGATGATGCTGATCATGAACGCTTGCGGCATGCAGGTCGAACGTCAGCACCACGAAGTGGCCACCGGCGGACAGGCGGAAATCGACATCCGCTTCAATGACCTTGTCACCATGGCTGACAATGTGCTGAAGCTCAAGTACATCGTCAAGAACGTTGCCAAGCGGCACGGCAAGACGGCAACGTTCATGCCCAAGCCTCTCTTCGGCGACAACGGTTCCGGCATGCACGTCCACGCCAGTTTGTGGAAGGGTGGCCAGAACCTCTTCGCCGGTTCCGGCTACGCTGGCATGTCCGACATGGCCATGTACGCTATCGGCGGCTTGCTCAAGCATGCTCCCGCACTGTGCGGCTTCTGTAACCCCACCACCAACAGCTACAAGCGACTGGTGCCCGGCTACGAAGCTCCGGTCAACCTGGCCTACAGCCGACGTAACCGTTCCGCATCGATTCGCATCCCGGTCTACAGTCCTTCACCCAAGCAGAAGCGACTCGAGTTCCGTTGCCCCGATCCTTCATGCAATCCATACCTCGCCTTCGCTGCGATGCTGATGGCCATGATCGACGGCATCCAGAACAAGGTTCACCCCGGCGAACCGCTCGACAAGGACATCTACGATCTGGAGCCCGAAGAATTGGCCAAGGTCCCCAAGGCCCCAGGGTCCCTCGAAGAAGCACTGGGCGCTCTCCGCAAGGGCCACCAGTTCCTCCTCAAGGGCGATGTCTTCACCCCCGATGTGATCGACACCTGGATCTGGTACAAGACCGAGAAGGAAGCCGATGCAGTAAGACTGCGTCCGCATCCTTATGAGTTCATGATGTACTACGATATTTAAGTGCTGAGTGCTGAGTGCTGAGTGCTGAGAATACAAGCCAGGCAGAGATGCCTGGCTTTGTTTGTAGTCATCACGCTCCGCCGTGATGACAGCGACGGTGAGAGTAGAATGCTTGTATACCAGCCCGACGCGCTAGCGAGGGACGTCTCGCGGCATGAGTACGTCAATATCCTTCGCCAAGAGAAATATTACACTATCGCGCGGTCTCCCCTTGCTCGCGCTGCGGGCTGCCATGGTGTCGTACGCTCATCACCGCTGTCATCACGACGGAGCGTGATGACTACTATCTTTCTTGAAACATCTCACCGCCCGCCTGAGTATCTACCCCGAAGTCCAACTGCTTCGTGGTGCCTGTCATGCGATCACTCTCTGCTTTGGGTGTGTTGGTCCTGTTGTGGATCAATACGGTTGTTGCACAAGATACCAGCAAATCGACGTTGCAGTTCGCACCGAAGGACAGCGTCACGGTGTTCCAGTTGCCACAGGCTCGGGTGGCGGTGGAGAAGGTGCTGGGGTATGTCAACAAGCTTGAACTGACCAAGTTCGATGAAGTGAAGGAACTGCTGAGTTCCACTCCGTATCAGCGGTTCTATCGGCTCATCAATCATCTCGAAGCGGTCTATGCTCGACCCTGGCAGAAGCTGTTGGGTGACCTGACCGATCAGGGTATCACCCTCGCTCTGGTACCTGTCAGTTCCGAGAAGGACCCGCAAGTGATGGGGGTCGTGCAGGCCAGCGATGCTGACCTGATGAAACGGGCCTTTGAGGCGGTGCTGGAAGTAGTCAAGGAAGAAGCCCAGAACAACGAGACACCCCAGGCAGTGAAGCAGAAGGAACATCGGGGCGTGATGGTGCACTCCGTAGGCGACAAGTTCTTCATCGCTCAGCATCAGGCACATCTCTTTGCTGCTACCCATGTTAGCCTGATCACGCATGCGATTGAGCAACTGAAAGACAAGAACAAGCCAAGCGTGCTCGAACATCCCCGTTTCGTCATGGGTGAATGTCCCAAGTCATCGGACGTGATGGGTTGGGGTTGGGTGGATGTGAAGCACTTCAAATCCAAAGCAGAGAAACAAATCGAGCAGTTCAAGCTGCCTGCCAACGATCTCATCCCACAGCTCCTCTTCGGTGGCTTGTTCGACACCGTTATCCGCTCTGACCATGCCTGGATCACACTCAGGTTCGACACCCAAGGGCCAAGGCTCGAAGTGACATCACCCATGGGGCGTGCCCAAGGCCAGGAAGGTGCCAAGCTGCTGCACATGCACGACCCTGCTAAAGGTGGCACGCTACCGCTACTGAACCCACATGGCACTCTCTACAGTACCAGCTTCTACTGGAACCTTGGAGATGCCTGGAAGGATCGGTACAAACTCTTCAAAGAAGGCGCTCTCAAAGATTTCGAACAGGGTGATAAAGCAGTCAAGCCTTTCCTCGCAGGCAACTCGATCAGTAAGCTCTTCGAACACCTCGGCGGCCGCCATCGTTTCGTCATCGCTCAGCAGCGCAACACCGGCTACGCCATCAAACCTAAGTCGCCGTTGCCTTCGTTCGGTCTGGTGCTGGAATGCAGCAACCCTGACCAGTTCGAGAAACTGGTGAACCTGCCTCTGCGTGGTGCAGGCCTTGCCTTCTCGACAGCGGTGAGCCTCAAGTATTTCGATGAGAAGCTGGATGGTATCAAAATCTCCGGTTACCGTTTCAACGAAGTGGCCAAGAACAAAGCTTACGAACAGGCCTACTACTTCAACTTCAGCCCCAGCTTCACCCGGGTAGGCAACTACTTCGTGCTGAGTTCCACCCAGGAACTGTGCCGCGATCTAGTGACCGAACTGAAGAAGGAACCTGCGAAGGTGGCCTATGAAACCACCGACATGCGACAGCAATTCTCGTGGACTGCTCTCGGTGCTGCTCTCGCTGCGGAACGGGCACGGGTGGCTACCGAACTCACACTCCGACACGGAGGCAGCCCGGAACGCATCGACGAACAACTCGAACAACTGCTCAAACTCCTCGACAAGCTAGGCTCAGTGGAACTCAACATCAGCCACAGCCCGGGCTTCAAGTTGGAGTTCAAGGCGGTTTACGGGAAATAGTCAGACTAGTCCTGAGTCCTGAGTGCTGAGTCCTGAGAATAGCCAAGCGATGGACTCATGGCATATGACTAACGGCAATTTTCACACTCACTTGCATTGTCTTTCTCAGCACTCAGGACTCAGCACTCAGGACTAAGCTAACGCAGCATTGAGCACTTATACAGCAAAGGGAATGCCCCATGTACCTCTCCTACTCCGCTGACATTGATCCAACCTGGGCGTGGCAAGCTTACGTGCCCACGGCGAAGAGCCCGTGGAACGTGGAGAAGGCTGGGCATCTCTATCGCCGGGCTGCATGGGGAGCAACATGTGCTGAACTCGAAGCATCAGTGCAGCAGGGGCCGACGGCTTGTCTCGATAAGCTGCTGACCCGTCCTCAGAACAGTGCGGCGTTCTACACCAAGGCCAAGCAACTCGCTGCTCCGCTGGTGGAAGGCACTGATGAACAGCGGCTGCGGGCCTGGTGGCTCTACGTCATCACCAATTCGCCTGATCCGCTGCTCGAACGGCTGACTCTCTTCTGGCACAACCACTTCGCCACTAGCAACGCCAAGGTTCAGAACGTTGCCTACATGTATCAGCAGAACCAACTGCTTCGCGAACACGCTCTCGGCTCCTTCAAGCAGATGCTGCATGGAATCTCCGAAGACCCGGCCATGCTCATCTGGCTCGACACCACATCGAACAAGAAGGGGATGCCGAACGAGAACTATGCCCGTGAGTTGATGGAACTCTTTAGCCTGGGTATCGGCAACTACACCGAAGCGGACATCCGCCAGGCGGCTCGGGCCTTCACGGGTTGGTCTATCAAGAATGATCGCTACTACTTCGCAGCCAGCGAACACGATGCAGGTGAGAAGACCGTCTTCAAGAACAAGGGCAACTTCAACGGCCACGACATCGTCGACTTTTGCCTGCAGACAGCAGCCTGTGCTCAGTTCCTCGTTCGCAAGCTCTTCCGTTACTTTGTCAGCGATACGCTCGAACCCAACAACGCTCTGCTGGACCCCTTGGCCGAGAAGCTGCGGTCGAGTCAGTACGATATTCAATCGGTCGTCAGCATGATGCTTCGGTCGAACCTTTTCTTCTCTCCCGATAGCTACCGAGCCAAGGTGAAAGCTCCGGTGGACTTCGCAGTTAGCCTCATTCATCAGTTGCAAGGCCGATCCGATTCGCTGCAACTGGCGGAACTGCTCGATCCTCTCGGCCAGCGGCTCTTCGCACCACCTTCGGTGAAAGGTTGGGATGGTGGCACCGATTGGCTGAACAGCACTACGATGCTGCTTCGCCACAATCTGTGCCTGGCTGTCACCTCAACCGAAGACCGCCGCTTCTACAACCGATGCGACCCGGCCCGTCTGGTGCGTCAGCATCTGGCTGGTAAAGCTGACCTCAAGCCCGCCACGGAACTCTTGACCAAGCTCTTCCTGCAAAGCGATATCCCCGCCGCCACGCAGGCCAAGATCGATGAACGCTGTTCACAGTTGACTTCGCAGAAGTATCCGGTCTACTGGAGCAAGGAGTTCATCGAAGATGCCCGGATACGATCCATCTGTCACCTCATTCTAACCCTGCCTGAATACCAGCTTGCCTAGGGAGATATTGATGTTCACGTCTCGTCGCCACTTCCTGAAATCCGCTTTCGCTGGCACCGGCCTGGTTGCCTATGGCCTGGATGCCCCTCGTTTTCTTACTCGTTCCGTAGCAGCTACGCCCACGCTGGATCAGAGTGACAAGGATACCATCCTTGTGGTGGTGCAGCTCACGGGTGGTAACGATGGTCTGGGAACGGTCATCCCCTATACCGATCCGCTCTACGCCAGCTATCGGCCGACGCTCAAGCAGAAGTCGAGCGAGATGAAGAAGCTGACGAAGGAGATCGCCCTGCACCCGGCGATGGAAGGCTTCGCTTCGCTCTTCCAAGACCAGTCGCTCTCGATCATTCAGGGCGTGGGTTACCCCAACCCAAATCAGTCGCACTTCACGTCGATGGATATCTGGCATTCGGCCCGTGTCGATGGACCACATAGCGATGGCTGGATCGGTCGGTCGCTTGGCAACATGACCAAGGGCACCGGCCTGGGGTATCACCTCGGCAATAAGGGTGAAGCTTCGCCACTAGCACTTACTGGCCCGGTGAAGTGCCCGACGCTCACCAGCTTGAACGATCTGGAACTGCAC
>WBZX01001434.1_pt1 | contig 17969 bp, 8 predicted proteins | sample 5204211 | NCBI WGS metagenome assembly WBZX01 (sample SAMN12344362, study PRJNA552823) | activated sludge metagenome | biome: Activated sludge suspended growth; feature: Nitrification reactor; material: Wastewater; isolation source: activated sludge from nitrification reactor of wastewater treatment... | reverse complement strand
ACCTGCAGCGCCGCGGCGAGCGGCTCGGTGAACAGCGCGGCCTCGTCGGTGACACCGGGCGGCACCTCGTGGAGGTTGGCGAGCGGCAGCACCACATACTCGGCGAAGCAGCCCGCGTGATCGCGGATGCCCATCACGCGTCGCGTCGCGCAGTGCTTGGCGAGCCCGCGATCGCAGCGCTCGCACGCACCGCAGCCGAGGTTGATCTCGCCGACCACGCGGCGACCCAGCCACGCCGGGTTGTCGCAGCGGTCGACGACGCCCAGCAGCTCGTGGCCGAGCACGCGCGCGTGGGCCGTGGCCCCGGACGCGTCCGCGGCGTAGCCCCGCGTGATCTCGAGGTCGGTGTTGCAGATGCCGGCCATTCGCACCGCCACGCGGGCCTCGCCGGGCCCTGGCGTGGGGTCGGGCAGCTCGCGCAGCTGCAGGGTGCCGTCGAAGACCAGGGCTTGCATGCGCGCCGCTTCTAACACTTGTGTGGGCGCGGGGCTTGCCGCTACCCTCGCGGGCCCGGAGGAGTGGCCGAGCGGTTTAAGGCGGCGGACTTGAAATCCGTTGTGCTCGCAAGGGTACCGGGGGTTCGAATCCCTCCTCCTCCGCCACCTTCGCTCGCTTTGCTCGCTTGTTGGCGGTGGAGGAGGGATTCAGGCGACGGAAGGCGCGCTTGGGCGCGCCTTCCTCTTCGCGCGAATCCCTCTGCCACCTTCGCTCGCTTTGCTCGCTTGTTGGCGGTGGAGGAGGGATTCAGGCGACGGAAGGCGCGCTTGGGCGCGCCTTCCTCTTCGCGCGAATCCCTCTGCCACGTCGCTGCGCTTCGCTCGCTTTCGGGTCTGCGGTGTGGTTGGGGGCGCTTCGCTTTGCTCGTTGGAGGGTCGGGTGGCGCGGTGGAGTGAGGTGGTGTCGCGTTCGCGACAATTCGAGAGGGTTGTGATGGATGAGGCGTGTGGCGGCATGAGGTGATCGTGACCGTGGGCGGGCGTGGGGCGGTGTTGGTGTGTGGGCTGTTGGGCGGCGTGGGGATGTCGGGCGGGTGTCGCGGTGGTGAGGGTGCGGGGCACGAGGGCGCGACGCGCGGGGCGGAGACGTCGACGGGGCAGGGCACCGATGCGCAGGGCGACGGTGAGAGCAGTGGGTCGGCGGGCGAGGGGGCCGATGGTGAGAGCGAGTCGGGGACGACGGGGGAGCCGCCGCCGCCGTTCGAGCCGTTGCCGCCGGTGTCGGCGCTGACGAAGGCGAAGGGCTTCGTCACGGGGCTGCCGCCGACCGATGCCGAGCTGGGGGCGTACGTCGATGACCCGGCGACGTTGTCGGCGATGGTGGACGACTGGCTGGAGACGCCGGAGTTCCGCGCGCGGACGGTGACGATCTTCGATCAGCTGCTGCAGCAGCACGCGTCGTCGGCGAATCTCGCGGAGCACTTCGATCTCAGCGCCAACGACTTCAGCGCGGCCGAGGACCGCACCGAGGGGCGCTTGGTCGCAGCGCTGGGCCACGCGTTCGCGCAGACGGCGTGGGAGCTGGTGGCGCAGGGGCGGCCGTTCACCGAGATCCTGACCACGCGGCGCATGCAGCTCGACGTGCCGCAGATGATGCTGTTGGCGGCCATGGACGCGCTGCCGCGCGACGATGTCGGCGGTGACCTGCCATCGTGGGTCGCGGACGCGTACCCAGAGATGACGCTGAGCGTGCGTTGGACCGGCGAACCGATTCCGCTGGCGTCGACCCTCGACCCGATGTCGCCGGACTTCATGACGTGGTGGCTCGACGAGCCACCGACCGACAATTGCATCGCCCAGCTCGAGGGACAATCGTGGACCGGCCGCAAGGCGGTGCAGCGCGCGTTCGAGCTGATGTTGCGGCTGACCCCGGCCAAGAACGGCTGCTCGATTGGTCCCCAGGTGTTCGGCGAGCAGGACTGGGAGCTGCGACCGATCACGGTGCGCGTGGCCGAGGAGGGCGAGCAACCGATGGCGTTCTTCGATCTCGCGACGCTGCGCACGACCGACGAACTCGTGCTCGCCAGCGATCGCGTCGGCTTCTTCACGACGTTGGGCTTCTCCGCCAACTGGCTCACGAACGACTCGAACCAGCACCGTGTGAACGGCAACCAGACCCTGATCGTCGCGCTCGGACGCACCTTCGATCCCGAGAATGTGTTCGTGCCTGCCGACGGCGCGCAGGTCGACGAGGGCCACGCAGAGCCCGGCTCGACCTGCTACGGCTGCCACAAGGATCTCGATCCGCTGCGTGACTTCCTGCGCCAGAGCTACACCTACGCTGGCATGTGGCGACCCGACGCGCTGCAGGCCGAGATCCCGAACGTCGCGTACTTCTCGCTCGAGGGTAGCGAGCCCATCGCGGGGCGTGGCGTCGGCGATCTCGCGGCCGCGATGGCCCAGCACCCGCGCTTCGCCGCCGCGTGGACCGAGAAGCTCTGCACGCTGGCGAATGCCGACGCCTGCGTCGCCGATGATCCCGAGCTCGAACGCATTGCCGCGCGCTTCGCCGACACCGATTTCGACTACCGCGTGCTCGTGAAGGAACTGGTCACGTCACCGGTGTTCACCTTTGCCAGCCGCACCGCGACCTCCGACGAGCTGGGTACGCCGGTGCTGCCGGTGACGCAGGATCGCTTCTGCGCCGCCATGTCCCAGCGCGTGGGCGTGGTCGACATCTGCGCGCTCGAGGGTGTGCTCGACGCACCCAAGCCGCTGCTCAAGCGCCACGCAGCGCTGTCGTTCGGGGTGCCGCCGGTGAGCTACGGGCGCTCCGCCGAGCGGCCATTCGTGGCCACCCGACCCGATGTGTTCTCGGTGGCGGCGATCGAGCGGCTGTGCCTGAGCATCGCCGAGCAGTGGTACGGCGACCAGCCGGGCGCGCTGTGGACTCCGGCCGATCGCGACGACGTGCTCGATCATCTGGTGACGGAGGTGATGGGCATTCCCATGGTCGATCCGCGCGCCAGCGAGCTGCGCGTCGTACTCGATCAACACTGGACGCAGACCAGCGACGACGGGGCCACCGAAGCTGACGCGCTGCGTTCGACCTTCGTCAGCGCCTGCGTCTCGGCCGCGGTCGCCTCGACCTCGATGTGAACCCCATGATGCACCGACGAACCCTGCTCCGTTCCCTCGGGCTCTCCGGCCTCGGCGTGGCGTCACTCGCCACTGGTCTACCGCTGGCGTTTCTGCGACAGCCGCTGGCCTTCGCGGCCGGCGACGACACCGTCGATCCGGACCGCGCGCAGTTTCTCATCCTGAGCGGTCGCGACAAGGGCGACCCGTTCAACGCCAACGCGCCGGGCACCTACGTCGGCGCCGTCGTGCACGCCGAGGACCCCTCGATGGCGCCGACATCGATCACGCTCGGTGAGGTCGCGACCACGGCGGCGCAGGTGTGGAGCACGCTGCCGCAGTGGGTGCTCGATCGCAGCGCGTTCATCCACCACGCCACGCGGACGCAGGTCCACGGGCACCTCGTGAAGGTGCTGCAGCTGCTCGGCGACACCTATCGCGACGAAGCCATCGCGTCGATCTTCGCCAAGCATCTCGCGCCTGCCCTCGGTACCATCGGGACCGCGCCGGTGCCGGTCGGCGACGTCAACCTCAGCTACGAGGGCCGCGCACTCCCGCGGCTGCTCCCGCAGACCCTGCGCGAGCTGATGCTCGCCGACGAGAGTCCGCTGTTCGATCTGCAGGCCGTGCGCGACGACACCGTCGATGAGCTCCACGCGATCCTCCGGACCCATGGGAGCGCGAGTCAGCGCCGCTTCCTCGACGATCACACCAAGGCGCGCAACGATGTCCGCGCCCTCGGTGAGAGCGCGGCCGACGTGTTGTCGCTGATCGCGGGCAACCGCACCGAGGACGAGATCCACGCGGCGGTCGCGATCGTCAAGCTCGGCCTCTCGCCGGTGGTGGCGCTCGAGATCCCGTTCGGTGGCGACAACCACAACGATCCCGGGCTCGCACTCGAGATCGAGCAACACGGCACCGGCATGGCCCAGCTCGGGCTGCTGATGGACCTACTGCAGTCGCAAGGCCTCGCCGATCGCGTGACGTTCGCCTCGCTCAACGTGTTCGGTCGCAGCCTCGGCGGCGCTGCACTGGATGGCCGCACGCACCACGCACCGCACCACGTCACCATGCTGGTCGGTGCACACGTGCGGCCTGCGGTCATCGGCGGCCTCGCGCCCGACGGCGACGACTTCACCGCGCGGGCCTTCGACGCTGCGACCGGCGTACCGAGTGAGGGTGGCGACGTTTCCTACGACGACGGTCTGCCATCGGTGGGCAAGACCATCGGCGCGTTGCTGGGCCTACCCGATGCGGTGCTGGACGAGGAGATCCTCACCGGCAAGGTGATCGGGGCGGCGATCATGCCGTAGCGTCACGCTTGCGCGAGCCGCACCCGAGTCGGCTATCCTCGGCCGATGTGGAGCGAGGGTACCCTCGGGCTGACCTCGAAGCACCTGCTCAACGCACTGCTGAGCCATGCGCCGGTGCGCGTGTCGGTCATCGATCGAGAGGGCACGTTCCTGCTGCTCAGCAGCCGCCCGGAGCTCGTCGGTCGCAATGCCTTCGAGGAGTTCAAGGGCAATCCCGTGGGTCTGGCCCACATCCGGCGCGCGCTCGCAGGTGAGGACCAGCGTTGGATCGAGAGGATCGAAGATCAGTTCTTCCAGGTCCAGGCCGTGTCCGTCCGTGAGCCCGGGGGCGCGGTGGCGGGAATCATGCTCATCACGACGATCGTCACCGAGCAGGTCTCGGCGCAGGAGCAGCTGACCGATTCGGAGGCTCGGTTCCGACACATCATGGACTCGAACATGATCCCCATCATGTTCTGGGACGAGGGCGGAATGGTCTCGGACGCCAACGACGCGCTCCTGCAGCTGCTCGGCCGCACCCGTGCCGAGCTCGAGGCCGGGGTGCTGCGGTGGGCCGACGCCGAGCTCGGTGAGAGCGCCGAGGCCGACGACCGCGCGCGTGCCGAGATCCTCGAGCGCGGCAGCTGCACGCCCTACGAGAAGGAGCTGCGCCACGCCAGCGGTGCTCGCGTGCCGGTCCTCGTCGGTGGTGCGCGGCTCGATCGCACACGCAGCAACGGTGTGGCGTTCATCGTCGATCTTTCGGAACGGCGCCGACGTGATCGCGAGCGCGACGAGCTGCAGGCCAAGCTCCTGCAGGTGCAGAAGCTCGAGAGCCTCGGGTTGCTGGCCGGCGGCATCGCCCACGACTTCAACAACCTGCTGACCGCCGTGCTCGGCGGAGCCGCGACCGCGCTGCTGTCGGTGCCGCCGGAGCACCCGGCGCGGCCCGACCTCGACAACGTGCTCGAGGCTGCGCGGCGCGCCGCCGACCTCACCCGTCAGCTGCTGGCGTACTCGGGCAAGGGCCACTTCCAGATCAAGCCCATCGATCTCTCGGAGACGGTGCGCGGGCTCGTGGCACTGCTCGAGACCACGATCTCGAAGAAGGTGCAGCTGCGACTCGAGCTGTTGCCATCATTGCCGGCGATCGAGGCCGATTCGGCCCAGCTGCAGCAGATCCTGATGAATCTCGTGATCAACGGCGCCGAGGCGATCGGCGACGAGGCCGGCACGGTGCTGGTCACCACCGGCGCACAGGACGTCGACGAGGGCTATGCCGGCGAGCTGTTTGCAGCCGAGCAGCTTCCGGCGGGCCGCTACGTGTTCGTCGAGGTCCACGACACCGGCATCGGCATGGACGACGACACCAAGGCAAGGATCTTCGATCCGTTCTTCACGACCAAGTTCACCGGTCGCGGTCTCGGGCTTGCGGCGGTGCTCGGCATCGTCCGCTCGCATCGCGGAGCGATCCGTGTGTACTCGGCCCCGGGCCGTGGCACCACGTTCAAGGTGTTCTTCCCGGCGACGAACGCCAAGCCCGCGCGCCGCGAGCGCTCGTCGGTCGAGTTCAAGGGCTCGGGCCTGGTCCTGGTGGTCGACGACGACGCCTCCGTACGGGGCGCGATGCGACGCATGCTGACCCACTTCGGCTTCACCGTTCTCGAGGCCGAGAACGGCCGCGAGGGCGTCGACGTGTTCCGCAACCGTGCGTCGGAGATCGCGATGATCCTGCTCGACATGACGATGCCGGTGATGGGCGGCGAGGAGGCGTTCCGCGAGCTGCGGTCGATTCGTCCCGACGTGCCGGTGATCCTCACCAGCGGCTACAACGAGATCGAGGCCACGCGGCGGTTCACCGCCAAGGGCCTCACCGGATTCCTGCAGAAGCCGTTCACGCCGAGCGAGATGATCGCGAAGATCGAGCCGGTGCTGCGCTCCGGCGCCGGCTGACGGCGTCGGCGCGGATCCTCGGCGCGGAGGATCACGTGCTGCTGGTCTGGGGTACCCTCTCGGGCAGCGTGGGCCCGCGGATCCCAGCACCCATGGTGCGTCTACAGGATCGCCTCGCGGAGCTGATCGGCAGCGGTCCCACCTCGCGGGAGCCGATCCTCGCGCAGATGCTCGAGCGCGACGCCAAGTCGTCGATCGCGTACTGGCTGCAGCTGGGTGTCTCGGTGGGCATCGCGACGTTGGGGCTGGTGCTTGGCAGCACCGCGGTGGTGATCGCGGCCATGTTGGTCGCGCCGCTCATGGGCCCGATCGTGGGCCTCGGCATGGGCCTGGCGACCGGCGGACCGTTTCTCACGCTGCGCGCCGCGCAGCGGGTCGCGCTCAGCGTGCTGGTGGTGATCGCGGGGGCGGCTGGCGTCACCGTGTTGCTGCCGTTCCACGAGATGAACGCCGAGCTGGCTGCGCGTACGGTGCCGACCGCCCTCGATCTGATCACCGCGGCCTTCTGCGCGTTGGCTGGGGCCTACGCGGCGGTGCGAACCACCTCGGACACCGCGACCACGGCGGCGGGCACCTCGATCGGCATCTCGTTGGTGCCGCCGTTGTGCACCGCGGGCTTCTGCCTCGGCACCGGACAGTGGACCCTGGCGTTCGGCGCGTCGCTGCTCTTCCTCACCAACATGGTCGCGATCGTGTTGGTTGGCATGGCTGCGTTCCTGGCCCTGGGCTTCAACCAGGTGCCGATCGCCGCGCTCGAGTCGGAGCATCTGGCACGCGAGACCGGCGAGCGCGTGGTTCGCGGGGTCGCGCGCCAGCTCGCACGGCTGTTCGCGTCGCGTTGGGGTTCGTGGCTGCGCATGCTCATGCCCGTGGCGCTGGTCGGCGTGGTGTACGTGCCGCTGCGTCGCGCGCTCGACGAGGTCACGTGGCAGGTGCAGGTTCGCACCGGTGCGCGTGCCCTGCTCGACGAGATCGATGCCGAGGTGGTGTCGAGTCGATTGCGGGTCGAACGACACCAGGTCGAAGCGATGGTGATCGTGATCGGCTCACGCGCCGATGCCGACGCGCTGCAGCACCGCATCGAGACCGAGCTCGCGCGGATCTCCGGCGTCACGCCGCGGGTCGACGTGCGCGCGGTGCCCGATGCCGAGGCGGCCGCCGCCGTCACGCCGATCGCTCCGCCGACGGCGAGCGAGCCGGTGACGATGCCCGAGGCCCCACCGGCACCGTTCGCCGAGCGGCTCGGCGAGGTCCACAGCGAGCTCGTCGAGGCGATCCACGCCCGCTGGCCTGCCGCCAGTGCGGGCCAACCACTCGCCATCGGCGTCGATGCAACCGCGGCTGATCTCACCGTGTACGTGGTGCACGTGGGTGCGCCCGTCGACGATGCCGCACGGGAGGTGCTCGAGCGCTCGCTGGCGGTCGACCTCGACGTCGGCGTCACGTTGGTCGACGACGTGCTGCCGTCGAAGCCGATCGTCGAGGTCGAGGACGACGCTGCGATCGCACACCTGGCGTCCCTACTCGCGCGCGCGCGGCTCCTCGCGCAGGTCCACACCTGCGTGGTCGAGCCCGCGCCCGAGGGGCCGGTGGTCGATGCCGACGTCGATGGCATCGAGATCAGCGAGCCCGCGGCCGAGGTGCCGTCGTCGTCGCCACCCCTGCGTACGGCCGTGCGGGCGCTGCTCGCCGGCCAGCCGCGCGTCGAGATCCGCGAGGGCGAGGCGTGGGCGCTGTGGTTCGCGGTCGATGGTTGTCCCGCCGACGCGCGGTGACGAGGCCCGGCACGAGGTGCGCACGAAAATCGGTGACGGACCGCAGCGGTCCGCGACAACCGGTTGCCGATGGCGAGTGGATCGGCGCGTGGGCGCGTGGACGAGGGCCTTCGTCCGACGCGGCGATGGTGGACGTGGACGCTGTGGCTGGGTGCGTGCCTCGCCGCGGTGATGTTGGCGTGGTGCCGGGGACGGGCCGGTGCGGTGGACGAGACGGCCGGGGTCGCCCGGGACGCGGGCCCGGCCACCGCGGGCGTCGCGACGGGCGTGCCTGACGATCGAAGCACGACGCGTGCGGCCGGACCGCTGCTGCGCGAGGGCTCGATCGCGGGGATCGTGCGCGACGACGCGGGCGCGGCGATCGGCGGCGCATGGGTGTGTGCTTCGAGCGACATCCATGCGCCGCCGACGTGCGAGGCCGCCGACGCGAAGGGTCACTACCGCATCTCGCTGCGTGATGCGGCGCCGCTGCGTGTGCACGCCAGCGCCAACGGGTTCGCGCCGGGCTTTGCGATGGATGGGCCCCGTCCGGCCACGATCGTGCTCGCGGCCGACGAGGCCCGCATCGGCGTCGACCTCGTGCTCGCCCGCGGCGGCGTCGAGGTGCGCGGGATCGTGACCGATGTGTTGGGTGGGCCGATCGAGGGCGCGAGCATCGCGATCGCGCTGCCGCGCGAGGCGATCGATGTGCCCGAGCAGTGGCGCATCGGCGCGCCGGCGCACGCGCGAAGCGACGAGGACGGACGTTTCCTGGCGTGGGCACAAAGCGGTACCTGGGCAGTGCAGGCCCGCGCGCCGGGCTATGCCGACGCGGTACAGCAGGTCGACGTGCCCCGCGGTACGGTCGAGGTCGCGATGGTGCCCGAGGCCAGCATCGCGGGCATCGTGATGATGCGCGCGACTCGGGCACCGGTCGCCCACGCACGCGTAGTGCTGCGCGAGTGGAAGAACGGTGTGCCCTCCGATCGAACCGTCGGCTACGCCGACGGCGAGGGTCGCTTTCGGATCGGTGCGCTCGCACCGGGTCGCTACCGGCCCATGGCCGTGCTGGACTCGATGCATGGCGAGGCGCCGCAGAGCTTCACGCTCGATCTCGCGGAATCGGTCGACGACGCCGTCATCGAGCTGGTCGAGTCGGCGACCGTGCTCGGCAGCGTGGTGGTCGCGCCGTCGTCGAGCCCGTGCCCCGGTGGCTTCGTGCGGCTGGTCGACGGTGCCAGCGAGAACTCGCTCGTGGCGACCATCGAGAGCGATGGCAAGGTCGTGTTCGAGGGCGTGCTGCCGGCGCGCTACGACGTCGTGGTCGGCTGTGATGGCCACACCAGCGAGCACGCCGAGCGCGTGCTGGTGGTGGAAGGGTCCGGCGCCCACGAGACCACGTGGATCGTCGAGAAGGGCCGCACCGTGCGGGGCCGTGTGCTCGACGATGAAGGCAAGCCCCGGGCTGCGCGGATCATCGCATTCACGGCCTCGGGCGCCGGCGATGGTCTGGCCCGCATCGGCAGCGCGGGGCTCGACGGTCGCTTCGAGATCGCGGGCTTCGGCAGCGGACCCCACGCGTTCTCGGCCAGCACGCCCGAGGGTGGCGACGCCGAGGTGACCGTCGACATCGATCGCGACGACGTCGAGATCGAGCTGCGCATGGCCGCGAGCGCGGGCCTGACCGGCACCATTCGACGCGATGGCGTCGGTCTGGCGGGCGTGCAGGTGCGGGCGCGCAGCGAGGAGCGCGGCCGTTCGTTCCGCCAGAGCGTGAGCGACGACGAGGGCCGCTTTCGTTTCGATGGCATGGTGCCGGGCCGCCACATCGTCAGCGCCAGCGACGACGCCGAGGTGCGCCTCGACGAGCGGACCGTCGAGCTGGTGGTGCATCAGGGCAGCACGGTCGATCTCGTTGCACCGGCCACCGCGGCGATCCGCGGCGTGGTGCTCGACGCCGACGGCAGCCCGGTCGCCGAGGCCGTGGTCAGTGCACTCGCGATCACGGCGCTGTCGAGCCCGGAGCAGCGCGCCGAGGCACTGCGCGATCGCAGCGCGGCCGGCTCGAAGGGCTCGGTGCTGAGCGACGCCGAGGGCCGCTTCACGCTGCCGGGGTTGGTCGCTGCGTCGACGTACACCGTGCTCGCGCAGCGCCGCGGAGGCGGCGTCGCGCGTGCGGAGGCGGTCGCGACCGGTGGTGCAATCGAGCTCCATCTGCAGGCGCTCGCGAGTCTTCATGGTCAAGTCACTGGCGTCGCCGCGGTCTCGGGGTTGTCGGTGGAGCTGCGGCGCAGCGATGCGGGCACGCGATTGCGCGAGTCGTTCGTCCTCGATGGTGGGCGCTTCACGTTCGACAAGCTCGCACCGGGGGCCTACGACGTCGTCGCCGTCGCACGCGAGGGCCGCGGGCAGGCCCACGTCGAGCTCGTCGCGGGGCGCGACGCCATCCTCTCGGTCGCGCTGGTCGCCAACCGCACGCTGCGCGGGCGCTTCGTCGAGCTCGGCACCGGCGCGCCGCTGCAAGACGTGGTCGCGGTCGTCGGCGACGACGCGGCGGGGCCCACCGAGCAGGCGGCAAAGGCCGAGCAGCTGCTGCAGACCCGGCCCGCCGGTCTGCTGAGCAGTGGCGACGGTCTCTTCACGGTGCCCGACAGCCCCTCGGCAACGATCCACCTGCTCGCGATCAGTGCCGACATCGCCGGCACCGACCCGTCGATCGTGGAGTTCATCGTGATCGCCCCCACCGACGGCGCCGACGGCTTGCTGGAGATCCCGCTCGTGCGACGTCGCAGCGGCACCAAGGGCAAGCTCGGCGTCGAGCTCGAGATCCCGATGTACTGCAGCGACACGCCCACGGTTGCGCGCGTCGACGACACGCTCGCGGGTGTGGATGTCCGCGTCGGCGACGAGGTGGCGGCGATCGACGGCCACGACGTGACCGGACGCCGTTGCTATCTTGCGCGGCAGCTGATGGCAGCAGCCCCGGGCGCGGCGGTTCGGTTGACGCTCGCCCGTGGCGGCGAGATCGAGCTCCACGGGGCGGCTGCCCCGTGATCGGACGCGGGGCCCAGGGTCACGGCTGCGACGATCGCAGCGGCATTTGCTACGATCGCGCCGACGCATGGCCCATCACGACGGCACCATCTCCGCCACCGGCGAGTCCAGCTTGCCGATCTCCGCCGACGTCGCGTGGCTGCGCCTCGTCATCATCACCGAGGGGCGCACGGTCAGCGATGCGCAGGCCGAGAGTGTCTCGCGCATCAACATCGTGCTCGACTCGATCCGCGAGACCGAGCCGATGCTGCCGGAGCTCGTGCGCGAGGACGAGCGCTCGCTCGAGCCGCAGTTCGACGACGCCGGCGGCTCGAATGGCTATCGCTTGCACCGCGTGATGCGGGCACAGATGCCGCCCGAGGCCGCCGGCGTGCTGCTCGACGTCGCGATCATGGCCGGTGCCGCGCCGGGCTCGGGGATTCTCTTCGGCGTGCGTGACCCTGCGAGCGCACGGGCGCGCGCGAACGAGGCCGCGCTGACGGCCGCCGTCAATGCCGCTCGCGCGGCCGCCCACACCCTCGGTCGCGAGCTCGTCGATCTGGCGCAGGCGGAGGTCGAGTGCGATCTACCGCCCGAGTCGAGCGGCCTGCTGTTCGCCAACTCGGTCGCGCGCGTGGCCTTCACTCACCGCGCGGCCGGCAGCAACGCGTAGTCTTCGACTGCGAACGCACGCGTGCGTCGCCAGAACGAGAACGTGAAGCCCGGCCACAGCGCGGTGATCTTGCCGCTGGCGTGCTGATACCAGCTGTTGCAGCCGCTGGCCCAGATCGAGCTGCCGAGCCGCTGCTGCAGCTCGTCGTTGAAGCGCCGCTGCACCTCGTCGCGGACCTCGATCGCGGCGCCATCATGGGCATCGGAGAGCCGCAGCAACCGCATGATGTACGCGACCTGGGTCTCGATCATGAACACCATCGAGTTGTGCCCGAGGCCGGTGTTGGGCCCGACGATGAAGAACAGGTTGGGGAAGCCGTGCACGAGCGTGCCGAGGTAGGCCTGCTCGCCGCCCTGCCACGCCTGCGCGAGCGACTGGCCTCCGGCACCGCGGATGCGAGCGGCGATGGGGTTCTCGGTGGCGTAGAAGCCGGTCGCGAAGATCATCGCGTCGACCTCGCGGAGGTTGCCGGCGTCATCGATGACGCCCTCGCGCACGACCTCGCGGATCGGGCTCGTGACGAGCTCGACGTTGGGTCGCTGCAGCGCGGGATACCAGTCGTTGGAGATGAGCACGCGCTTGCACCCGAACGCATAGCTCGGGGTCACGCGCGCGCGCAGCACGGGATCGGAGATCTGCGCGGCGATGTGCTGCTCGCCGGCGCGCTGGCCGATCCGCATCAAGGCCGGATGCACGACGAAGCCGAGCACCCGCGTCTCGTTGCGCCAGTAGATCAGCGCGCGATAGGCCGCACGCACGCCGGGCAGGTGGCGGAACGCCCACTTCTCGAACGGACGGTACGCACGATCGAGTCGCGGCACGATCCAGTTGGGTGTGCGCTGGTAGACATCCACGCGGCCGGCCTCGCGGGCGATCTCCGGCACGAACTGCACCGCCGACGCGCCGGTACCGATCACGGCCACGCGCTTGCCCGCGAGCGCGTAGTCGTGGTTCCACGTCGCGCTGTGGAACTGCACGCCACCGAAGCGCTCGAGCCCGGGTAGTGCGGGGGCCTTGGGCTCCGAGAGCCCGCCGTTGCCGGCCACCAGGCGTCGTGCCCTGAGCACGCCGCCGCTCGTCGTCAGGCGCCAGCACTGCCGGGCGTCGTCCCAGTCGGCCGCGCGCAGCTCGTGCCCGAAGCGGATGTGCGGGCGCAGGCCGAAGCGATCCGCGACCTCTCGCAGGTATGCGAGCAGCTCGGGCTGCGTGGGGTAGACCCGCGACCACTGCGTGTTCGGCACGAACGACAGCGAGTAGAGGTGGGACGGCACGTCGCACGCCGCACCCGGGTAGTGATTGTCACGCCAGGTGCCGCCGACTTCGTGGGCGCGCTCGAGCAGGACGAAGTCGTGCCGACCCTCGCGCTGCAGCGCGATCGCCATGCACAGCCCGGCGAAGCCCGTTCCGATGATCGCCACCTCGACGTCGACGTCGCGTGACACTGGCTCGCGGTCGGATCCCAAGTTGCCCGCATGTGAGCTTCGATCGTCGCGAGGTTGCTGTCAAAGCCACATGGGCCGAAACTGACGCGGGCGCGGTGCCGTACGGATCCGCCCGCCTCGCTGTCCGAGGCCTACCAAGGAGTCCACCATGAGTGCAGTCCAGATCCACGGCATCCCCGTCAGCAGCTACGTCCGCACCGCTCGCATGGCCGCCGCCGCGAAGGGCGTCGCCCACGAGCTGGTGCCAGTCGAGTTCGGTGCCGATTCGCACCGCGCCTTGCACCCGTTCACGAAGGTGCCGGCGATGACCCACGGCGACGTCACGCTCTACGAGACCATCGCCATCGTCGACTACTTCGATCGCATGTTCGAAGGGGGCGCCAAGCTGTTCCCCAGCGACGACCTCGCGCATGTGCGCACAATGGAGTTCATCAGCGTCGCGACCAGCTATCTCTACCCCGCGTGCATCGGCGACCTCGTCCTGCACTACCTCTTCCCCAAGGGCGAGGGAGGGACGCCCGATCGCAAGGCCATCGACGCGGCGATCCCGAAGGTGAAGCACGGGCTCGCGGTCGTCGACGCCGCCTTGAAGGATCGCGAGTGGCTCGCTGGTCCGTTCTCGGCCGCCGACTTGTTCGTGTCGGCGATCGTGGTCTCGATCGGCGCGACCCCGGAGAAGACGTTGCTGGCCGATGCACCCAACCTGCAGCGGCTGGTCGATGGCGTCGCGAAGCGGCCCGCTGGCGAGTTCTTGGTGCCCAAGACCTGAGCGCGGGCCGACATCGCGGCCGGAGCACGTCGTCGTGCGTGCTCCGGCGGTTCGCTACCGCCCGAGGTTCAGCTCCTTGCGCAGGCGCAGGTACGGCTCGCTGACGCTGTAGGACACCAGATCGCGGATGCGATCCTTGGCCGGCACCGGGCTGCCCTTGTCGCCCTCGCGGGTGAGGATCTGCGCAGCGACCTCGAGGCTGTCGCTCAGCACGAAGCCGGCCCGCGTGACGGTGTACGCGACGCCGCTCTGCCACGCGCGGGCATCGACGTCGCCAGCCTTCGCGATCTTGTTGGTCAGCAGCTTGAGCTGCTCGAGCCGCGAGGCCTGCAGGAACTTGCGGAACTCGTCGGCATACGCGGTCGCCTCGGTCTTGCAGTCGAGCGGCACCGCGACCTCGGGCAGCGTGACCGCGATCGCCCCCCACGCAGCGTTGCGCAGGCTCGCGGCCGACGACAGCACCACCGAGAGGATGTGCTCGGGCTTCGCACGGGCGATCACGCGGCCGGTGCGGAACTTGTTGCCGGCCTCGCCCTGCTCGCCAATGGCCTCGCGACCGGCGAGCACCGAGGGGTACACCGTGCGGTTCGGGCCACCGTCGACATCGGCCAGCGCGTCGACCGTGAAGCCACCGGTCTCGGTCTCCTGCAGGTAGAAGTCGGGCACGGGGGCATCGAGCACCTGGCAGGCGTGGGCGAGGAATCGCGCCAGCGCCGTCGGCGACTGGATCGAGACCTCGATGCGCGCGTCACGACGCACGCGATGGTGCGCGAGCGTGCGGCCCTCGCGAGCGGCGACCATCGGCCACACCATCGCGAACACATCGGACAGCCGTGGGTCGATGCTCGAGTGGTAGACGGCCTGTCGCCACAGCTCGCGCGAGATGGTGCCGCGGGCCTGGCCCCCGACGCCCGCAGACTCGGCGAGCTCGACCTCGGCCTCGTCGGCTTGCTTGAGGAACTTCAGCGTCCGCGCAATCGAGCGCGCGCGGTCCTTGCGGTTCATCTTCAGGTAGAGCTCGACCAGGCGGTGGTAGGTCTCGAACTCCATCGGCGCCGCCGAGATCAGCGCGTGGCCATGGGACACGGCCTTGTCGAGCTCGTCGTCGCCGAGTGCGATTGCCATCTTCATGGCCTTCTCGTGCCGCTTGCGGACCTGGTCCTCGTTCTCGCCGGCGGCGCCGGCCAGGCGCGCGGCCTGGTGGAAGGCCATGAGCGCGGTCTTGTGCTGATCGAGCTTCTCGTAGACCTCGCCGAGCCGCGTGAACAGCTCGAGGTGCTTGGCCGGCGGCGTGCCCTCGGGCAGCGCCTTCAAGCGCGCGCGGATCTGCCGGCCGAGCTCTTTGTAGTCCTTGGTCTTCTCGAGCAGCTCGATGAACGCGACGTAGGCCTTCTCGTGGTTGGGGTCGCACTCCATCGTGCGCGTGAACCAGTCGCGGGATGCGGCGTCGTCGTCGAGGTGGTCGCGGACGATCACCGCGCCGGCGTAGAGGTACTTGGCGCGGATGACATCGCTCTTCTGCGCCTCGGCCAGTCGCGACAGCACGTTGGTGGCGTCGCGCCAGCGCTGCGCGACGGTGAAGAGGTCGAGCATCTTGTGCAGGATCGAAGGATCGTCCGGCACGATCGCGAGCACCTCCTCGAGGGTGCGCACGCCGTCCTCGAGCAGCTTGAGATCATCGACCTGGATCTTCGAGATCTCCTGCAACAGCGCGATGCGGCGCTGCTGCAGCGGCGCGGGATCATCGGCCGACTGCTCGCGCCGCGCCAGCAGATCGACCAGCAGGCGCTTGGCCTTCACCAGCGCCGGCGCGCCGCCGGCCCCGGTCGCCAGCTCGATCATGCGCTCGATCGCGGGCTCGTTGTCGGGATCGATGTCGATCGCGCGCTCGAGCATCTGGATCGCCTTGGGCTTCTCGTCCATGCCCAGGCGAGCGTCGCCCATGCGCACGTACAGCCGTGAGAGCTCGCCGGGTGCGAGCTTGTCACCGACCCCGAGCACCACCGATTGGTAGTGACGCAGCGCATCGGCGAACTTGCCGGCGTCCATGTCGAGCTCGGCGAGCAAGCGCAGCACGTCGAGGTTGGTGGCATCGAGTGCACGCGCCTTCTCGAGGTACTCGCGGGCGCGATCCTTGGCGTCGACAGCGAGCGCGCAGCGGCCGGCCAGCGACAGCGCGCGCAGGTTGAGCGCGTGGTCGTTGGCCTGCTGTGAGCGCACCTGCATCACGTAGGTCTGCGCCTGCGGCCACGCCCGCTGCAGATCGCCCTGCGCGACCAGGCGCTCGAGCAAGATGCCAGTCGCCTCGCGATGGTCGGGATCGAGCTCGACGACCTGCTCGAGCAGCACCAGCCCGCGATCGGGCTTACCGAGCTCGTCGACGTACTTCCGGCCTGCGTCGAACAGCAGCTTCACCTTCTCGACGCGGTTGCCGTGGCCCTGCGCGGCGTTGACCTGGGCCTCGATGGCCTTGAGCGGCTGGTCGTTGGCGGCGTACAGCTCGCGCAGCTGCAGCCATGCATCGGTGAGCGAGGGATCGAGCGCGACCGCCTGCTCGAGCGCATCGACGGCGCCTTCGATCTTGCCCAGCTCCTGGCGCAGGATGCCGCCGCGCAGCAGCAGCTCGGCCTTGCGCTTGGGGTCGGTCTCGGCGTCGACCTGCGCCCGGATCAGCGGCCCGGCGCGCTTGAAGTCGTCGATCGCCAGGTAGCGCTCGAGCAGATCGTCGCGCCACTTGGTCTCGTCGGGCTGCAGCCGCGAGAGCTGCTCGAGCGCCTCGATCGTGGCGGTGTCGTCGGCCGCGGCCTTGCGCAGCTCGAGCAGCTGCTGCCACGCCTCGAGCTGCACCGCCTCGCTGGCGTCGTTGCCCTGCGCGCGGCGCTGCCACAGCTTGGCCTGCGCGGCGCGGTCGTCTTGGCGGCGGTACCACTTGGCCAGCGCCGCGACGGCCTCGCCCGCCAGCGCGTGGTCGGCGGGCACGGTCTCGAGGATGCGCTCGCGGGCATCGGCGGCGCGCTCCTTGCCGTCGAGCTCCTGATCGAGCAGCGCGGCCTGCTCGGCGAGCAACGCCGCGCGCTCGCCCGGTGCATCGACGCGGTCGACGTAGGTCGCGAGCGCGTCGATGAGCGCGGTGCGGCGACCGGGGTCGCGGCCGTACGCGTCGCGCAGCGCGGTCACGAGTGCAAGGGCGGCCTCGCGATCGTCACCACGGCGCTGCAACAGCTTGCCGAGCAGCTCGATGCGCCGATCGCCATCGCCCAACTCCTGGGCCAGCGACGCGGCCTCGCGCAGGGCCGCGGCCGCGTCGGCGTCGCTCAGCGCGGCCTGACCGCGGCGCGCGAGGATGTCGACCAGCGACGCCTTGCGATCGAGCGCGCGCGCGAGCGACTCGCCGGCGGCCAGCGCATCGGCGTGATCGGGATCCTCCGCGAGCACGATCTCGATGGCACCGAAGGCGCCCTCCTCGTCGTCCAGCGACTCGCGCAGCAGCTTGGCCGCGGCCACCAGCGACGCGTGGCGATCGGCGCCCTGCTGCAGATCCGCCAGCGAGATCAACGCACCGACCAGCTCGGCGTCGCGGCCGAGCTTGCGGTACAGCGGCACCATCGCGTGCAGGGTCTCGGCGCTCGGGGCCAGCTCGTTGGACTTCTCGAAGGCGGCGACGGCCCGATCGCCGGCACCGAGCTTCTCGGCGAAGATGCGCCCGAGGGTCGCGAACAATCGCGCCTGGGGCTCGACCTCGGTGGCACGGTCGGCCACGATCATCATGCTGTCGGCTAGCTGCGACCACTGCCCGGTGAGCTCCGCGAGGCGGTGCAGGTCGTCGGCCGCCGAGGGCTGCAGATTGGCCGGCAGCTCCTCGATCAGGCTCTGCACGATCTCGAACGCGCTCGCGGGCGCGGCCAGCTTCTGCTCGTAGATCTCGGCCAGCTCGCGGATGAGCGCGATGCGGTCACGGGCTCGGTGGCGTTGCCGGCGC
>WBZX01000853.1_pt1 | contig 17973 bp, 16 predicted proteins | sample 5204211 | NCBI WGS metagenome assembly WBZX01 (sample SAMN12344362, study PRJNA552823) | activated sludge metagenome | biome: Activated sludge suspended growth; feature: Nitrification reactor; material: Wastewater; isolation source: activated sludge from nitrification reactor of wastewater... | reverse complement strand
GCCGACGACGTGCGCGCCTGGCTGGCCGAACGCGCCCGCAGCAAGAGCCTGCTCGGCAACCTGCTGGCCGACCGCCTGCCCAAGCGCTTCGCCCACGCCTGGTGCGAGCAGCGCGGCTGGAACCGGCCGACCCACCAGTTCGGCGCCCGCGAACTCGACGCCATCGCCACGGCCTTGCAAAGCTGGGCCATCGCGCCCGACGGCACGCTCGGCTACGCCAAGGCGGAGGTCACGCTCGGCGGCGTGGACACGCGGGAGCTATCGTCGAAGACGATGGAGGCGCGCAAGGTGCCGGGGCTGTATTTCGTCGGCGAGGTGATCGACGTCACCGGCCACCTCGGCGGCTACAACTTCCAGTGGGCGTGGGCCAGCGGCCACGCGGCGGGTCAGGCGGCCTAAGCCCGGAATAAAAACCCGAAACAGCAACAATCCGGCCAACATTGTTGCAATTTCAGCAACAATCAAGACCATTCCAGGAAACAACAAGGCCCGCACGGAGCGGGCCTTGTTCGGTAAAACCGGGTGAAGCGCTTACTTGGCGGCAGCCGCCAGACCGTTGAGGATTTCCTGCTTGGCTTCCTCGACGGAGCCCCAGCCGGTCACCTTGACCCACTTGCCGGGCTCGAGATCCTTGTAGTGCTCGAAGAAATGCACGGTCTGCTTCATCAGCAGTTCGGGCAGATCGTCGATGGTCTGGACCTTGTCGTACAGCGGGGTGAGCTTGGAAACGGGCACGGCGACGACCTTGGCATCCACGCCGCCTTCGTCTTCCATCTTCAGCACGCCGACCGGACGGGCGCGGATCACGACGCCCGGCTGCAGCGGGAACGGGGTGACCACCAGCACGTCCACCGGATCGCCGTCGCCGGCGATGGTGTGGGGCACGTAGCCGTAGTTGATCGGGTAGCGCATCGAGGTGCCCATGAAGCGGTCGACGAACACGGCGCCGCTGTCCTTGTCCACTTCGAACTTGATCGGATCACCCTGAGCGGAAATCTCGATGATCACGTTGACGTCGTTCGGAACGTCCTTGCCCGCCTTGACTTGATCGAAACCCATGTTTTCTACCTCCCGTTTTATGAAATCCAGCCAATGATTATAGATCAGCTGGCGTCGAAACCTGCGTCCTCGACAGCGCTGCGCAGCGCCTCGACGGAAAGCTTCGCCGGATCGTAGCCGACCCGCGCCTCGGCGGCCTCGAGCGACACCTCGACGCTCGCCACGCCATCGAGCGCCGACAGCGCGCCGGTGACATTCTTGACGCAACCCTGGCAGCTCATGCCGCCGACCTTGATCACCACGTTTTCCATGCCTGTTCCTTTCAGTTTCTGCCCGGCCGCCAGCGCCGCAGCAACAGCGAATTGCTCACCACCGACACCGAACTCATCGCCATCGCCGCGCCGGCGATGACCGGATTGAGCAACCCGAGGGCCGCCGCCGGAATCCCCAGCACGTTGTAGACGAAGGCGAAGAAGAGATTCTGACGGATCTTGCCGAGGGTCGCCCGCGACAGCGAGATCGCGTCGGCGACGCTGTTGAGGTCATTGCGCACCAGCGTCAGGTCGGCCGCCTCGATGGCCACGTCGGAACCGGCGCCGATCGCGCACGACACGTCCGCCGCGGCCAGCGCCGGCGCATCGTTGATGCCGTCGCCGACCATCCCGACCAGACCGTCGCCGCGCAGCGCCTCGACCGCCGCCGCCTTGTCGCCCGGCAACACCTGGGCGCGGAAGTCGGCGATGCCGGCCTCGGCGGCGATGCGTGCCGCGGCGGCCGGGTGGTCGCCGGTCAGCATCACGACCCGCACGCCCAGCGCCTGCAGGCGCGCCACCGCCGCTTTCGACGTGGTGCGCAGCGGATCGGCGATGCCCAGCGCGCCGAGCGCGCGACCATCGACGGCGACGCCCACCGGCGTCAGCGCCGCCGCCAGCAGCGGATCGAGCACCTCCGCCGGCAGCGCCGCGCCGCGCCCGGCCAGAAAATCCGGCGAACCGACGAGCACCTCGCGGCCGCCGACGCTGCCGGCAACGCCCTTGCCGCCGACCGCCTGCACCGCATCGGCCATGCCCCACGCCAGCCCCTCGGCCCGCGCCGCGGCGACCACCGCCTGGGCCAGCGGGTGATGACTGGTCTGCTCGAGGCTCGCCGCCAGCGCCAGCAGTTCGCTCCGCGCGGCGCCGGCCACGGTGTGCAGCGCCAGCACCGCCGGCCGGCCTTCGGTCAGCGTGCCGGTCTTGTCGACGACCAGCGTCCGGATTTTCTCGGCGAGTTCCAGCGCCTCGGCGTTCTTGACGAGAATGCCGGCCCGCGCGCCCTGCCCGGTGCCGACCATCACCGCCGTCGGCGTGGCCAGCCCCAGCGCGCAGGGGCAGGCGATGACCAGCACCGCGACGCCATTCACCAGCGCCGGCGCCAGCTCGCCGCCGAACCACCACCAGCCGGCAAAGGTCGCCAGCGCGATCGCCACCACCACCGGCACGAAGATTGCCGCGATGCGGTCGGCCAGCTTCTGCACCGCCGGCTTGCCGCCCTGGGCCTGCTCGACGAGGCGCACGATGCCGGCCAGCAGCGTCTCGGCACCGACGCCGGTGGCCTGGCAGCGCAGCACGCCGCTGCCGTTCACCGTCGCCGCGAATACCTTGTCGCCGGCAACCTTGGTCACCGGCACGCTCTCGCCGGTCAGCATCGCCTCGTCCGCCGCCGACTCGCCCGACAGCACCTCGCCATCGACCGGCACCGCGTCGCCCGGACGCAGCACGAAAACCATGCCGCCGACGACCTGCTCGACCGGCACCTCGACGAGCTGGCCGTCGCGCTCGATCCACGCCGTTGGCGGCTGCAGGCGCAGCAGCGCCTCGATGGCCGCCGAGGTGCGCGCCCGCGCCCGCGCCTCGAGCAGCTTGCCGAGCAGCACCAGGGTGATGATGCTGGCCGAGGCCTCGAAGTAGACGTGCAGATCGTGGCGGCCGAGCAGCACCACTGCCAGGCTGAAGAAGTAGGCGACGCTGGTGCCGAGCGCGATCAGCACGTCCATGTTGGCGCCGCCGCCAAGCAGCGACGACCAGGCGCCCTTGTAGAAACGCCGGCCGATCCAGAACTGCACCGGCGTCGCCAGCAGCAGCTGCACCCAGCGCGGCAGCCATTCGTCGTGGTGGGCGGTGCCGTGCAGGCCGCTGCCGAGCATGCCGGCCATCTGCACGACGAAAGGCAGACTGAGAGCTGCCGAAATCCAGAACAGGCGCAACTCGGCGCGGAACGCGGCGAGCTTGCGGGCGCGCTCGGCTTCGCGGTCGCGGCCGGCGACGGGCGTCGCCGTGAAGCCGGCCCTGGCGATCGCCGCAACGATCGTCGCCGGATCGGCCAGCCCCGGCGTGTAGCGCAGCCGCGCCGTCTCGGCGGCAAAGTTGACGCTGCCCTCGACCCCCGGCAGGCGATTGACGACTTTCTCGATGCGCGCCGCGCAGGCTGCACAGCTCATCCCCGACAGGCCGAGTTCGAGCACCTGGGGCGCCACATCGAAGCCCGCCTTGCGGATCGCGCCGAGGATGTCGGCCGCCGCGGCGCCGTCGGGGCCGGTCGACACGCGGGCCTTTTCGGTGGCGAAATTGACCTTCGCCTCGACGCCCGGCAGACGGTTCAGAACCTTCTCGAGCCGCACCGCGCACGCCGCGCAGCTCATCCCGGAAACCGGCAGATCGTAGCGCGCCCCCGCTCCGTCGCTCATCGCGACGCCAGTCGGACGAAAGGTTGGAGACGGGTTTTCATGAGACATCCGCGGAATTCGATGGGAAGGGAATCAGAAATGGCAGACGACCCCGTTCCACAGCTTGCTGCCGAGGGACGGCGTCGTGACCAGCCCATAAACGCCAAAGGCCAGCACCATCAATCCAGACCCGGTACGCACGGCTTGGTTCCGCACCACGTCGCGCAGCCGCTTGAGGATCAGGCCGGCGAGCATCAGGTTGGGCAGCGTGCCGAGGCCAAACGCCAGCATCAGCGCCGCCCCGCGTTCCGGCGCGCCGGTGACCAGCGCCGTCGCAAGCACGCTGTACACCAGACCGCAGGGCAGGAAGCCCCACAGCAGGCCGAGCGGAAAGGCCTGGGCCACCGTGCGGGCCGGCAGGAAGCGCCGGGTCAGCGGCTGGATGCGCGTCCACAGGCGCTGGCCGAGGCGCTCGACCCCCGCCAGCGCACGGGTGAAACCGGTTAGGTAGAGCCCGAGCGCAACCAGCATCAGGTTGGCAGCGACGTAGAGCGCCAGCTGGATCGGCAGGATGTCGTTGAACAGCATGCCGACCGTGCCGATCGCCCCCATCGCCGCGCCGGCCAGCGTGTAGCTGCCGATGCGGCCGAGGTTGTAGGCGAGGTGCAGCGGCCAGTCGCGACGCTTTTCGCCGGGCAGCCGCACCGTTTGCACGGTGAGCGCGCTGACGATCCCGCCGCACATGCCGATGCAGTGGGTGCCGCCGAGCAGGCCGATCAGAAAAACTGCGAAGTAGCCGGTTTCAGGCATCACTCGATCCACAAAAGCAAACGCCCCGCGAACGTCGCGGGGCGCGTATTTTAATCCGGCGGCAGCGGGGCGACCAGCCGCCGGGCTGTCAGATCACCTTCGAGTAGCGCGTGCGCTCGCGGTCGGCCCGCAGGTAGCGGTCGAAGACCATCGCGATCGCGCGCACCAGCATGCGGCCGGCCGGCAGCACGGTGATCCACTGGTCGTCGATCTGCAGCAGACCGCCCTTTTCCATCTCCCGCAGATCGGCGAGTTCGGCCGCAAAATATTTTTTGAAGTCGATCAGGTGCGCGATCTCGATGGATTCGACCGACAGCTCGAAGTGGCACATCAGCGCCTGGATGATCGCCCGCCGCAGCAGGTCGTCGGGCGTCAGCTCGATGCCGCGCAACACCGGCAGGCGCCCGGTGTCGAGGATGTCGTAGTACTCGTCGAGGGTCTTGACGTTCTGTGCGTAGGTCGGCCCGACCTTGCCGATGGCCGACACGCCAAAGGCCAGCAGATCGCATTCGGCGTAGGTCGAATAGCCCTGGAAATTGCGGTGCAGGCGCCCCTGACGCTGGGCGGTGCTGAGTTCGTCGGTCGGCTTGGCGAAGTGGTCCATGCCAATGTAGACATAGCCGGCTTCGGTGAGGCGGCGGATCGCCAGCTGGAGAATCTGCAGCTTGGTCTCGCCCGACGGCAGCTGGGCATCGACGATGCGCCGCTGGGGCTTGAAGAGGCTCGGCAGGTGGGCGTAGTTGTAGATCGACAGCCGATCGGGCGACAGCGAGAGGATCTGTTCGAGCGTGCGGTTGAAACTGATGACGTTCTGCTTGGGCAGGCCGTAGATCAGATCGACGCTGACCGACTTGAAGCCATGCGCACGGGCCGCGTCGATCACCAGCCGGGTTTCGTCCTCGCTCTGGACACGGTTCACGGCCTTCTGCACGTCCGGGTTGAAATCCTGGATGCCGACGCTCATGCGGTTGAAGCCAAGCTCGGCGAGCAGCGCGACGGTGGCTTCGTCGACCTTACGCGGATCGACCTCGATGGAATACTCGCCGTCCGGCACCAGCGTGAAGTGCTTGCGGACGATGCTCATCAGCTTGCGCAGCTCGTCGTGCGACAGGAAGGTCGGAGTGCCGCCGCCCAGGTGAAGCTGCAGCACCTCGCGCGGCCCCTGCAGGCAGGCGACCTGCAGATCGACCTCCTTTTCGAGGTAGCTCAGATACTTGGCCGAACGCCCGTGATCCTTGGTGATGATCTTGTTGCAGGCGCAGTAGTAGCAGATCGTATTGCAGAACGGGATGTGGAAGTATAATGAAAGCGGTTTTCCGACGCCGCCAATCGCCCGCTTGCCAAGCCAGTCGCACAGCGCGTCGGAGTTGAACGCCTCGACAAAACGGTCGGCGGTCGGATATGACGTATAGCGCGGGCCATTCACGTCGAACTTGCGAATGAGCTCGGGATCGAAGATCAGGTCTTTTTGAATCGTGTTCATGGTGTGCTTCTGTTAGGTTGCGCGAAACAATCGCAGAATCATCCGAAAATCGTATTGATGTGGATCAAAGGGCTCCAAACGTTGGAAAACCCCATTTAGCTCAGGTGATGTAGGTGCAGATGAAATCGGCAATTCCAGTGACGACGATCGAGATCAAAACGGCCTGTTCGCAGTGCAACCTGCGTGAGTTGTGCCTGCCCTTCGGCCTCGACCCGCGGGAGGTCAACCAGCTCGACGAACTGGTCGGCAGCCGCCGGAAAATCAAGCGCCAGCAGCACCTCTACCGTTCGGGCGAGGCTTTCGAGGCAATCTACGCGATCCGTGCCGGCTCCTTCAAGACCGACGTGATCCTCGAGGACGGTCGCGATCAGGTCACCGGTTTCCAGATGACCGGCGAGGTGCTCGGTCTCGACGGCATCAGCAGCGAACGGCATTCGTGCAACGCGATCGCCCTGGAGGACAGCGAGGTCTGCGTGATCCCCTTCAGCCGCCTCGAGGAGCTGTCCCGCCAGGTCGAAAGCCTGCAGCACCAGTTCCATAAAATCATGAGCCGCGAGATCGTCCGCGACCACGGCGTGATGATGCTGCTCGGCTCGATGCGTGCCGAGGAACGCCTCGCCGCCTTCCTGCTCAACATGTCGCAGCGCTTCACGGCGCGGGGCTTCTCGCCGTCCGAATTCCACCTGCGCATGACCCGTGACGAGATCGGCTCCTACCTCGGCCTCAAGCTCGAAACGGTGTCCCGCGCCTTCTCGCGCTTCCAGGAGGACGGGCTGGTGGCCGTCCAGCAGAAGCACATCCGCATCCTCGACACGCCGGGCCTCAAGAAGCTGCTCAACCACCACGCGGCCTGAGCCGGCGGCTCACAGCCACGCCAGCCAGCCCAGCGGATTCTTGCTGAGCGCCACCGACACGATGTACGAAAAGACCAGCAGCGCCGCGACCAGCGCGGCGAGCCGTACGCCGCGCGGCCGCGACGGCTTGAGGGCGACGCTGCCGAACCCGATATAAGCCAGCAGACCGAAGACCTTGGCGGTCAGCCAGCCATCGACGAAGGGATATTGCCCGGCCATCCAGGCCAGACCGATGGCGCTGGCGAGCAGGCAGGAATCGACGAGGTGCGGCAGGCGGCGGGTCAGCGGGGCGCGGAGCAGCGGCGAACCGCTGACCGACCACCAGCCGCGCAGCAGGAAACCCGCGCCGCTCAGCACGACGCAGGTGATGTGGAAATGCTTCAGTGCCAGATACATGTCGCCTCGCGGAAAACCGTTGCCGCGGCGACACGCTGAACAATCACCCGGCCCCGCCGTTGCGGGGGCTCAACTCTAGCTGCGCAGCACGCCGACTTCCAGTGCCGAGAACCAGTTGATGAAGCGCTGCACGTCGGCGCCCTGATAGATCGCGCCGTGCTGGGGCACCAGCATGTCGATCTCGAGTCGCGACACGCGCTCGCACCAGTCGCGCTTGGCGCGGTCGGAGCCCATCCAGCGTTTGTGAAAACCTTCGGCGTGGCGGATGTGGCGCGAGAAATCCTCGACGTACAGCCCGCTCTGGTCGGGCGGCAGCAGCGCCGCGCCGACGTCGCCCGAAAACAGAATTTTGGCCTTCGGGTCGTAGAGGTGATGGTTGCCGGACGAATGCAGATAGTGGGCCGGGATCGCCTGCAGTTCGACACCGCCGAGCCGGATCGTCATGCCCGGATCGGGAATCGGCACGAAGGTCGTGTCGGTGCCGCCGAAGTGGGGCAGGAAGGATTGCCACAGCCAGCTGGTGTAACACTTCAGGTCGGGCTTGAACTCGAGCCACAGCGCCAGCGACGAGATGATGTCCGGATCCTGGTGGGACGCGAAGATGCCCGCCAGCATGGTCGGGTCGCATTCGGCGGAAAGCGCCGAGAACACCGCCGGGAAGATTTCGATGCCGCCCGGGTCGCACAGCAGCGCCTCCTGGCCATCGACGATCACGTATTCGTTGGTGTCGATGATGTAGCCGGGCTTGCTCGGGTCGCGGGCGATGGCCAGCCAGCGGTGTTCGTCGTCCTGGTAGATACAGTGAGCCTGCTTCATGGGTTTTCAGTCCTTTACGAGCCGTTCCTTGCCGAGCACTTCGAGGGATCGCTTGATCTGCGCGATCACCTCGGCGAAATCCGTCGAGACCTGCATCAGCGCCGGGCTGAAGCCGCCGCCGTAGGCCGCCTCGATCTTGGCCGAGCGGGCCAGCACGCCGCCGAGCTCGACCAGCTGCTGGGTTTCCTCGATCGCCGCGCGCAGGCGCAGATCGAGGGAGCGCAGCCTGGCCTGCTGCTCGGCCAGCCGTCCGGCGCCGCGCTTGCGCGCCTCGCGCACGCCGGGCACGTCACCCGAGAGGCGGATCGCCTCGGCGAGGATGGCCGAGTTGCGCTGCTGCTGAACGACGCCGGTGACGCTGCCGACCGAGCCGGAGGTCATGTCGCGCAGCGACGCCATGTGACGGGTCAGATCCTGCGCGAAGCGGCGCAGCTCGTTCGACAGCACGCCGAAGCCGAGGGCCGCGTTGCCGGCGCGCTTGGCCAGGAAGATGGCGTTGAGGGCCATCAGGTTGCTGCGGAAGGCCGTCGCGACGATGGCCTTGATTTCTTCGTTGACCCGCACGATGCCGATCAGCTCGCCGGAGCGTCGGGAGGTGAGGTTGAGCTTGGATTCAGGCGCGTTCATACCGGTCTCTCGGGCGGCGGGCCGCCGCGTTGGGACGCATCGATCGGAGCGGACGCCGCGGTCCTTCACGACGGGATGAACAGACCGGCAGCCGCGGGAAACTTAACGGCGGCCGGCACGCAAGCTTGAGCGCGGCCGGGGTCAGGCGGCCCCGGCGGCCCGCCGCGGCGGCAGCAGGAAATCCCGCGGACGGGTGCGCAGCCGGTGCCACAGGCGGCGGCGCAGCTCGCGCAGATCGTCGCGCGGCAGGTCGTAGGCACGCACGGCGGTCATCAGCGACAGCGCGAAACTGACGCCCAGATTGAGCACGAACATCACGCCGACCCCCGCCAGCGCCAGCGACAGCAGCCCCGAGCCGATCCACGGCAACTCCAGCGACGCGGTGGCGAGACTCAGGATGCCCGAGTTGAGCGTCACATGGCGCACGTCGAGCGGCAGACCGAAAAACGTGCCGAGCACCGGGGTCATGCCGAGCATCAGGCCGAGCGACACGTTGGTCGCCCAACCCGACATGTTGCGCGACACGATGCCGGCCAGGCGCATCATGCGCAGCCGCCCGAAACGGTTGCCGAGCCGGTGTTCGGCGATGGCCTGGGGCAGACGGTGGTAGACCGCCCAGTTGTCCACCCAGCCGCCGACGAGGGCCGCGGCGTAGAGGATCACGCCGGTCAGCGCGGCGTAGAAGACGGTGCCGCTATCGACCGGGCTCAGCGAATGGACGACGTACTGCGCCTCCGCGGCGGTCAGGAAGGCATGCCCGCTGACGAAACGCCAGACGGTGTCGAAGGCGTAGGCGCCGGTGGCGACCACCACCACGTTGGCGATGGTCGCCGCCAGCTGCGAATGGCAGATACACGCCGCGTAGTCGACGATCACGTCGAGGCGCTCGCTGCCCCGGCGGTCGCGGATGATCGCCGCGAAAGTCGCCGCGGTCATCGCCGGCTGCTTGGTGGCGAGGATCAGCCCGAAGGCCTGCAGCAGCAGGAAACTCACCGCGTAGTTGAGCCCCGAGCCGAGACCCTCGATGAACAACGCGAGGCCGGCGCCGGCGATGGCCATCTTCATCGCCGCCGTGCCGACCGTCAGCAGGCCGCCACCGGCCGCTGCCAGCCAGATGTGGCGGTAGTCGGCGGGCGTATCGGCGATGTAGTGCTCGCCGGTCTTGCCGGCCCGGTCGACGATGCGCCGCTGCAGGCGCTGCAGGTTGGCGCGCACCAGATGGCGCAGGCTGCCGCTATCGTGGGCGGCAAGGACGAGCTGCTGCACGAGCAGCAGCACCGGCGCCGGCGAGCCGGGTTCGGCCGCCATCACGCCGGCGATGCTTTCCAGCCGCGTCAGGCAGCGGTCGAGCACGTCCAGGCCATAGACGATGTCGACGCTGATCCCTTCCGATTCGAGCCGATAGGAAATGAGCTGCATCTCGTCGCGGCAGGCCTGCAGATCGTGCTGCCAGGCGTCGAGCAGCGGGCCCGACACGCGCCCCTGCTCCCACGCGCACAGCAGGTTTTCGCCGCTGTCGGCAAGGCGCCGGAACGGCGAGCGGGCCACCGGCCGGGGTTCGCTGCGGGTGCGCAGCTTGAGGGACAGGCCCTGACCCTGGACCCGCGCCAGCAGCAGGCGGAAGCCGTCGGCCATGGCCTGCCGCAACGCCCTGCCCATGTCGGGCTGGTCGGCCGGGAACAGCAGCCCGACGGCCCGCTGGAAGGTGGACGGCTGCAGGCCGCGGATCAGCGTCAGGCCCTGCTCACGCTGGAAGCTGCGGCGCATCAGGTGGGACAGGTCGTGGTCGTCGCGCGGCGAGGGAATCAGCCGGGCGGTCAGACGATCGCCGAATTCGGACAGAAAGCCCCGGTCGCTCGGGATGCCGACTTCGCCGAACAGGTTGGCGCCGTCGGTCTCGTCGAGGATCGCGCGGATCGCCTGGCGCACCGCCGCAGCCAGATCGGGATGGGCGGCAAGCACGTCCATCAGCACCGCGAAACGCTGCGTCGCCGGGCCGTGAACGTCGGCCGAGTCGATATATACGTCGCTCCATAGCGCTCCGCCGGCGAGCCAGTCCATCAGCGCCCGCCAGGCGTCGAGACGGTCTGGCAGATCGGCGGCGGAGATCAGCACATCGAGGCGCGCCGCCAGCCTGGGCAGATCGCGCTGGCTCTGGCGCAGTGGCGGAAGTGCGGCGTGGATGCACGCCAGCAAGGCTTCGCGGGAAAAATCCGCGGTCAGGGTCGAGATATTCTGCATACCCGGATTATGACCGGCAGCAGCGGATTTGGTTCGACGCGCCCCGCCGCCGCCCACCGCCGGCCGCGCCGGTTTACCATCGCCCCATGCTGCCGATCCTCTTCCGCGACGAGCACATCGTCGCCATCCACAAGCCCGCCGGCCTGCTCGTCCACCGCAGCGAACTCGACCGTCACGAAACCCGCTTCGCCGTGCAGCTGTTGCGCGACCAGCTCGGCCGCCACGTCTTCCCGGCCCATCGGCTCGACCGCGGCACCTCCGGCGTGCTGCTGTTCGCGCTGGACTGCGACAGCGCGCGCCAGCTCGGCGGCCAGTTCGAACGCCAGGAAGTGGCCAAGACCTATCTCGCCGTGGTGCGCGGCCATCCGCCCGCGGCCGGCCGCATCGACCACGCCCTCAGCCGCCGCCGCGACGACGCCGAATGGGTCGGCGCCGACGCCTCCGATGAAGCTCAACCAGCGATCACCGACTTCGTCCGCCTCGCCACCGGCGAACTCCCCCACCGCGTGGACCGCTACCCCACCAGCCGCTACGCCCTCGTCGAACTCACGCCCCACACCGGCCGCCGCCACCAGATCCGCCGCCACCTGAAACACATCGCGCATCCCATCATCGGCGACGCCACCTTCGGCAAGGGCCGCCACAACCGTCTGTTCCAGCAGCTGTTCGGCTGTCAGCGGATGCTGCTGGCGTGCACCCGGCTGCAGCTGCGTCATCCGGTCAGCGGCCTGCCGATCGACCTCGTCGCCGCACCGGACGGCGAATTCGCGGCCGTTCTCGCCGCCCTCGGCTGGGCCGGCGCGGCGCCGGCACTTACCGCCGGCATGCCGGGCTGAAGCGTCCCAGCGGCAAGCGACGCGAACACGTCTTGCAACATCAAGGCGCTTTCGCCCGTCACGGAGGCCGGATAAGATTGACGGTCTTTTGCTCCGCGCTCCGATGAAGCTCCCAGAACTCGACTTCCTCTCCACGCCGCGCGCCGTACGCCTCGGCACCGCGCTGGCGTGGGGCACGGCGCTGGCCGTCACGGCGTGGGTCGCGGCCGACCTGTTCTGGCGCTTCGGCGCTCCGCCGGCGCCGGCGCTGCCGGTGGCCAGCGTGGCCGATCCGCAGCGCGCCGCCGAGGCCATCGCCAGCCGGCACCTGATGGGTCAGCCGGCCGCCGGCAGCACCGCGGCAGCGCCCGTCGCCACCTCCCGCCACACCCTGCAGGCCGTCGTCACCGGCAGCGGCGGACGCCCCGGCTGGGCGATCATCGCCGTCGACGGCGGCGCCCAGCAAGGCTTTGTCGAAGGGCAGGAGATCCGCCCCGGCGTGACGCTGGCGGCGGTGCGCGGCGATGCGGTCGAGCTGGCGACTGGCGGCATGCGCCAGATCCTCCGCCTCGCCGAACGGGGCGTGGGCAGCGGCGCCCCGTCCGCCGGCCAGCCCAATCCGCCGCTTTCCCCGCCCACGCCGCCGGCCTTCGGCGACGCCACCGCGCCCGACGCCGCCCAACGCACCCTCGCGCCCGGCTTCCCCACGAATTTCCAGGCCCAGCCCATTCCGAGCCCGTCCAACCAATGAAACCAGCCCGCAGCCTTCTCGCCCTCACCGTCGCCGCCAGCCTGGTGCTGCCCCTTCCGCCGGCCGTCGCGGCCGACGGCGGCGACAATGGAAAGAGCGCCAACGGCAGCAGCGCCGAACCGGTCTCGCTGAATTTCGTTAATGCCGACATCGGCGCGGTGATCCAGGCCATTTCCAAGATTTCCGGCCGCAACTTCATCGTCGACCCGCGGGTCAAGGGCACGCTGAACATCGTCACCGCCCGCCCGGTGGCGCGCAATCTCACCTACCCGATTCTGCTCTCCGCGCTGCGCCTGCAGGGCTACGCCGCCGTCGAAGGCCAGGGCGTCACCAAGATCGTCCCCGAAGCCGACGCCAAGCTGCACGCGGTGCCGGTCGGCAAAGGCCAGGGCGCCGGCGGCGGCGACCGCCTGACCACCCAGGTCTTCAACCTCAAGCACGAATCCGCGGCCCAGCTGGTGCCCATCATCCGGCCGCTGGTGTCGCCCAACAACACCGTCACCGCCTACCCGGGCAACAACTCGCTGGTGGTCACCGACTACGCCGAGAACATCGGCCGCATCGCGCAGATCGTCGAATCGATCGACGTGCCGCAGAGCGGCCTGCGCGTCATCCCCGTCAAGCACGCCTCGGCCCTCGACCTGGCCCAGACCGTCAGCCGCCTGATGGCCGACAGCGGCAGCGCCGGGGTCGCGACCGGCAGCGTCGGCGGCATCGCCGGCGACACCAGCCAGCGCCTGTCGGTGATCGGCGACCCGCGCACCAACAGCCTGCTGGTGCGCTCCGACAACCCGTCCAAGCTCAACGCGGTGCGCCAGCTCGTCGCCAATCTCGACCAGCCCGGCGCCGCCGGCAACATCCATGTCGTCTACCTGAAGAACGCCGAAGCCACCAAGGTCGCCCAGACCCTGCGCGCGGTGCTCTCGGGTGAAGCCGGCAGCACCGGCCAGCCGACCACCGCCAACACCGGCAGCAGCTTTGCGCCCACCGCCAACACCGGCACCACCGCCGGCCAGAGCGGAACCACCGGCACCACGCCGGGCTTCGGCAGCGGCACCACGGGCAACACCGGCGCCACCGGCACCGGCATCGTGCAGGCCGACCCGATGAGCAACTCGCTGATCATCACCGCGCCGGACGCCATCTACAACAACATCCGCAAGGTCATCGACCAGCTCGACCGCCGCCGCGCGCAGGTGTACGTCGAAGCGCTGATCACCGAAGTCAGCACCGAAAAAGCCGCCGAGATCGGCATCCAGTGGCAGGTCGGCAAGGTCGGCAGCACCACCGCCTTCGGCGGCACCAGCTTCAACTCGGGCGGCAACAACATCCTGAGCCTGGCCTCCAGTCTCGCCAGCAGCTCATCCACCACGCTGCCCGGCAACGGCCTCAACCTGCTCCTCGGCGGCGGCACGATCAGCGTCGGCGGCCGCGAGATCGCCAACCTCAACCTGCTGGCCCGCTTCCTCGAATCCGACACCAAGGCCAACATCCTGTCCACGCCCAATCTGGTGACGCTCGACAACGAGGAAGCCAAGATTGTCGTCGGCCGCAACGTGCCCTTCATCACCGGCTCCTACACCACCGCGGTCACCGGCGCCTCCAACCCCTTCACCACCGTCGAGCGCAAGGACGTCGGCCTGACCCTGAAGGTCAAGCCGCAGATCTCCGAAGGCGGCACCGTGCGCCTGCAGATCTACCAGGAAGCCTCGGCCGTCATCGAATCGACCGCCACCAGCACCACCGGCCCGTCGACCACCAAGCGCAGCATCGAATCCACGGTGCTGGTGGACGACGGCGCGGTGATCGCCCTCGGCGGTCTCGTCGAAGACACCTACAGCGGCGGCCAGGAAAAAGTGCCCCTGCTCGGCGACATCCCCTACCTCGGCCAGCTGTTCCGCTACGACTCGCGCAAGCGCGGCAAGACCAACCTGATCGTCTTCCTGCGCCCGGTGATCCTGCGCGACGCCGCCAGCATCGCCGGCATCTCCGCCGACCGCTACAACTACATCATCGGCCAGCAGCGCGACCTCGACGACCCCGCCCGCCTGATGCGCCGCGAACCCGGCGCGCCGCTGTTGCCGCCTCCCGGCAGCCCGCCGCCGGCCGTGCCCTACAACCTGCCGAACGGCGACCCGGCCGCCACCGCCACCCCATGAGCGCCCCGGCCCTGCCCTACGCCTTCGCCAAGGCCCACGGCATCCTCGTCGCCGGCCACGGCGCCGAGCGCGCCGAACTGCTGCTGCGCGACGGCGCCGATCTCGCCGCGCTGGCCGAAGTCCGGCGCAGCCTCGGTGTGCCGCTGGCCATCGAGAATGTCTCCCGCGCCACCTTCGAGGCGCGCCTCGCCGAAGCCTATTCCGGCGCCGACGGCAACGCCGCCGAAGTCGTCGCCGACGTCGGCCAGGAAGTCGACCTCACCCAGCTCATGACCGAGCTGCCGGCCGTCGAGGATCTCCTCGAAACCCAGGACGACGCGCCGATCATCCGCATGATCAACGCGCTGCTCACCCAGGCCGTGCGCCAGTCCGCCAGCGACATCCACATCGAGCCCTACGAGCGCCACTCGGTCGTACGTTTCCGCCGCGACGGCGTACTCGTCGACGTCGCCCAGCCGCACCGCGCGCTGCACGCCGCGATGGCCTCGCGCATCAAGATCATGGCCAGCCTCGACATCGCCGAAAAGCGTCTGCCGCAGGACGGCCGCATCGCCCTGCGCCTCGCCGGCCGCCAGGTGGACGTGCGCGTATCCACACTGCCCACCACCCACGGCGAACGCATCGTGCTGCGCCTGCTCGACAAGGGCAGCGGCCAGCGCAGCCTCGACAGCCTGGGCATGGCGGCCGACACCGTCGCCCCGTTCGCGCGGCTCCTCGAACAGCCCCACGGCATCCTCCTCGTCACCGGCCCCACCGGCTCCGGCAAGAGCACCACGCTCTACGCCGCGCTGCAGGGCATGGATGCGAAGAGTCGAAACATCGTTACCGTCGAAGACCCGGTCGAATACGACCTGCCCGGCGTCGGCCAGATTCAGGTCAACAGCAAAATCGACCTCAGCTTCGCCCGCGCGCTGCGCGCGATCCTGCGGCAGGACCCGGACGTCATCATGATCGGCGAGATCCGCGACCTCGAAACCGCCCAGATCGCCGTCCAGGCCAGCCTCACCGGCCACCTCGTGCTCGCCACGCTGCACACCAACGACGCCGCCTCGGCGGTCACCCGCCTGGTCGACATGGGCGTCGAACCCTTCCTGCTCGCCTCCACGCTGCGCGGCGTCCTCGCCCAGCGCCTGGTGCGCCGCCTGTGCCCGGCGTGCCGCAGCGCACAGCCGGCCAGCGCCGCCGACCGCGACCTGCTCGGCCCGGCCACCCCGACGCAGCTGTGGCACGCCCCCGGCTGCCCCGACTGCGGCCGCAGCGGCTACGCCGGCCGCACCGGCATCTACGAACTGATCGTCACCGACGACACCCTGCAGCGCCTGATCCACACCGCCGCCGACGAAGCCGCGCTCCGCGCCCACGCCCGCCAGCACGGCGCCCACAGCCTGCGCGACGACGGCCTGCGCCTCGTCGCCGACGGCACCACCTCGGCCGAAGAGCTGCTGCGCGTCACCCGTGACTGAGCAAATCCCGCAATGACCGCCTTCCACTACCGCGCCGTCGACGCCGCCGGCAAGGAATCCGCCGGCGTCCTCGAAGCCGACACCGGCCGCGCCGCGCGCGGCCTGCTGCGCGAACGCGGGCTGTTTCCGCTGGAAGTGGCGTCGGTGGCGCAGGGCGCCGGCGGCAAAGCCACACGGCGCCGCCTCCGGGACGCCGACCTCACGCTGCTGACCCGCCAGTGGGCCACCCTGCTGTCCTCCGGCCTCACCGTCGAACAGGCGCTGGCGGCGCTCATCGAACAGGCCGAAACCGAAGCCACCCGCCAGCTGCTGGCCGGCGTGCGCTCCGAAATCCTCGCCGGCTACAGCCTGCGCGCCGCGCTGGACCGCTATCCGCAGGCCTTCTCGACGCTGTACCGGGCCTCCGTCGCGGCCGGCGAAAAATCCGGCGAACTGGCGCGCGTCATGAACCAGCTCGCCGACTACCTCGACCGCAGCCACGCGCTGCGCACCAAAACCCTGCAGGCCCTGCTCTACCCGGCGATCGTCGCCAGCGTGGCGCTGCTGGTCATCGTCGGCCTGATGACCTACGTCGTGCCGCAGGTCGTGTCGGTCTTCCAGCAGGGCAAGCAGGCCCTGCCGCTGCTCACCCGCGTGCTGATCGTCGTCAGCAGCGTGCTGCGCGAATGGGGCTGGCTGCTGGTGCTGGCCGTCGTCGGCGGGCTCGTCGCCGGCCGCGCGGCGCTCCGCGACACCACCGTCAAACGCCGCTGGGATGCCTGGCTGCTGCGCCTGCCGGTGCTCGGCCGCCATCTGCGCACGCTCGACGCCACCCGTTTCGCCAGCACCCTGTCGATCCTCGCCGGCAGCGGCGTGCCGCTGCTCGCCGCGCTCGACGCCGGCCGCCAGGTGATCGCCCGCGCGCCGCTGGCCGACGCCGTCGGCCGCGCCGCCGAGCGCGTCCGCGAAGGCCAGCCGCTGTCGAAAGCGCTCGGCGCCAGCCGCCAGTTTCCGCCGCTGCTGATCCACATGATCGCCAACGGCGAAGCCACCGGCCGCGTCGACGAACTGCTCGACCGCGCCGCCCGCCTGCAGCAGGCCGAACTCGAAAACCGCACCGCCACCCTCACCGCGCTGCTCGAACCGGTGTTGCTGCTGGCGATGGGCGGATTCGTATTGATCATCGTTATGGCTGTAATGCAACCAATAATCGAAATAAATACATTGATGAAATAAGGACACACCATGCGCAACACGCCCCGCCGCACCCGCGGCTTCACCCTGATCGAAGTGATGGTCGTCATCGTCATCCTCGGCGTGCTCGCCGCGCTGGTGGTGCCGAAGGTCATGAGCCGCCCCGACGAAGCCCGCGTGGTCGCCGCCCGCCAGGACATCTCGGCGATCATGCAGGCGCTCAAGCTCTACAAGCTCGACAACCGCCGCTACCCCACCGCCGAGCAGGGCCTCGCCGCCCTCGTCGCCAGGCCCGCCGCCGCGCCGGTGCCCGACAACTGGAAGTCCTATCTCGACAAGCTGCCGATGGACCCGTGGGGCAAGCCCTACCAGTACGTGATGCCCGGCCTCAAGGGCGAGGTCGACGTGATGAGTTTCGGCGCCGACGGCATCTCGGGCGGCGAGGGCTTCGACGCCGACATCGGCTCGTGGAGCCTGTGAGAAAAAGTCCCCCCGTGACCGCGGCTTCGCCCCGCTCACGCCCGCCCCGGGGATTCCTGGGGCGGGCCGGCGAATCCTCGGCTGTCGTCAGCCCGACGCACCGCGTCGCGAAACGCGCCCGCCGTCACGCCGGCTTCACGCTGATCGAAGTGATGGTCGTGCTGGTCATCATGGGCGTGATGGCCACCGGGATCACGATCGG
>WBZX01001433.1_pt1 | contig 17982 bp, 27 predicted proteins | sample 5204211 | NCBI WGS metagenome assembly WBZX01 (sample SAMN12344362, study PRJNA552823) | activated sludge metagenome | biome: Activated sludge suspended growth; feature: Nitrification reactor; material: Wastewater; isolation source: activated sludge from nitrification reactor of wastewater... | reverse complement strand
TTAGCCTTCCCAGATCTCCTCTTTACCGGCCAGCCAGTCCTTAACGAGGTTGGTGGTAACGGATTTGGGCCTTTCGAGGGGGAAGCCCAGGGCCCTGTCCCAGCAAAGGCTGGCCAGTACACCCAGTGCCCTTGATACACCGAATAATACCGTGTAGAATTCATACTCCACGAAACCATAATGCACCAGCAGGGCCCCGCTATGCGCATCCACGTTGGGCCAGGGATTCTTGATCTTGGCGATCGATCCAAGCACCGGCGGCACGGCTTCATAGATATTCCAGACGGTTTGCACCAATGGATCATCGGGCATGTGTTTCTTGCCGAATTCCATCTGGGCGGTGAAACGCGGATCGGTTTTGCGGAGTACCGCGTGCCCGTACCCGGGAACCACTTTGCCTTCGTTGAGTGTTTTCTTTACGTATTCCTCGATCTGCTGTTTCGTTGGTATCTCTACACCGATCTCTTCCCGCATTTCATAGATCCATTTGATCACTTCCTGGTTGGCCAGGCCGTGCAGCGGGCCGGCGAGTCCGTTCATGCCTGCCGCGAAACTGAGGTAGGGATCACTCAGCGCCGAACCAACGAGGTGCGTGGTATGGGCCGATACGTTACCACCTTCGTGGTCGGCATGAATGGTCATGTACAACCGCATGAGTTCATGGAAGCCTTCATCTTCGTATCCCATCATGTGGGCGAAGTTGCCCGACCAGTCCAGCAATCCATTGGGTTGAATATGTTCCCCGTTCTTGTATTTACGGCGATAGATGTAGGCGGCGATACGCGGTAAGCGTGCGATCAGGTCCATGGAATCATCGAACACGGCATCCCAGTATTCTTTCTTGCTCATGCCTTTCGCGTAGCGTTTGGCAAACTGACTTTCCGTTTGCAGGCTCATGATCGCCACCACAAACTGTGTCATGGGGTGTGTGCTTACAGGCAATGCTTCAATGGTGGCAAACACGTGATTGGGTACGTGGCTGCGGCGCTGCCATACGCTGCTCAGGTGCTGCACATCTTCTTCGGTGGGTAATTCGCCAACCAGCATCAGGTAGAACAATCCTTCGGGAAGCGGTTCGGTTCCGCCATTCACCTTCGGAAGTTTTTCACGCAATTCGGGTATCGAGTATCCGCGAAAACGGATACCATCCTGCGCATCCAGCAGCGATGTTTCCGATACCAGCCCTGTCATACCCCGCATACCCTGGTAGATCTGGCTGAGGGTTACCTCCCCGATCACTTTGTTTCCATGCTCTTTCAAAAGATCTTTGATTTCCGTCGCGACGGCATCGGCTTTCTCTTTGAACCTGTCTTTGATTATGCCCATAATAACTCAGTTATAGTATTGATGAAACGTGTTTTTACGGATCCGATTTTCGCCTTACTGGCATTGCTTTTCAGCCGGTACAAAACCAGCAGGCAATCGCTCTTGGGAGGCGGCTAAAATTACGATGGATACGCCTCCTAAACAAAAGTTTCAGGAGAAAGTTTGGTAAAACGGGCTGATAAAAAAAGGCTTACTTGGGCGCCTGCCGGTAGAGGTACAAGGCGAGGAGCCCGAACAGGATATTGGGGGTCCAGGCGGCCAGCAACGGCGTGAAATTTCCCTTGGTGGCGAACACGATGGAAAAGCGGCTGAAAAGGATATAGAGTACGCTGATGACCACGCCGATGGCCAGGTGCAGGCCACTGCCCCCGCGGATTTTCCGGGAGGCGAGCACAGCGCCGATGATGGTGAGGATCAGTACCGAAAAAGGAATAGCGTCGCGGTTATAGCGTTCCACCAATAAGGCATTTAGCATCTCCGATCCCCGCATCCGCTCTACCTTGATGAAGGCATTCAGCTCGGGGGTGGGAAGCTGGTCTTTGAAATAATCGTCCTTGCGCAGGTCGCGGGGTTTGAAATTATAATTGACGTACCGTACCGGCGTTTTCCGCAGCCGCTCCGACAAACTATCGAAGCTGCGTTCGAGGGGTTCGATCAGTTTCCATTGCTTCGATGCGGAATCCCAACTGAAATTCTCGGCCCGCAGGTTATACACCAGTTTGTTCCCCGCAAAACGCTGAACAAAAAGCCCGGTGCCGGTCTTGGTAACGGTATCATAGCTCCGGATACCCACATAACTGTTGGAGTCGAGTTTAAAATAGAGCTTTTGCTTCACCACGGAATTATTGTTCTGCACCGTTGCCGGCCCATCGATATACCGGGCCTCAAAATTTCCCCAGATCTGGTTGGCCTTGGGCACCACGTACTGGTAACCGGCCCAGAGAATGGTTGCCAGTATCAGTCCGCCAACGAGGTATGGCGCCAGGAAACGGCGGAAACTCACCCCGCTGCTGAGGATGGCGATCACTTCGGAACGGCCGGCCATTTTGGAGGTAAAAAAGATGACCGAAATGAATACGAACAGGGGGAAAAGCATGGCATCGATCCGGGGAATGAAACCGATGTAATAGTCCATGATGATCTGGGATACCGATAACTTCGACTTCACGAAATTATCCGTCTTCTCACTGATATCAACCACCACCACGATCACTGTGAATAACAGCAGGCAAAAAAAGAAAGTAGTCAGGTACTTTCCGAGTATGTAGCGGTCGATCTTTTTCATGAAATTGACGCGACAAAAGTAAACGAAAAGCCGGTTAAGGCAGTGAAAACGTTTCACCGTTTCAGGGTTTAACGTTTCAAACAACCTGGTTACTTATTAAACGTTTGAAACGATACCCTTAGCGGCGATCCAGCCCGTGGTCCAGGCATTCTGAAAATTGAATCCGCCGGTAATGCCGTCCACATCGATCGCCTCGCCTGCGTAAAACAGGTTCGGGTATTTCCTGCTCTGCATGCTGTTCACATCGATCCCGCTGAGTTTCACGCCACCGGCGGTCACAAACTCCTCTTTAAACGTGGTTTTCCCTTTCACCGCGTATTCGGAGGCACAACAGTTTTTAATGAGCTTGTTTTGTGCGGCTGCCGGAAGATCGGCCCAACGCAGGTCTTCCCTGACGCCCGACTGCGTCAACAGGAATTCCCAAAGCCGGTTGGGCAGGCCGAAGGGGTTTCGGTTGGCGATCTTTTGCGAAGCCAGTTCGAAACGCTTTTGCTGAAACAGGTCACGCAAACTGTTCTCGTTGTAATCCGGCAGCCAGTTCACCAGGATGCTGAACTCCCAGTTTCGGGCTGCCAGTTCCCTCGCCCCCCAGGCGGATAATTTCAGGATGACCGGGCCACTCATACCCCAATGTGTTATGAGAAGAGGGCCTTCTTCGGTAAGTTTGGAACCCGCGATCTTCACGCGGGCATTTTCCACCGTAACGCCCATCAGCGAACGGACCGGACTTTCGGGCAGGTTGAATGTAAACAGCGATGGCACCGGGTTTTCCACTTCCACACCGGCGTTTGAAAGCCAGCCATATTGTGCCATTTTTGGATATCCGCCGCTGGCGATGCATACGAAGTCGGACTGCATGATCTCATCTTCATTAATCCGCAATGACCAACGGCCATTTTCGACCGACAGTTGTTTCAGTTCCCTGTTCATGCGGATCTGCACCCCGTATTTATTTGCCTCTTTCAACAGGCAGTCGATAATGGTTTGCGAAGAATCGGTAACCGGGAACATGCGCCCGTCGGCTTCTGTTTTCAATTCCACACCCCGTTCCCGGAACCAGTGGATGGTATCTTCCGTAAAGAAATGATGAAAGGCTTTTTTGAGGAAGGATCCGCCGCGGGGGTATTTCTTTATCATGTCGGCGATGCTGAAACAGGCATGGGTGACATTGCATCTGCCGCCGCCGCTGATGCGCACTTTGCCGAGCAGTTTACTTGTTTTTTCCAGGATGATCACTTCCAAATCCGGACAGATGCGGGCAGCGTTCACTGCGCAGAAAAATCCGGCGGCTCCCCCTCCGATCACGATCAATCGCTTTTTATACATCCCGGTAATTTGTATCTTCAAACATACACATAACATTGAACCCATCGCTCATGGCCAGTAAGATCAATAAAAAAGATTTATTGCAGATGCCGGTGATCCCGTACGAAAAGATCCGGGAACACCTTAAAACTGGCCATATCTTTTTCAGCAGCGGCAGCTACACCTTTTCCGGTATCATCCAGAACCTGACCCGGAGTACCTGGAGTCATGTGGCCGTGATCTACAAAGATGAGGAACTGGGCAGGGTGCTGGTACTGGAAGCTGAGCCCAGCATCGGTATACGCCTGATCCCGCTTTCCAACTACCTCAAAAATTATAAGGGTACCAAACGGCCCTACAAGGGACAGATCGCGATCGCCAAACTGAATATCGATCTGCAAAAGGAAAATCTGAACAAGGGAATCAGCTTCGGCCTGGATGAACTCACCAAACCCTACGACAACTACGAGATCTTCCGCATCATGATCCGCATCCTCTTTCACATCAGCCGGCGGGAGAAGAACAAATCGTATATCTGCAGTGAACTCGTCAGGGATATCTTCGCCCGGGCGGGCGTGGTGATCCATTACAAGGATACCTATATCAGCCCCGACAATATCTGGAGCGACGAACGGGTGGAATTAAAGTACCGGATTCTCTAAACCGTAATACGCCGAGCAGAGGTTGGCATTCGCCTTTTCGGCCGCTTCGATGGGGGCGAAGGAAGAGAGAATATCGGGCTTGCCTTTCTCAATGGCCACATCGTGTTCGAAATGGGCGGCGGGTTTTCCGTCGGCGGTGCGGATGGTCCATCCGTCTTTATCCTGGTAAACATCCCGTGTACCCAGGTTGATCATGGGTTCGATGGCGATCACCATTCCTTCCTTGAGTTTGGCACCGGTACCGCGTTTACCATAATTGGGCACCTGGGGTTCTTCGTGCAGCTGGCGGCCCAGGCCATGCCCCACGAGGTCGCGTACCACTCCATAACCGTATTTCTTTTCGGTATGTTCCTGGATGGCCCAGGAGATATCGCCTACCCGGTTTCCGTGGATGGCTTTTTCGATGCCCTTGTATAAAGACTCTTTGGTAACACGCAGCAATTGCTGTAACGCTTCACTGGTTTCACCAACGGCAAAGGTGTAAGCGCTGTCGCCATGGAAACCATTCTTGAATACACCCACGTCAACCGAAACAATATCGCCGTCTTTCAGTTCCTGCTTGCCCGGGAAGCCATGCACCACGGCATCATTCACCGAAATGCAGCAGGTGAACGGATAGCCGTGATATCCTTTGAAGGAAGCCGTTGCTCCATGATCGAGAATGAATTGCTCGGCAATTGAATCAAGAGCCAGTGTGGTAACACCCGGCTTGATATGCGAAGCCACCAGTGCCAGCGTTTCACTCACGAGCAAACTGCTTTGCCGCATCAGTTCGATCTCCGTCTTGCTTTTGTAGTGTATCATCGCTTGTTTTAAAACAAACCCCGACGCAAGGTCGGGGCTTAATGTTATTTTTTAAGTCCCCCTAAGGGGTAAGTATTCGTTTTATACGCCGCCGGCAGTGGTCACCTGCTGCCTGCCCTGGATGCGTCCGCTGCTCATCAGGCCATCGTACTGGCGCATGAGTAATTGTGTTTCGATCTGTTGCAGGGTATCGAGGATCACTGCTACGTTGATGAGCAGTGATGTACCGCCGAAGAAGGTGGAGAAATCCTGCTGCATACCAAACAATACCTGGATGATACCCGGCAGGATACCGATGAAGGCCAGTAACACAGCGCCCGGCAGGGTGATGCGGTCCATGATGGTACCGATATAATCCGCGGTAGGCTGCCCCGGCTTAACGCCTGGTATGAAACCGTTGTTACGCTTCAGGTCGTCGGCCATTTGCTTCGGGTTGAAGATAAGAGCCGTGTACAGGAAGGTAAAGGCGATCACACAGACAGAGTATACGATCATGTAACCGGCGTGGGTATGATCGGTGAAATATTTCGTCCAGCTGGCTGTTCCGTTGTACGAGAACAAGGTCGGCAGGAACAGGATGGCCTGGGCGAAGATGATCGGCATTACACCGGATGCATTTACTTTCAGTGGCAGAAAGTTGCGGGCGCCGCCGAACTGGCGGTTGCCTACAATCTGCTTGGCATAGTTCACCGGTACCTTACGGGTTCCCTGCACCAGCAGGATCACACCCAGGATTACAGCGATCAGCAGTACCACCTCGATCAGCATGATGAGGATACCGCCGGCGCCGCGGGTGATGCGTGAGGCCCATTCGTGCTGAATGGATGCCGGGAAACGTGCCAGGATACCCACCATGATGATGATGGAAGTACCGTTACCCAGTCCTTTGTCGGTGATCTTTTCACCCAGCCACATCACGAAGAGCGTACCTACGGTGAGGATGATCACGGTTGAAGGCCAGAAATAGGCGCTGTAGGAAGGAACCACGGCTTCACCGAGACTGCGCAGGTAACCGATGTATGCGGCGGCCTGGAAGGCAGTAACCAGTACGGTGAGGTAGCGTGTCCATTGGTTGATCTTTTTACGTCCGCTTTCGCCTTCTTTCTGGATCTTGGCCATTTGGGGAACCAGGATGGTCATGAGCTGCATGAAGATCGACGCGGAGATATAGGGCATGATGCCGAGGGCGAAGATCGATGCTTTGGAGAATGCGCCACCCACGAAGGTGTCGAGCAGTCCCAGCATACCTGTTTTGGTATTATCGGTAAGCGAAGCTAATTTATTGGGATCGATACCCGGCAGCACGATATAAGAACCCACGCGGTAGATAAAGATCAGCAGCAGGGTGAACGTTATCTTGTTGCGCAGTTCTTCTATGCTCCAGATATTCTTTAGTGTTTGAATGAATTTCTTCACAGAATGTAGCGATTTAAATGTTTTCCGCTGAATTAAAAATGACCGCGGCGGGGGCCTGCCTGCCGGCAGGCAGGTCTGGCAAATATCGTGAAATTATTTAACTATCTCGATGGATCCGCCCGCAGCTTCGATGGCCGCTTTTGCCTTTTCACTGGCCGCGTTCACCTTGAAGCTGTATTTGCCTTTCAGTTCGCCGTTGCCGAGAATCTTCACATTGTCTGTCTGGCTGATAAGTCCGTTGATATAGAGATTCTGCAGGCTGAATTCGGTCAGGCTGTATTTTTCCGCGAGCTGGTCGAGCTGACCGATATTAAATACTTTGTATTCTACGCGATGCGGGTTGGTGAATCCGCGTTTGGGGATACGGCGCTGGATCGGCATCTGGCCACCTTCGTGCGCCTTTTTATTCTTGTAACCGGCACGGCTCTGTCCGCCCTTGTTACCTTTTGTAGAGGTTCCGCCTTTACCGCTGGCTTCACCGCGTCCGATTCTTTTTTCTTTGTGCGTAGCGCCTTTTGCAGGCCTGAGAGAATGTAATTTCATGTTGCTTTTATTTTAAACTTACGCCCCGAAAGCTTCCGGCAGGTTCCTGAACGGGGCTCGCTTTACATAATAAAAAGTCAAAAGTTGAAACCCTGACTTTTCGTTTTTGATTTTTGAGTTTTTACTTTACCTCTTCAACCCGGATGAGGTGATTCACTTTATTCACCATACCCAGGATCTGCGGAGTGGCTTCCACTTCCACAGAGGCATTCATCTTTTTCAATCCGAGCGCTTCCATAGTCCTTTTCTGACGCTCCGGGCGGTCGATCGTGCTTTTTACCTGTGTTACTTTTATCTTTTTCATACCTTAATCTGTTTAAGGTTCAAGGTTTAAAGTTTAAGGTTAAGAGCGATGAACTTTGAACATTAAACTTTAAACGTTAAACGTTTATCATCCATTAAATACTTTCTTCAGCGAAACGCCGCGTGTTTTGGCAACAGAAACGGGCTCACGCAATTCGGCCAACGCCTTGAACGTAGCTTTCACCACGTTGTGCGGATTGGCGGAACCGAGGTTCTTGGCCAATACGTCGGTGATTCCGGCTGCTTCCAGAACGGCACGCATGCTGCCTCCGGCGATCACACCGGTACCGTGGGCGGCCGGCTTGATGTATACCTTGGCGGCGCCTTCTTTGGTAAGCTGGTCGTGCGGGATGGTACCATGCATGATGGGCACTTTGATCAGGTTCTTCTTGGCATCTTCGATACCCTTGGTGATCGCTTCCTGAACTTCTTTGGCTTTACCAAGTCCGTGTCCAACCACACCGGCTTCGTTACCTACCACCACGAGGGCCGAAAAACTGAAGGCACGTCCGCCCTTGGTTGTTTTAACAACACGGTTGATCGCAACCACCTTGTCTTTCAGTTCGAGGTCGCCGGCTTTTACTTTATTTACGATTACGTTTGACATCTATGTTCTGATTAGAAAGTTTACAATTTAGAATACCAGTCCGCCTTCACGGGCTCCTTCCGCAACCGCCTTAACACGGCCATGGTAGATATAACCACCGCGGTCGAATACCACTGCAGAGATTCCGAGTTCTTTGGCTTTGGCAGCGATGGCAGCGCCAACCAGTTTGCTTTTCTCCGTCTTCGGGGCTTTTTGAGCCTGGATATCCTTCTGCCTGGATGAAGCGGCAGCGAGTGTAACGCCGTTGCTGTCATCGATCAGTTGCGCATAGATATCACTGTTACTGCGGAAAACGCTCAGGCGTGGTTTGGAAGCGACTCCGCTGATCTTTTTACGGATGCGGTACCTGATCTTTTGCCTTGCTGTTGACTTGTTGTTCATATTCTTATTTTTTATTCCTGATACTGCCAGGAAATTTGTTGTTTGTTTATTTGTTTATTGGTTTGCTGGTTAACCCCTACTGGTAAACAGATTATCCAATAAACCACCTCACTTATTTACCCGCTGCTTTACCGGCTTTCCTCCTCAATACCTCACCGGCGAATTTCACACCCTTACCCTTGTATGGCTCAGGCTTGCGCAGGCTGCGGATCTTGGCGCATACCTGGCCGATCAGCTGCTTGTCGATGCTTTCGAAATTGATCATCGGGTTCTGACCTTTCTCCTGCGACGTGGTCACTTTCAGTTCTTTCGGAACTTCGAAAATGATATTGTGCGAATAACCCAGCGACAGGTCGAGCAGGTTACCCTGGTTGGCGGCTTTGTAACCCACACCCACCAGTTCGAGTTGTTTAGTGTAGCCTTCTGTAACGCCTTTCACCATGTTGCTGATGAGTGAACGGTACAGGCCGTGCATGGCACGGTGACGGATCTGGTCGGTCGGGCGGCCGATATTCACCAGGCCATCCTTTACTTCCACCGTGATGTCGCGGTCGATGTTTTCTTTCAGTTCGCCCTTGGGTCCTTTCACGCTTACCACGTTTCCGGTTCCTACGGTTACAGTTACCCCTGCAGGGATCGAGATCGGTTTTTTACCTATACGAGACATAGTTGTTATTTTTTTCTCTCCGACCGGTCAGCCTGCTATAGGTCCGGCTTAATGTATCGGGAGAGCCTTGTTTGATTAATAGATATTGCACAATATTTCACCACCTACATTCTGGGCCTTCGCTTCTTTATCGGTCATCACTCCCTTGGAAGTGGATACGATGGCGATACCCAGTCCGTTCTTCACGCGGCGGAATTCGGCCGGTTTGGCGTAGGTACGCAGACCCGGGCGGCTGATCCTTTCCAGGCTCTGGATGGCCGGAACCTTGGTGGCCGGATCGTATTTAAGAGCGATCTTGATAACGCCTTGTTTGCTGTTATCCTCGAACTTGTACTTCAGGATGTATCCTTTTTCGTACAGGATCTCGGTAATGCGTTTTTTCAGGTTGCTGGCGGGGATCTCCACGATACGGTGATTCGCCATCTGGGCATTACGGATTCTTGTTAAGTAATCTGCTATCGGATCAGTAACCATTGTTATGTCAGTTAATTGATTTAAATATTTTTTTTACAATGCGATATCCTTTCCTGGATACTTGATTCTGGATGCTGGATACTTGATGGTTGCTTCTTGATTTGTATGCAGTTATCCAGTATCTGGTAGCCAGTATCCGGCCTTGGTTTACCAGCTCGCTTTTACCACGCCGGGGATCTTACCCTGCAGGGCCATATCCCGGAACATGTTACGGGAGAGACCGAAGTGGCGCATGTAGCCCCTCGGACGACCAGACAGCTGGCAGCGGTTACGCAGGCGGATAACAGACGCGTTCTTCGGAAGCAGATCCAGTGCGGCGTAGTCGCCGGCTGCTTTCAACGCGGCCTTTTTCTCGGCGTATTTAGCAACCATTGCTTCACGCTTTCTTTGCCTGGCTTCAACTGATTTTTTTGCCATAGTGTATTTTAATTATTTCTTGATGTTTTTAAATGGCATACCCAGCTCTTTCAGCAATTCGTATGCTTCTTCGTTGGTACCGGCTGTTGTTACGAACGTGATGTCCAGACCGGTGATCTTGTTCACCTTATCGATGTCGATCTCCGGGAAGATGATCTGCTCGGTAACACCGAGGGTGTAGTTACCACGACCATCAAAGGATTTGTCGTTGATACCCTTGAAGTCGCGTACGCGGGGCAGCGACACGGACACCAGCCTGTCGAGGAATTCGTACATCTTCACACCACGCAGTGTCACTTTCGCGCCGATGGGCATGTGCTTACGCAGTTTGAAGTTGGAGATATCCTTCTTCGACATGGTGGCTACCGCTTTCTGACCGGTGATGTTGGAAAGTTCATCGATGGCGATGTCTACCAGTTTCTTATCGGTCACGGCTCCGTTCACGCCACGGTTCAGGCAGATCTTTGTCAGACGCGGAGTCTGCATCACCGTTTTGTAACTGAACTTTTTCATTAAGGCAGGTACAACTTCTGATTTGTACTTAACTGCCAATCTGGGAGTGTTTGTTTTTGTGCTCATTATTTTATTACCCCTCCTGATTTTTTAGAAATTCGAACTAATTTACCGTCTTCCCGTGTACGTTTGATCTTGGTAGGACCGCCGGCCTTGGCATCCCACAGCATCACGTTGCTGATGGCGATCGGCGCTTCCTTCTTCACGATACCGCCTTTGGTATTCTGTGAAGTGGGTTTTGAATGCCGGGTTACGATGTTAACGCCTTCTACCAGTACACGGCCTTTTTCTAACAGTACTTCCAGCACTTTGCGTGGCTTCTTCAGGTCCTTGTCTTCACCGGTGATCACCACCACGGAGTCGCCTTTCTTGATGCTGAATTTGGGTTTGAATCTTGTACTCATTTTATTTGTTGCTTTGCAGCGTTTATTTCTTTGATTATTCTTCGTTGCAGATCCTTCGTGGACGGCGGCTTACAGCACTTCCGGGGCCAGTGAAATGATCTTCATGTATCCTTTATCACGCAGTTCCCTGGCTACGGGCCCGAAAATACGGGTACCGCGGGGTTCGTCGGATGCGTTCAGCAGTACCACGGCGTTGTCGTCGAAACGGATGTAGGATCCGTCTTTACGCCGCAGCTTATTGGTCGTGCGTACGATCACGGCTTTGCTCACCGTACCTTTCTTGATACCGCCGGCAGGCATGGCATCTTTTACGGTTACCACGATCTTGTCGCCGATCTTTGCATAATCCTGTCCGCTGTTACCCAGTACACGGATGCAAAGCACCTCTTTGGCGCCGCTGTTATCCGCTACGTTTAGTCTGCTTTCTTGCTGTATCATCTTTCTATGATTTGATGTTTGATGTCTGACGTTTGATGTTATGCGGTATTAAAACTTCAAACCTCAAACCGTAAACGATAAACTGTATTATTTTACTTTTTCCACGATCTCCACGAGCCTCCAGCGCTTCAGCTTGCTCAAAGGCCTTGTTTCCATGATGCGTACGGTATCACCGATGCTGCACTCGTTCTTTTCGTCGTGCGCATGGAACTTGGTCGACTTCTTCACGAATTTTCCGTAAAGGGGGTGTTTCACCTTACGTTCTACGCTAACGGTGATGGTTTTGTCCATCTTGTTGCTGGACACCACACCCAATTTTGTTTTTCTTAAATTTCTTTCCACTTTCTTTTAATTTATATGGATTGATTAAAACCCTGATTGTACTTTTTTCAGCATGGTCTTCAACCGGGCCACGTCCCTGCGGAGTGTACGGATGCTCTGCGGATTCTCCAGGGGAGAAATGGCATGCGAGAATGACAACTTCTTCAGGCGTTGCTCGTCTTCGGCGATCTTCGCTTTCAGGTCGGCTTCATTCAAACCTTTCAGGCTGTTCAAAAAATCAATTTTCTTAGACATCGTTATTCGATTTGCTGATTTGACGATTTGATGATGTGCTGATTGAATAACCGGGGACATCTTCAACCCTCAAACCGATTAATTTTCAAATTTTCTTACGCTTTGTAATCGCGGCGAACCACAAACTTGGTCAGGATCGGCAGTTTCTGGGCGGCGAGTTCAAAGGCTTCTTTAGCCACCTGCTCGGGAACACCGTCGCATTCGAACAGGATCCTTCCGGGTTGTACGATGGCTGCCCATCCTTCCGGGTTACCTTTACCTTTACCCATCCTCACCTCGGCCGGCTTAGCGGTTACGGGTTTATCGGGGAAAACGCGGATCCACACATTACCTTCACGTTTCATGTGCCTGGTCAGGGCCTGGCGGGCGCTCTCGATCTGGCGGCTGGTCATCCACACACTACCCATCGCTTTCAGTCCGAATGTTCCGAAAGCCAGGGTGGCACCACGCTTGGTATCTCCCTTCATTCTTCCTTTCTGGGTCTTTCTGTGTTTCGTTCTTTTCGGTTGTAACATCTTAGTTAATTTGCTAATTCTGTGATGTGCTCATGTGCTGATGACACGTGCACTGTTATTATATTATTGAACTGAAGCGGTTGGCTTATCGGCCAATCAGCACATCAGCACATTGCTTAATTCCTCCTTCCACCACCCCTGCGGTCGCGGTCGCCACCACCTCTTCTTTCTCCACCGCCGCGGCGGTCGTCCCTTCTTTCGAATCCGCCCTGGCGTTCGCCCATGTCTTTACCACCGGCTACCATGTTCGGGTTCAGGTCACGCTTGCCCAGCACTTCACCTTTACAGATCCATACCTTGATACCGATCTTACCGTATACGGTCAGTGCGAACACATTCGCGTAGTCGATGTCCATGCGCAGGGTATGCAGCGGGGTACGGCCCTGTTTGATCTCCTCGCTCCGGGCGATCTCGGCTCCACCCAAACGGCCACCTACTTTCACCTTGATCCCTTCGGCGCCCATACGGAGAGCAGAAGCGATCGACATTTTGATGGCACGCTTATAATTGATACGATTTTCCAGCTGACGGGCAATGGTATCCGCCACGATGTTGGCATCCAGTTCCGGGCGGCGGATCTCGAGGATGTTGATCTGCACATCATCCTTACCGCAGAGTTTCTTCAGCTCTTCCTTGATGCGGTCAACCTCGCCACCACCTTTACCGATGATGATACCGGGCTTGGAGGTGTGGATGGTAACGATCAGTTTGTTGAGCGTACGCTCAATCACGATCTTGGAGATACCACCCTTGTTGATACGTGCGTTCAGGTAATTCCTGATCTTGTTGTCTTCAATCAGTTTTTTGGAATAGTCCGTTTTGGTGGCAAACCAGTTGCTGTCCCATCCACGGATGATTCCTAACCTGGCACCTATCGGATTTGTTTTCTGACCCATATTAGTGGTTAATGCTTTTATTATTAATTTTTACTTGCTTTTGTGTCTACAACGAGCGTTACGTGGTTGCTGCGTTTGCGTACCCGGTAACCACGGCCTTGCGGCGCGGGGCGCATACGTTTGATCACGCGGCCACCATCGACCATAACTGTTTTCACTACCAGGCTCGTTTCGTCGCCGCCTTCATTCTTCTGCTTCCAGTTGTTGATGGCCGACAGAACGAGTTTGCGCAGGGGAACGGCGGGGTGTTTCGGGTTGTGTTCCAGAACAGCCAATGCCTTTTCAACCTCCATACCACGGATCAGGTCAACCAGCAAACGCATTTTGCGGGGCGACGTCGGGTAGTTATTCAATTTTGCTACTGCTTCCATTTTTTATTGTTTGAATGGTTTAAGCCGTTTGAAACGTTGCAACGAACAAACGATTAAACGATTTAAGCGATTTTTTTACTTGAGTGACCTTTGAACTGGCGGGTAGGTGCGAATTCGCCCAGCTTATGTCCCACCATGAATTCGGTTACGTAAACCGGGATGAATTTGTTCCCGTTGTGTACCGCGAATGTCTGTCCTACGAAATCCGGGGTGATCGTGCTCCGGCGACTCCAGGTTTTGATCACACCTTTTTTTGCTTTCCCTTCGTTTACCGCCATCACCTTTTCATTCAGCTTGGTTTCTACGTAAGGTCCTTTTCTTAATGAACGAGCCATGTTTTATTTTTTTGTTGATTTGCCTCCTGCCAGGGCAGGAAACCATTTTAACAGTGATTGATTAGTTACTTAATTTCTTTCCGTTCCGGCGCTGGATGATCATCTTATCGGATCCTTTGCCACGTGTACGGGTGATTTCGCCTTTCGCGTATTTACCTTTGCGGCTGCGTGGGTGACCACCGGAAGCCCTTCCTTCGCCACCACCCATCGGGTGATCCACCGGGTTCATGGCCACGGCCCTGTTGCGGGGGCGGATGCCTTTCCAGCGGTTACGGCCGGCTTTACCCATGCTCTCGAGGTTGTGATCGCTGTTGCTCACCACACCTACGGTAGCGTAGCAGTTGATCAGTACTTTCCGCAATTCGCCGCTGGGCATTTTGAGGATCGCGTATTTTTCTTCCTTGTTGCTCAGCTGGGCAGAGGTACCGGCACTGCGTACCAGGATACCGCCGTGGCTGGGCTGCATTTCAATATTGTGTACGTTGGTACCGAGCGGCATATTCTTCAGCATCAGGGCGTTTCCTAATTCCGGAGCCACTTCGTCGCCGCTCAGAACGGTTTGTCCAACCTGCAATCCCTGCGGAGCGATGATGTAACGCTTTTCGCCATCCGCGTAAGCCAGCAGGGCGATGAAAGCCGTACGGTTCGGATCGTATTCGATCGTCTTTACAACAGCGGGGATATTCTTCTTATCACGCTTGAAATCGATCACCCGGTACATGGTTTTGTTTCCGCTGCCCATGTAGCGCATGGAGCGGCGTCCCTGGGCGTTACGACCTGCTGTGCTTTTTTGTTTCTCGAGCAGTGATTTCTCGGGAACATTGGTCGTAATCTCCTCGTAGGCGTTACCGATCCTCCACCGGGTTCCTGCTGTTGTTGGTTTGTATTTCCTTAATGCCATTGTTAAACGCTTTTATTTGTCAAAACTTTGCGGTGCTGACCACCATTCATGAATTCAGATTAGATGCTGCTTCCGTACAGGTCGATGGTTTCGCCTTCGGCAACAGTCACGATCGCCTTTTTCTTGGCAGGCTTGCGGCCCACGATGAATCCGGCCTTGGTATAGCGGGCTTTTGCTTTGGAAGGAACCACGATGGTATTCACATCCTGCACCTGCACACCGTAGAAACTTTCTACCGCCTTCTTGATCTCCAGCTTATTGGCTTTGCGGTCCACCACAAAAGAGTAGCGGTTCATTTTCTCAGCCTGCTTGTTGGCTTTTTCAGATAAGATCGGCTTTATCAATACATCAGACAGTTTCATGTCTTACTAATTTTAATGGTTTGTGTTATGCTTATGCTTCAACTGCTTCTTCGGTGAAAATCCGGGCGGCGCTTTCGGTAAGTACCAGCACATTCGCGTCCAGGATATCGTATGTATTCAGGTCGCTCAGCAGGGTGCCGTTCACAGCGGGCACGTTGCGAAGGCTCAGGTACAGGTTGTCGTTGTACTCGGGCATCACCACCAGGGCTTTCTTTCCGGCGATGTTCAGGTTGCTGAGAATACCGGTGAAAGCGGCTGTTTTCGGGGTATCCATCTGAATGTCTTCCAGTACCACGATGGCGTTGTCTTTCGCTTTGTAGGCAAGAGCGCTCATCTTGGCCAGGTCCTTCACCTTGCGGTTCAGCTTGATGTCGTAACCGTGCGGCTTGGGTCCGAAGATGGTACCACCGCCTTTGTACAGCGGGTTACGCAGGTTACCCTTACGTGCGCCACCGGTACCTTTTTGTTTGTGCAGCTTCTTGGAAGAACCATGCACTTCCATACGGGTTTTTACCTTGTGTGTACCCTGGCGTTGAGCGCCCTGGTATTGTTTCACAGCCAGGTAAATGGCGTGGTCGTTGGGCTCGATACCGAAAATATCTTCCGGTAACTCAACCGTTCTGCCGGTCTTCTTTCCTTCTTTATTTAAAACGTCTACTTGCATGGTGTGTATGTTTTGCAGACCTATAAGGTTTTAAAAACCTTATAGGTCTTATGCAGTTTTATTTTTGAATTAAAACAATTGAACCGTTGTGGCCCGGTACCGAACCGCTTACGAGGATGTAATTCTTCTCGGGGAAGATTTTCACCACTTTCAGGCCCTTCATGGTCACCCGGTCCTGGCCCATACGGCCCGCCATGCGCATCCCTTTGAATACACGGCTGGCGTCGGAAGAGTTACCGATTGAACCCGGGGCACGCTGACGGTCGTGCTGGCCGTGCGATTGCTGGCCCACACCGCCGAATCCGTGGCGCCGTACGACACCCTGGAAACCTTTACCCTTGGTAGTACCCACTACTTCCACCTTTTCACCTTCGGTAAAAATGTCGACAGTGATGGATTCACCAACATTCTTGTCAATTTCGCTATCGCGGATTTCTTTTACGAAACGTTTGGGAGAGGTTTGCGCTTTGGAGAAATGATTAACCTCTGATTTGGTGGAGTGCTTTTCCTTTTTATCGCCGAACGCGATCTGGAGCGCATTGTAGCCGTCTGATTCAACGGTCTTTTTCTGAGTAACCACGCATGGGCCTGCCTCAATGATCGTTACGGCTGTTTGCTTGCCGGCAGCATCGAAGACACTGGTCATGCCGATCTTCTTTCCAATAATACTTTTCATTGTATCTTATTTATATCCAGCGCTCCTTCCTTCGACTACGCTCAGGATTGAGGAGATGGATGTTCACTATTTTTTCTTTTTTAAGAGCTTACCTTTTGCTTGTCCCTTATACCTCGACGTTGCTCAGTACCGGGACAGTTCATCAGGCTTTGATCTCAACATCCACACCACTTGGCAGGTCCAGTTTGCTCAGGGCATCCACGGTACGGCTGCTGCTGGTGTAAATGTCTAATAAACGTTTATGCGTGCAGAGTTGGAATTGCTCACGGGCTTTTTTGTTCACGTGCGGCGAGCGCAATACGGTGAATATCTTCTTGTGCGTAGGCAACGGAATAGGACCTGTTACCACGGCACCTGTACTGCGTACAGTTTTTACGATCTTTTCAGCTGATTTATCTACCAGATTGTGGTCGTAAGACTGCAGTTTTATTCTGATTCTCTGTGACATATGAAAAGAACTTTTAAAATACCTTTTTTGATTTGGGAGTGCAAAGGTAGGGGAAGGCATGTAAACAGCAAAGGATTACGGAAAGTTTTTTTCCGTAAAAGAGGATTTTGCTGAAAGAAGGAAAGGAATCAGGCAGTACGTTAAGGATCAGTCTTTTTTACTGACACTGCCGCCACTGCTCTCCGATTTGCTGACGGCGGCTCCGCCCCGGTAACCAACATCCCCGCCGCTGCTGGCCTGGGCGTCGAGATTTACGCTGGCGTGCACCTGGGCCTTTGCCCCGCTGCTCACCGATACCTTGGTATTTTCGCTGAGCAGGTCGTAGGAGCGGATATCGGCCCCGCTGGAAGCCTGGGCTTTGTAGGTTCGAGTACGCCCCCTGAGTTTTACGGTGCCGGCGCTGCTGGCATCGGCCTCTACTTCGGGGGTTTCTACCTCGGCCTGAACATCTGCGGAACTGGAGGCATTGAATGTGAGTCGATTATCCGATTTCAGCAGGTCGAGCACATCTACCCGGGCACTGGCGGATGCATACACTTTGGTAAGCGACGGAGTGGTAATATATACCTTCATATGCACATCCCGGTAGTTGTGCATGTCTTCTGTCCGTATTTTGAGCATATTGCCCGACACACGGGTGTCGATGTACTTCATGATATTATCATCGGCCTCCACCACCAATTTGGTCTCGGG
>WBZX01001432.1_pt1 | contig 17983 bp, 14 predicted proteins | sample 5204211 | NCBI WGS metagenome assembly WBZX01 (sample SAMN12344362, study PRJNA552823) | activated sludge metagenome | biome: Activated sludge suspended growth; feature: Nitrification reactor; material: Wastewater; isolation source: activated sludge from nitrification reactor of wastewater... | reverse complement strand
GGTGAGCCTTCAACGCCTGTTCAACCTCCTCGGCGAACACCTTCTCCCCACCGGTGTTGATGGTGACCGATTCGCGGCCCAGCAACTCGATGGTCCCGTCACCGCGATGGCGGGCCCGGTCTCCGGCGACGGCCCAGCGCACTCCTGAAATCGTCGGGAACGTGGCTGTGGTTCGGGCCTCGTCGCCGAGGTAGCCACGAGGCATCCGGCCTCCCTGCCCCAGCCAGCCGATGCTGAGGTCGTCGGCTGGGAGCACGCTCTGGCGGTCCTCTCTGATCACAGCGGTCGTGGCCGCGGGTGCGAACCTCCCGGCACCGTCGGGTTGATCGCCGGAGGTGTTGGCCACCGCCTGGCGCCCGGTCTCGGAAGACCCGAGCACATCGACGATCTTCAGCCCGGGTAGGAGTTCGAGGAGATCGTGTTGGATGGCAGGTGACAGGATCGCGCCACCGGTCAGAAGGTGCCTAAGGGCTGACAGATCTCGCGTTTGTCGTCGGAGCTCATCGACCAGCGGTCGGGCGAAGGCATCGCCCACGATCTGCAATGACGTGACCCTGCGTCGCTCACAGGTATCGAGCACATCAGCGGCAACGAAGGTGTCGGTACGGTCCTGAACGACGACGGTGCCACCGTTGAGCCAGCAGCTGAGAGCGTTCCAGTGAGCGGCTCCATGCATGAACGGAGGAGCGGGAAGAGCTCTGAGGTGTCGTGACATGGCCGCATCGACCAATCTCGCACCATCGACTTCGTCCATGCCGGTAGGAACAAGACCCAGCGCCGCCACCAGGAAGTCTGCCTGCCTCCACAACACACCTTTGGGCTTTCCAGTCGTTCCGCCGGTGTAGAGGATGTAGAGGTCGTCGGGTAGCCACGACACCTCAGGTCTGTCACTCGGCGATGACCGGATTGCTTCTTCGTAGTCGATGGCGCCATCGAGGTGAGGGACGTCGGTGCCGTCGTCGATGCACACGAGCAGTGGCGACCGCTCCAACAGCGGGAGCGCCTGGACGAGGGTCGGGGAAAAGGATCGCTGGTATAGGACCGCGGACGCGCCCGAATCATTGAGGACATAGGCCAGCTCCGCGGGACCGTAGCGGTAGTTGACGTTGACCGATGCTGCTCCGGCCTTGGCGGCGCCGACCATCACCTCCAGGTAGGCGTTTCCATTGGTGGCATAGATGGCCACATGGTCGTGAGGAGACTCCCACCAAGCCCGGTCGGACAGGGGGCCGTGACGTCCCAGCCCGCGGTCCACCAGGAAGTTGGCCAGCCGACGAGTCCGTTCGGTCACCTCCGACCACGTCCAGACGCGGTCGCGCCAGATCAGGCAGGGATCATCCTGACGATGCTCACCGATCAGTTCGTGCAGAGCGGCCAGGTTGAGGTACACCGAGACCGCGCGTCAGGACGCAGGGCGTTCGGCTACCTCGACCGAGTCCATGGTGTCGCCGACGGAGATGGCCTGAGCGACCTCGATGCCCTCGGTGACGTACCCGAACAGGTTGTAGAGCTTGTCCAACTTGGTGGTGCAGTCATCGATGCAGATGAAGAACTGGCTTCCGTTGGTGTTGGGGCCGGCGTTGGCCATGGCCAGCGCTCCCAACGTGTACTCGGCCTTCACCGGTTCGTCGTTCCACCGGTAGCCGGGACCACCGCGACCGCTTCCCTCGGGGTCACCGCCCTGGATTACGAACCCGGGCACGACCCGGTGGAAGGTGAGCCCGGTGTAGAAGCCCTGGCGGGCCAGGACGACGAAGTGGTTGACGGTGTTGGGCGCCAGTCTCGGGTCGAGGTCCATCACGATCGTTCCCTTGGGGGTGCCTAGGGTGACGGTGTAGATGGTGTTGAGATCGATTTCCATCGCGGGGGGCTTGGCCATCTGCTCATCCTGTCAGGTGGTGACCCCCGACACCTCACCCAGTGGGTGCGGTGTCGGTGGTGACCAGCGGGGCCAAGACCCGAACCACGGCCACAGGTTCGGTGCCGGCTGTCACCCAGCTGCCGCCGGTGAGAACCAGGGCGGTGACGACGACCTGGGCCGGAATCATCCGATCTGGGTTGCCATCGACGAGGGAATCGACCCAACGGGCGCGAAGCCGGTGAAAGGCGGGATGGTCGTACCCCCCGCTGGTGGACAGAATCCCCCAGGCTTGGGATTCCTGGTCAATGAACGACATGACACCGTTGACGAGCGCCGCGATCCGGGCGTGGGTGGTGTCGGCACGCTCGAGGCCATGGAACACCCAGTCATCCAGACGTCGGATTATCCGGATGTGGATCGCGTCGAGGAGGCCTCGTCGGTCGGTGAAGTAGCTGTGTACCAGCGGACGCGAAGTCCCAGCGGCTTTGGCCACGCCCTCCATCGGGACTGTCAAAGGATCCTGTTCGGCGAGGAGCAATTCGGCCGCGTCGAGGATCAGGGCCCGACGAAGGTCAGGCGTCAGACGCGAAGCCCGCGTCAGGAAATCCCCCCTGAGACGGTCACCATTGTCTCGGCCTCGCCGGGCTCGAGCGGATGGTGGCAAGCCACGAAGTGGTCATCGCCGATCTGGACCATCTCTGGCACCTCGTCGACGCATTGCTCGTCGGCCCGAGGGCAGCGCGTCCGGAAGCGGCACCCTGACGGAGGAGACAGAGGGGAGGGGATCTCACCGCCGAGGGTCTGGCGTTGATCGGGCCGGACCGAGGGGTCGGGAACCGGGATCGCGCTGAGGAGGGCCGCGGTATAGGGGTGTGCGGGTGCTTGGTAGAGCACGTCTGGATCACCGACTTCGCACAATCGCCCCAGGTACATGACCGCCACCCGGTCGCTGATGTTCTTGACCACGGCGAGATCGTGGGCGATGAAGATGAGGGTGAGGCCGTACTGGGCCTTCATGTCCTCGAGGAGGTTCAGGATCTGAGCCTGCACCGACACGTCGAGAGCGGAGACGGGTTCATCGCAAACGATGAGCTGTGGCTCGGTGATTACGGCGCGAGCGATCGAGATCCGCTGGCACTGACCACCTGAGAACTGGTGGGGGCGACGTCCCCGGACCACCCTTGGGTCCATGCCGACGGTCAGGAGCATGTCGTCGACTTGACGATCCCGGTCTGCGCCCGAGGCCTTCTTCCAGATGTCGATGCCCTCGGCCACGATGTCTTCGATTCGACGTCGGGGATTGAGCGATGAGATCGGATCCTGGAAGATCATCTGGAGTCGGGTACGTACCTCCCGTAGAGCGGTTCCCTCCAGCCCGGTCAGGTCGGTTCCGTCGAAGACCACCGATCCCGAGGTCGGGGCGGGCAGCTGCATGATGGCCTTGCCCGTTGTCGACTTGCCACAACCTGACTCGCCCACCAGGCCTAGCGTCTCTCCCCTCAGCACATCCAGGTTCACGTCGGTCACGGCATGGACACGCTGTCCGCGTCCAGCCGGAAACTCGACCACCAGGTCTTCCACCCGGAGCAGGGCCTGGTCGGAAGCTCGAAGGTGGGCCTTGCCGATGCCGGCCATCAGTCCTCACTCCCCTTGGTCTGAGGATCGTTGGAGCCGAGATCTTCCGAGGGGGTATCGCCGGTCAGTCTCGGAGGGCGTCCATCCACCTTGATGCCGGGGGACGGTATCGGCGTCGACGTCGTAGTGGCCAGGGTGTCTGAAGATCCATCCGTGCCCACCGGAAAGTGGCAGGCAAAGGAGTGGCTGGGATCGCTCGAATCCACCTGGAGGATTGGGTCATCGGTCATGCACCGCTCCTGTGCGTAGGAGCAGCGAGCGGCGAAGGCACAGCCCTGCGGGGGGCGCACGAGGTCCGGGGGCCGTCCCTCGATGGCATCGAGACGAGTGTGCTTGGCCATCTCCAGCTTGGGGATGGATCGCAGGAGAGCTTCGGTGTACGGGTGGCGTACCGAAGCGAAGAGTCGAGCTGCGGGAGCCATCTCCACGATGCGTCCGGCGTACATGACCGCAATGTCGTGAGCCCGGCCCGCCACCACCCCAAGGTCGTGGGTCACAAGGATCATGGCCATCTGACGGTCCGCTTGGAGTTCCTGCAACAGATCGAGGATCTGGGCCTGCACAGTTACGTCAAGCGCGGTGGTCGGCTCGTCGGCGAAGAGCATCCGAGGTCCACAGGCCAAGGCGATGGCGATCATGATGCGTTGACGCATACCCCCCGACATCTCGTGGGGATACTGGCGGAGGCGTCGGGCCGGTTCGGGAATTCCGACCGACGTGAGAAGCGCCAGGGCCGTCTCGCGGGCCTGGGCCTTGGTCATGTCGATGTGCTCGTGGAGGGACTCGGTGATCTGGCGTTCGACGCGCAGCACCGGGTTCAGTGCGGTCATCGGGTCCTGGAAGACCATCGACATCTTCTCGCCCCAGAAGTGGCGCATCTCGTTAGACGGCAGGTTGAGGATCTCCTGGCCCTCGAAGCGAACGCTTCCGGTTCGTGAGGCGTTAGGTGGAACCAGCCCCATGATCGAACGGGATAGGACCGACTTTCCTGAGCCCGACTCGCCGACGACACCCAGGGTTCGACCCCGCTCAAGCGACAGAGAGACTCCACGAACAGCGTTGACGGTGCCGCGCTCGCTGCTGAACCTGGTGACCAGGTCGCTCACCTCGAGCACGGTCGTGGTCGGGTTCTCGTTGGCGTGCATGTCGGTGCTCACAGGGCGCTCTCCCGAACGTCGTAGCGCTCCCGGATGAGGTCACCGAGGTAGTTGAGCGACATGACCGTGAAGAACGTAGCGGTGATGGGTACGAACATGATGAAGGGGGCATCTCGCATGTAGGACCGCCCGTCGTTGATCATCACCCCCCAGCTCGGAGTCGGCGGATCGAGACTGGCACCAAGAATGGCGAGGCCGCCCTCGGCGACGATGGCGATGGCGATTCCGAGGATGGCGATGTACACCATGGCGGGCAGGACGTTGGGCAGTATCTCTCGGAAGAGGATCCTGCCGTGGGTCGCACCCTGAGCCTGGGCCGCGGTGACGAACTCGCGTTGTGACCATGCCATGGTGTTGCCTCTGGTAATGCGCGCCAGAAGCGGAATCGAAACCACCCCCAAGGAGATGATCAGGATCCAGATGGGAGGAAGGCGGAACGAGTCCTGATCCTGCACGCCACCCCCTTTGAGCACCGACACCAGGGAGAGGGCCAACACCAACGCTGGGATGGCGAGCAGGATGTCGAAGAGGCTGGTGAGAACCTTGCCGATCCAGTTTCGGAAGTAGCCGCCAAGCAGGCCCAGCAGGCCTCCGACCACGAACCCGATCCCGACTGCACCCACGGCGATCAACAGCGAGGAGCGGGCACCGTAGATGGTGCGCGACAGCATGTCTCTGGACCCGTTGTCTGCACCGAGGATCAACCCCTCCTGGCCGGGGGCAAGCCTCGGGAGGGACGCCACCTCAGCTGCGGGGTCGTGGAGCGGAAGGAAGTCGGCCAGGATGGCCGAGCCGACAATCAGGACCAGCCAGCCGATGGCGAGGTAGGCGCCAAGCGGTAGTCGCTTCTTGGGTTCCGATGGCTCAGAAGGCTGCCGTGCTTCCAACGATTGCGAGTCCTGGGTGGTGTCGGAGAGTGCCGAGTTCTGATTCATGCGGAACGTTCCCGAATCCGGGGGTCGAGCACGGTGTAGAGCGCGTCTACCGCGAAGTTGATGAGCACGAACGCAATGGCGATGACGGCGACCAGGCTTTGAAGGGCCTCGTACTGCCGGTAACCAACGGCCTCGCCGAGCATCAGCCCGAGTCCCGGGATGGATAGGAGGTACTCGACGACGATTGTCCCACCGATGAGGTTGCCCATGCTGAGACCGGTGACGGTCAGCAGGGTGAGGCTGGAGGGTCGAAGAGCGTGGCGCCATAGCACCCGTCCATTGGAGATGCCCTTGGCTTTGGCCATGAGGATGAAATCCTCCTGGAGGGTGGCCACGAGGTCCGAACGGAGGAGGCGCATGTAGACCGCTATCTGCCCGGCGGCCAAGGAGAGCACCGGGATGGCCACGGTCTTGAAGTGCTGAACCGGATCTTCGCTGAGCCGTTCGTAGCCCTGGGTCGGGAGCCACCTCATCTTCACGCCGAGGAAATACGTGAGCAGGAGCGCGACGGCAAAGCCTGGTAGGGAGATGAGCGCGAATGCTGTGGTGTTGATGGCCTTGTCCACCCAGCCGCCCGAGCGGTACGCAGCCCAGATGGCCAGCGGCACCGCGATGGCCAACGCAACGACCTGTGTGTAGAGGATCAGGGCCAGCGACACCGGCCACGACTCGCCGAAGCGGTTGGAGACCGGCTCGCCTCCAGTGGCGCTGTAGAAGTTCCCCATGTCGCCGCCGACGAAGTCCTTCACCCATTCGAACCACCTCACCGGAAGCGGTTCGTCGAGGTTGTTGGCCTCTCGGAATGCCTGTTGTTGTTCACCGGTCTGATCGAAGGGGATCACGATCAGTTCAGGCCGGCCGGGCACGAGGCTGATCAAGCCCGCGGTGAAGAAGGTGACCACCACGAACACCGCCAACAGTTGGGCAAGTCGCTGAGCGATTCCTCGCATGTCGTCCTCTCAAGGGTCGCCCGCGCCGCCCCACCAGTGGGGGTCGACGCGGGCGACCAGGTCGATGGTTGCTGCTACTGCTCGATCCAGAGGCCGAGGAGCGAGTGCCCCGTCGCCAAGCCGGTGCTGGGCTGCTGTGCGGGATCGTCGGTCGTGGCTTCGCCTGCTTGGGAGGGGTCCGCCCCGGGAAGCGGGGGTCCCAGGATGTTGTGAACCTCGGGAGCGGTCACGACGGCCCACGGGGTGAACCATGCCCACATGCCGTGCACCTCGGTCGCCATGCGGCGGTTCACGTCCTGGTAGATCTCCTTGCGCTTGGCCGGATCCGTCTCGGACCGCCCGGCGTCGAGGAGCTTGTCGAGCTCCTCGTCTTCCCAACCCCCGAAGTTGACGGGGTTGCCCTTGCCGTACCACCAGACGTAGTTGATGTCAGGATCGCCACCGGGATAGTTGCGGAAGACCATGGCCTGGTAGTTCTTCGAGATGGCCCGGTCGATCAGGGCAGCTTGTTCGACCACGTCGATCTTGATCTTGATTCCCACCTCGCTGGCCCGCTGCTGAATCAGCTCGGCGATGCGCTTGACCGCGGGATCGGTGGTGGAGCTGATGGTGAATCCGGTTTCGGCTTCGGGGTTCTCGGCCTGGTACTCAGCGAGGAGGGCCTTGGCCGCCTCGATGTCGTACTGCGGGAATCCGGTGTCCTCCAGGAATCCGATTGATCCCGGACCGAACGGGCCCTCGGCGACGGTGGGCAAGCCCGCGTTCACCCGCCGGTTCACATCGTCTCGGTCCGATGCCAGAGCGAGCGCACGGCGCATCCGCACGTCGTTGAACGGAGGAACGGTGTGGTTGAGCTGGATGAAGGACACCTCGGCCGAGTCTTCGGACACCAACATGTTGGCCTTGCCGTCGTCCCGGAGCTCACGGAACAGGGCTGAGATCTTTTCCCCGTCGGTGGTGTGGATGATGTTCAGGACGCCACTCTCGATCGACTGCGACCGAACCGTGCTGTCAGGGCTGGGCCGGAACTCGATCCCATCTACGTAGGGGTAGGGCTTGCCGTCGGGAGCGATCTGCCAATAGGTCTCGTTGCGTTCTCCCACGAGCTTCTGGTTCTTGGTCCAGCTCACGAACTTGAACGGGCCGGTGCCGATCGGCTTGTTGGCACAGGCCTCGCCCGGAGCGTCGAGCTGAGCCTGGGCCATGATGCCCAGCCGCGATGAGGCGAAAAGGAACGCAGGGAACGACACCCAGGACCGTTTGGTGGTGACCTTCACGGTGAGCGGGTCAGCCACGGTCACGTCGGCGATGTCTTGGAGGATGAAGCTGAAGAGGAGGGAGTTGCGCCCCGCGTACTTCCCTCGGTACGCATCGAGGTTGTTCTTCACGACTGTGGCATCTAGATCGGTGCCGTCGTGGAACTTGATGCCGTCGCGCAGGGTGATTGTCCACTCGGTGCTGTCGGCGTTGGGCTCGACAGACTTGGCGAGGTAGGGGACGTAGCCACCCTCGGCGTTGGGCACGGTCAGCGTGTCGTAGAACGCCCTCACGGCCAGCATGCCCGAGATGGCGAGCTGTGCCTCGGCCAGGCAGAAACCAGCGGTCGACTCGGCCTCGACCCCGTAGAGAAGGGTCCCGCCTCGCTGAGGTTCGCCGGCGTCAGTCAGACCGCTCTCGCCGGCTTGGGCATTGAGCCCGGCGCTCTCGGAGTCGGGTCCGGCTTCGGGGTCGTTGGATTTCGATCCGCCGCAGCTGACCGCGAGGAGGCTGGCGGCCAGTACCAGCGCTCCAGCCCTGGTACGGCGAGATCGAGACGCTCGGAGTGACATTCAGTTCCCCTTGTTGTCGTTGGTGCGTCGATGAGATGAACCGGAGCAGACACCAGCGGAGCCGAGCTCCCGGCAATGTGACCGAGACCATAGCGTTCGCGCGCGGATCGGAAATCCGCGCTGGTGTCCAAGTCCCTCACTGTGACCATCTGGCCTTCGGTCATCACCTCGGGCGACACTCCGGCAAGAGCCGCTGATGTCCGTCTGAGCCGGCTCTTCGGGCTTCAGGATGCCGTGGATTCCTCTACAGAGTTCTCGACCCAGAGGCCCAGTAGCGAGTGACCGTTGACGATCCGGGCGCCGGGTTCGTCTCCGTTGGGCAGCTTGGGCCCGACCACACCGTGGACGTTGGGAGCCATGGCCACGGCCCATGGCTGTAGGAAGAGCCACACGTTGTAGGCCTGTGATCCGAGCTGGCGGTTTACGGTCTCATATGCCTTCGTGCGGGCCTTCTCGTCGGGGTTGGTGCGACCCACGTCGAGGTTGTCGTTGATCACCTCATCGTCGAATCTGCCGAAGTTGACCATGTTTCCACGGCCATACCACCAGATGGCGTTGGCATCGGGATCATCTCCCTGTTGGCTCCGGAAGGCAGCCAGGTCGTACTGGCCGTTGATCACTCGGGAGATCAGGTCGGTCTGGACCGCCACCTCGAGGGTCACCGTGAACCCGGCCGCCTGGAGCATCTCCTTCACGAGGCTCCACTGGCGAATGGAGGACGGATTTGTGGTGCACATGAGGCGTATCGAGGTGTTCTTGCCCGCGGCCTTCAGCTTCTGTACGGCAGCCTTGGCCGCGGCGAGGTCGTACTGGGGAGCGTCGTTGTCCTTCAGCGAGCCCATGACCCCCGGGGGAAAGGGTCCGGTGGCGATGGTTGGGAGTCCGCGGTTGGCCATCTCGTTCAGCTTGACCCGGTCGATGGCCTGAGCCGCAGCGATGCGACCAGCCGCGGTGTCGAACGGCTCGCTCTTTGAGTTGATGAGCATGTAGGCCGTTTCGGTTCTCTCCTCGCTGACGAGCAGGTTGATGGCGCCAGCGTGTTGCAGTCCGGCCAGGTTGCCGCCGATGTCGGAGGCGGTGCTCGAGTGCATGATGTTGATGTCGCCTCGCTGAAGGGCGGCGATGCGTTCGTCGTCGTTCGGCATCGGGCGGAACTCGATGGCGTTCACATAGGGGTAGGGCTTGCCGTCCTCGGCCTTCTGCCAGTAGTTGTCGTTTCTCGACAGTTGGAGGCTGCTACCGATGTCCCACGAGGTGAACTTGAAGGGGCCAGATCCGATCGGCGACTGCTCGCAGCCTTGCTTGTCGGCCTCGAGTTGCTCACGGGCCAGGATCGACACGCGCCCGCTGGCATACAGGGATGCAGGGAAGGCGACCCATGGACGTTTGGTGGTCACCGTTACTGTCATGTCGTCGGTGGCGACTACGTCGTCGATGTCTTCGAAGAAGAAGGAGAGCAGAAGGGCCCGCCGCGGGTTGGGTCCGCCATCGTCTCCGTACTCCTTTGCCCCCCGGTAGGCATCGAGGTTGTCGCGCACCAGCTTGGCGTCGAGCTTCTCACCGTTGTGAAAGGTGACGCCCGAGCGCAGAGTGATCGTCCATTCGGTGTAGTCGTCGTTGTGTTCGACCGACTTGGCCAAGTAGGGCGAGTAGCCACCTTTGGCATTGGGAACCACGAGCGGGTCGTAGATCGCTCTACTGACCTGCATGCCCGCGATCGCCATCTGGGCTTCAGGAAGGCAGTAGTTGAGGTTGTCGGCTTCGAGGGCGTAGACCAGTTGGCCACCACGGACGGGCGCCGCCGAGACGTTTCCGCTCTCCACCGGTTTTGCGCCCAGGTCGAGCGCCGGGGTGGTCGATTCCTCCTCCGAGCAGGCAGCACCGAGGATGAGGATCGTGGCAAGAGCGACGTGAAGGACCCTGCGATTCGCCATGTGGTCTTGCCTCCCGGAGGTACTTGACCCGTGTGTTGTATACGGGTGCCATCGGCGGGGTGTCCATCCGCTTGAGCTAGTCGGGCCTTACGACCTACGGCGACAACCGAGTGAAAAGAGGCACAGGCTGGGGTGTGCTAGTGGTCTGGGCTCGCCCGCTACCGGCTCTGTTCAGCCAGGGATACGGCGACGCGCTCAGTACCAAGAGCCGCGCGACTCGAGAACCGCCTTCAGCACCGAGGGCTGGTCGGTCATGATCCCGTCTACACCCCGGTCCAGGAGCTCGTTGATCTCGTTCTCGTCGTCGATAGTCCAAACGTGGACCTGAAGGCCCGCGGCATGGGCGCGGGACACGAATCGGTCGTCGACGAGGCGGACACCCTTAACCCGATGAGGGACCTGGACGCAGGCCCCCGCGAGGTCACCGATCGGAAGACCGAACGACCCGGCGCGCAGGCGAGCCACGCCCCGTGGGCCCAGTGAGGTGCACAGCCCCGGGCCGAGCATGGCGCGTAGGCGAGCAAGGCGATCGTCTGAGAACGAGCCCAGGCATACCCGACCGGTGGAACCCGTTCGCCTGATGACGGCAGCCACTGCCTCGACCGCAGCATCGTGCTTGGGGTCTATGTTCACCCGGGTGTCGGGGAACGACGCGATCAGATCCTCGAGCAGCGGGATCGGCTCACGGCCGTCCACCCTTGCCTCCCGCACCAATCTGTAGGGCAGTTCGGCGATCGTCCCGGTTCTGTCCGTCACCCGATCCAGGTGGTCATCGTGGAAGGCCAGGCATACCCCGTCAGAGGTCACGTGGGCATCGGTCTCCAGGTACCTGTACCCGAGAGCGACAGCACCTTCGAAAGCTGGCATGGTGTTCTCGGGCCAGCGACTTGCCCCACCCCGGTGGGCAAAAGCGAGGGGGCCAGGGTGATCGAGGAAGGACCAGCTACTGGAGGGCACAGTGCGACGTTATCCCTGCTCCGAACATTCGATGCAGCAAGGAGTGAAGCCGTCGAGAGTTCGGCTCGGGTCCTTACGGGCAATTTCGTGGTGGCTCGGTTCCACAGAAAGTGACGAAGGTCCCAGAAGGGGCCGAATGACCTATTCATGTTCGTGGGCATGCGCCGAAACATCTAGGGACAGCAAGCAGCCGCCCCACCAGGGGAGGCGACATCCGTTCCTAACAGGGAGAACACCCCAATGCTCAGCAGCTACGAGTTCCTCGCTTCTTACCTCCGTGCCCGCTTCGGTGACGACGAGCGTGGCGCCTCCCTCGTGGAGTACGCCCTTCTCGTTGCCCTCATCGCCGTGGTCTGCATCGTGGCCGTGTCGTTCTTGGGTCGCAAGGCTTCCTCGAACTTCAACACCGTGGGCAGCTCCATCTCGGGCGCCAGCAACTGATCTGATCCCGATGGGAAAGTAGTCAGAGGGGCCGGGTCCTTTGGACCCGGCCCCTCTGTGCTTTTCGACATTCGTTGGGGACCAAAGTCGGAGGTAGCCCGAGTTGGGTCACCCCCATCTCGTGCTACTCGGCGAAGAAGACGTTCTTGACCTCGGTGTAGGCGTCCATGGCGTGCATTCCCAGTTCGCGTCCGAGCCCGGATCGCTTGAACCCGCCGAAGGGGGCCTCGACTCGAACCGACCGGTTGGAGTTGACCGACAGCGTGCCCGTCCGTAGCGATTTGGCCACCCGGATAGCCCTGGTCGCGGATCCGGTCCACAGCGATCCAGATAGTCCGTAATCGCTGTCATTGGCGACGGAAACCGCCTCGTCCTCGCCATCGAAGGGGATTATCGACGCTACCGGGCCGAAGATCTCCTCGCGTGCGATCCGCATCGAGTTGTCGACGTCGGCCACCACCGCTGGGGTCAAGAAGTATCCATCGACGGCGAGCGACTCACCTCCCTGCACCAGGCGGGCGCCTTCACCGGTGCCTACGCCTATGTAGTCGAGCGCGACCTGCCTCTGGCCATCAGAGATGAGAGGGCCCATCTCCGTGGCCGGGTCGAGTGGGTCTCCGACCGTAATGCTGGAGGTCCGCTGGCAGAAGGCATCAACGAAGCGGTCGTAGACGGCACGCTCAACCAGGATCCGGCTACGGGCACAGCAGTCCTGACCGGAATTGCCGAAGACCGACATGGGCAGGTCAGCGGCGGCTGCGTCCACATCGGCATCGGCGAACACGATTGCCGCCGACTTGCCGCCCAACTCCAACGAGACCCTCGCTATGTGGTCGGCCGAGGTCTTGAGGATCGAAGCCCCCGTGGAGGTCTCACCGGTGAAGGACACCTTGGCCGTCCGGGAGTCTCCGACCAGGGCATCACCGATGATCCGGCCTGGGCCGGGCAGGACGTGCACCTGCTCAGGCGGGACACCAGCGTCGACCAGAACATCACCGAGCAACAGTGCGGTCAGGGGGGTGAGCGACGCCGGCTTGAGCACAACCGGATTGCCGCACGCCAGAGCTGGTGCCATCTTCCAGCAGGCGATGAGGAGCGGGAAGTTCCAGGGAACGATGAGCGCCACCGGCCCTACAGGCTCGCGGAGTACGACGTCGAGTCCGGCATCTTGGACGGGGACCACTGAACCCATGTGCTTGTTGGCAGCGCCGGCGTAGTACTCGAAGGTCGCTGCGGCTGCACCTACCTCCCAGCGGGCGTCACCGATCGGATGACCAGCCCCGCGGGTCTCGGCGATGGCCAGTAGGTCTTCACGCTCGCGAATCAGCGCCGCGACCCGCTGGAGGACCCGTCCGCGCTCGGTAGCGCTCGTTCGTGCCCAGGTTCCCCGGCCGTCGGCGAAAGCCTGGTGCGCGGCGGCCAGGGCAAGGTCGACATCGGCCTGCCCAGCCTTGGCCACCTCGGCGAGGACCTGGCCGGTGGCCGGTTCGGTCACGTTGAACGTCTCGCCTGATTGGGCCGGGACCCGCTCGCCGGAGATGATCAGGTGTTCGGTCATTGGTGGTTGCTCCACGGTCTGGTTGCCTGAGGTGACCGGGAACCCGGCCGAGAGGGCATCATACGGAGTCCGCTCCGGCGTCTGTCCGGAGCTAGCCGGGTCAGTGAGACCCACTCATCGGAGGAACAATGGATCGCCTTTCGGGCAAAGTCGCGCTGATCACCGGAGCCGGGGGAGGGATGGGCCGCGTCGCCGCTGAGAAGTTCGCGGCAGAAGGGGCAAGGGTGGCCGTCGTCGACACCGAGGAGAAACAGGATGTCGTCGAGGCGATCCGCGCCGCGGGGGGCGAGGCGATCGCGGTGGCGGCCGACGTTCGCGACAGCGATGCCGTCCACCACGCAGTGGACCGAACCATGTCAGCGTTCGGCGCCCTGAACGTCCTCTACAACAACGCTGGCGTCAGCCTGGGCGACGACGACGATGCCGTCTCGACGCCAGAGTCCACCTGGGAGCTCACGATGGACGTGAACGTCAAGGGGCTGTGGCTGTGCTGCAAAGCCGGGATCCCGGCGATGTTGGACAGCGGTGGCGGGTCGATCATCAACGTGGCCTCCTTTGTCGCCCACCTCGGGGCGGCAACTCCACAACTCGCCTACACGACCTCGAAAGGCGCAGTTCTGTCCATGACCCGGGAGATCGCGGTCATCTACGCCCGTCAGGGAATTCGGGCAAACGCGCTGTGCCCAGGGCCGGTGCTCACCCCGCTCTTGGCGCAGTACCTCAACACCGATGAGCGCAGGAACCGACGGCTGGTCCACATCCCGATGGGGCGGTTCGGAGAGGCCGAGGAGATGGTCAACGGGGCGCTGTTCCTCGCGTCGGATGACTCCAGCTACATGACGGGTCAGTCGTTGCTGATCGATGGTGGCATCACCGCCGCCTACACCACGCCCGAGTGACGGCTGGACGTCACTGACCAGCTCCGGGCGACGGTCGCCGAGACTGTCCGATGGGAGCAATCGGCGACAGCTACACGTGTCTCACCTCCCGAGCCTGCAGCCAGACTCGGGAGGTGAGACAGCGTCGGGTCTTGCTCGTCGGCCTACAAGTTGGTCAGACCGAGGCTCTGTCTCGGCTCTGCCATGCCATGTGAGTGCGGGCAGCTCGACTATCCGCTCGCTTCCCATTGAGGGGCTGGAAGGTCGGGGTCGGGGTCGTGGTGGTCCAGGTACAGCCAAAGGGTCGAGGCCAGGACCACCAGGAAGCCGAAGTAGTCGTGCTGGAACGTGCGCGATGGGAGGACGAGTAGGAACAGGCCAACGGAGGCAGCCACCGGAACTGCGGTCAGGCGACCTGCCCGTCGGGCGATGAGTACCGGGATGGTGAACGCAGCCGCCTCGATCAGCAGGCTGGATCCTGCCAGAACCGGCCCATGGAAGACTCCGGGGGCCAGAACGGGTAGGCCGATTCCGCTGGCGGGATAGACCAGATCGGTCAGGCCGAGATTGAACAGCAGTGTGTCCTCGACAAATGCCGATGGGTCGACGACGAAGAACGGCAGGATCGTCACGGCCAGGAAGGCAGGCATGGTCCAGAGCCGTTTCAGCCCAGCAGATCCGGCACGGTCTCTGACCCACCAGCCCAACGGCAGGAGGGCGACGAGGAACAAGAACTTGAACGAAATGGCCAGGCCGAGCATCAGGCCTGCCAGACGGGGCCGGCTGATGGCGGAGAAGCACGCGAGCACGAAGAGGGTTGAGGGTATGGCGTCATTCCGTCCCCAGGACGCGAACAAGACCGTGAACGAACACCCCATAGTCAAGATTGCGGAAGCCCTGGCCCATGGAGCCTCGGGGCGGCGGGCGTAGAAGGCCATCGTCGCTGCCAGCAGGGTCAGCCCGAAAAGTCTGGGATCCCACGTCCACCCGGCCAGATCGGCCAGAGCCAGGGCAGGGATTTGGACCAGGAACGAGCCAGGCAAGTAGGGGTAATGACGTACCAGGGGGTTCACGCTGGGTTTGTCGTCCACCCCCAGGGTGCGCCACCACTCGGGCAGCTCCTCCCGATAGTCGGCGGCGTAGGGGTTACGTCCCGCCATCACCTCCCGCGCCGCAGCCCGGGTGGCGATTACTCCACCGTCGTGGGTGCGCGTCCACGGCAACTTCGTGTCATTGGTGAAGTTCTGGTGTACCTCCCGGGCCACGGGTACCGACACCAGCAAGATGGCCGCGACCACGATCCACCGACCCGGCCGCATCACCCTCAGCACTGCCGGGAGGGCGACTGCGGTAAGCAGGGCCGAACGAGCAAGGGGTTCGAACGAGAACGGCCGCCATGCGGTAGGAGCAAGGAAAAGGGCGACCGCGGTGGCGGCCAGCGCTACCAAGACGTACGGCCGGTCGCTGGGGGAGAGCTTGCGGTTGCGCGGCGCCGGGGCCGTGCCGGTGCTTTCCGGGGTTGAATTGTTGTCGATGCAGGGCCGCTCGCTGGCTTGGGACGAGTCGGACATCGGATGAACCTGTCGGTCATCGCCGGTAGATAGTGAGGATCCACCTCAGGAGGCGTGCCGATAGACGAGCCGACCCACACCGTTGGTCTCGCCGATGCGGCTGGGGTCGTAGTGTCACGTGGTCGCCAAACAGGGAGAGATGCGTTGGAACGGGTGAGAGTGACCCTCGAGGACCTTCGAGCCTCGATCGCCAATGGCACGGTGGACACCGTTCTCGTCGTGTTCCCCGACCTTCAAGGCCGACTGGTCGGCAAGCGGGTCACGGGGACCTTCTTCTTGGAGCGGGTGGCCGAGGGCTCGGTAGAGGCCTGCAACTACCTGCTGGCTGTCGACGTCGAGATGAACCCGCTCCCGGGCTACCGGGCCTTCAACTGGGAACAGGGCTATGGCGACTTCTCGGCGGTGCCCGACCTCTCCACCATCCGTATGGTGCCGTGGCTGGAGAAGACGGCACTGGTCCTGTGCGACCTGGTCGATGAGGGCAGCCGCCAACCGATCGAGGTCTCGCCTCGACGCATCCTCCAACGCATGGAGGAGATGGCGGCCAGTCGCGGGCTCACCGTCAACATCGGCGCAGAGTTGGAGTTCTTTTTGTTCAAGGACACCTACGCCGAAGCCGCGGCCAAGGGATTCAAGGGCCTGATCCCGCACTCAGACGTGGTCGAGGACTACCACATCCTCCAGACCACCAGAGACGAATACCTGATCCGCCAGATCCGTAACGGACTCGAGGGGGCAGGGGTTCCCGTCGAGTTCTCCAAGGGAGAGGCAGGCAAGGGTCAGCATGAGATCAACCTCGCCTATGCCACGGCAACGGAGATGGCCGACCGCAACACTGTCTACAAGAACGCGGCCAAGGAGATCGCCGACCAGAACGGTCGATCCATCACCTTCATGGCGAAGTACGACATGGCCGAGGTCGGATCCTCATGCCATATCCACTCCAGCGTCTGGGACGCAGACAACGCCAACAGCCTCATGTGGGATGAGTCGGGCCCTCACCACATGTCGGAAACATTCCGTCACTGGCTCGGAGGTATCGTCCATGCATCGCGAGAGTTGAGCCTCCTGTTCGCCCCGACCGTCAACTCCTACAAGCGGTTCCAGCCCGACTCCTGGGCACCGACCGCGGTGGCGTGGGGTCTCGACAACCGCACCTGTGGTTTGCGGTTGGTCGGTCATGGCCCTGCCTATCGGGTCGAGTCCCGCATCCCTGGGGCCGATGTGAACAGCTACATCGCCTTCGCCGGAGTCATCGCTGCCGGTTTGTGGGGTCTGGAGAACAAGCTGGATCCTGGCGATGCATTCGTGGGCAACGCCTACACCGATCCCAACGTCGAGCACATTCCGTCGACGCTGGTGGAGGCGATCGAACTGTTCGCCAACTCCGAGGTGGCTCGGTGGGCCTTCGGCGAGGAGGTGCACCATCACCTGTTGAACACGGCAGAGCAGGAATGGGCTGCCTTCAATCGTGCCGTGACGGACTGGGAGCTTCGCCGCAACTTCGAACAGCTCTGATAGGTCGAGGGGCGCGGTGGCGGTGTTCGAAGATCGGAACCGGCTGGGCGGATAGCTTGCCGCCATGAACGAGCACGCCCGTATCCCCGAACGTGGACGCGATGCCGCCGAACTACTTGGTGACATCGAGGCGCGTCATTCCGAGGACATCGACTGGCGGGGAGGCCGGGCGTTCAGCCTCGTCTACAACGTTGGCGATCATGAGCATGAGCACCTGATCGAACAGGTCGGTCTGCGCTACCTGCACGACAACGCCCTCAACCCGTTCAAGTACCCGAGCGTCTTGCAGATGGAGCTCGACGTGATCGCCATGGCTGCCGATCTCATGGGCACCTCACCAGATGCCGGCTCGATGACCTCTGGCGGCACCGAGAGCATCTTCTTGGCGGTGCAGACCGCTCGGGATCATGCTCGCGCGGTACGGGGCATCGCCGAACCACAGCTCCTCACTCCTGCCACCGCACATCCCGCATTCGCCAAGGCGGCGAAGTACCTCGACATCGAGCACGTGAGGGTGCCAGTCGACCCCGGGGGAAGGGCGGACCCCGTTGCCATGGCCGATGCGATGACAGAACGGACAGGACTGGTTGTCGGCTCGGCCCCGTGCTATCCGTTCGGGGTCATCGATCCCATCGAGCAACTGGCATCGCTGGCGGCGGGGCGCGGAATCCTCTTCCACACCGACGCATGCCTCGGAGGATGGTTGCTGCCATGGTGGGAGCGGCTGGGCGAGCCGGTGCCCCCGTGGGACTTCAGAGT
>WBZX01001431.1_pt1 | contig 18001 bp, 10 predicted proteins | sample 5204211 | NCBI WGS metagenome assembly WBZX01 (sample SAMN12344362, study PRJNA552823) | activated sludge metagenome | biome: Activated sludge suspended growth; feature: Nitrification reactor; material: Wastewater; isolation source: activated sludge from nitrification reactor of wastewater... | reverse complement strand
GTATGATCCGATAGCCAAGACACTGACCTATGCCAACGCAGGCCACCCACCACCACGTCTCAAGCGTTGTATGGATGGTACTCTGCATGCTCTTGATGGTGAACGTGCTTTGCCATTAGGTATTTTTCCCGACACCGTTTACGAAGACAAGAAGGTGCAGCTGGTCCAAGGCGACCAGCTTATCTTCTACACTGATGGCATCACGGAAGCGCATAACACCAAAAATCAGATGTACGGCACCGAACGTTTGGACAAGATGCTCAGCAACTGTGGCATCACCGCCCAGGGATTGCTGGATGATGTGGTTGCCAATGTCGCAGAATTTACCTCTGAAGCGCCACCCGAAGACGATCGGACGATGGTGGTGATGAAGGTGAGATAATTACGACACATACTGTCGTAAAAACCGTTGGCTTTGCACCAGCGAACGTTTACGGCCTTCCAGGGTTTTCTCGTAGGCGCGGTCTTCTACTTCCACACAGACACTGCCGTTGTAGCCGGTGTCGGTGAGAGCACCAAAGAATTGGCCCCAGTTGACGTCGCCCATGCCGGGTAGCTTGGGAGTGTGCCACATCAGGCCCATCACGCCTTGTTCGTAGAGGGCATCAACATCGACGCGGGCGTCTTTGGCATGCACATGGTAGATGTGCTTGCCAAACTCGCGGATCGCTCGGGGGATGTCGATCATCTGCCAGGCCAGGTGGGATGGATCGAAGTTCAACCCCATCTGAGGGAACTCAGCAAAGAGCTTACGCCAGATGCCGGGGTTACTGGCCAGGTTCTTGCCGCCCGGCCATTCATTCCTGCTGAATATCATCGGGCAGTGTTCGATGGCGATCTTGATGTGGTGCTTCTCCGCATGATCGACGATGGGTCGCCAGGTGGTTTTCATCGTGTCCCATTGATCTTCGACGAGCTTGGTCCAGTCGCGACCGATGAAGGTGTTGACCACATCCAAGCTCAGCAGTTTCGCTGCTGATACTACCTTCAACAGATGTTGACATACAGTCTCGCGGACTTCGGGATCAGGGTCGAGTGGGTTGGGATAGTAACCAAGCCCACTGATCTTGATGCCATGCTTGCTTGAAAGAGCTTGTACTTCCTGTGCTTCTTTAGTGCCAAACGCAGTGACATCAATGTAGGTGACACCCGCGCAACGGCGTTGGGCTTTGCCCGGTGGCCAGCACATGAGTTCGACACAGTCGTAGCCCGTTTCCCTGGCTGTGAGGAAGACTTGTTCGAGAGTCTGTTCGGGAATGATGGCAGAGACGAAGCCGAGTTGCACTGTTAGTACCTTGAGGTGGGAGTCTTCGCTTGAACCACCCCCGGTCTGAAGGCCGGGGGCTAATTCCAATGCTAACCACGAAGCTTCTCTAGCAACTTCTTAGTGGCTCTGATACCTTCGGGTTCGGGGAGTTTGTTACCTTCGTATTCGATCCCGATGTAGCCTTTGTAACCTGCGTCTTTGACGATCTTGAGCATCTTGGCATAGTCGATCTTGGTGTCGTTGCTCTCAGCATCGAAGTCGTAGGACTTGGCACTGACGCCCTTGGCGAAGGGCATCAGGTCGGTTACGCCCTGGTAGCGGTCATAATCGTAGAAGTTGCCAAAGTCAGGTAGCGTGCCACAGCGGGGGTGATTGACCTTCTTCATCACGCCGGAAAGCCATTTGCCGTTGGATGAGAGTCCGCCGTGATTTTCAACGATGACATTGATGCCTTGCTTGTCGCCATACTCGGTGAGTTTGGCGAGGCCATCGGCGGCCCGTTCGAGTTGTTCGTCGAAGCTGCCTTTGTTCTTGGCATCAGCATTCACACGGATCGAATGGCAGCCGAGGTACTTGGCCCAGTCGATCCAGCGGTGATGGTTCTTCACAGCCTTGTCACGGGCTGTGGTGTCAGGGTCGCCAAGGGCACCTTCGCCATCGCACATGATCAGCACACTGGTAACACCCAAATCCTTGCAGCGTTCGTGCAGTTGCTTGAGGTAGGCATCATCATTCTTCTTGGCTTTGTAGAACTGATTGACGTATTCCACAGCGTTGATGCCATACTCTTCCTTAGCGACTTTGGGGAAGTCGAGAGGGTCGAGCTTCTTGCCAAAGATGGCCTTGTTGAGCGACCATTGAGCGAGTGAGATCTTGAACCAGGGCTCAACGGCAGCCCGAAGCGGGTTCCAGCCGGTGGCGAGTGTGGCTGCGCCCAGGGTGGTGCCAGCCAGGAAACGACGACGATCTAACATCTCACAAACTCCTCATGGTGGAAGGTCGGCGGGGAGTTGACCAGACTGATTTCATCAGTGGTAAACTGATCACAAGGTACCAACGTATAATACAATACGCTAGAAGCACTTGGAATAATCGCATGAGTTATGATCCCCGCTTTGATAGTCCCACCTACCCCGAACCTCGATCCAACAATGGGGGGCTGTTCATAGGCTTTCTTTTTGGTGCAGGTATGCTGATCGCAGCGGGGGCGTATCTGTTCCCGGTTCTGCATCGGCAGTGGAACGATGCAGATATCAGCCAGAAGGTACGGATGCGTGAAGCGGAAGCCAAAGCTGAGGCTGAAGCAGAATTTCGTAAAACCGAAGCACGGATGAAAGCCGAAGCCAACGCTGCTGCTGAGAAACTGGTCAAGCTCGAAATCGCCCCGACAGCATTCAAAGCGGTAGCTGATAAAGCTGGCCCAGCGGTCGTGAATATCTCGAACATCGTCTACGCCGACCGCGGCATGATGAAGACTGGCGAAGGTTCAGGAGTGCTATACAAGATTGAGAAAGACGCGGATGGCCTGCCTGCAGGTTTCATTGTTACCAACAGCCATGTTGTGCATTATCCAAATAGCGTTGACCGCTATAAACTCACTGATCGCGTCGGTATTCACTTTTCGTCAGGACGATCCATCTATGTTGAAAGTGGTTCCATCTACCACGATCCTTTCTTTGATCTGGCAGTGGTGAAATTTGATGCTTCCGATTTCGATAATCTCGTTGTCGCAGAATGGGGCAACAGTGATCAGGCCAATGTGGGTGATTGGGTGGTAGCTATCGGCAGCCCGTTTGGTCTTAAGCAGACGGTAACACAAGGCATCATCAGTGCCAAGGGTCGCAAGGAGCTGCGGTTAGTGGAAACGGAAGTGCTTCAGACCGATGCCTCCATCAACTCTGGGAATTCGGGTGGTCCGCTTCTCGATATCAAGGGGCGCGTGATCGGTATCAATGTAGCTATTGCGACTGACAATGGTGGTGGCAACACTGGTATTGGCTTCTCCATCCCCAGCAATGTGGCGAAGAATGTGATTGATGAACTGATGAACCCCCCACATCGTATTATGCGTGGCTTCTTAGGGGTAACGATGGGGGAGATCGATCCTCAGCTTGCTAACCAGTTGAAGCTGCAAGGTGGCGCTTTCGTCAACACAGTGCGTCCTGGTTCACCTGCGGAGAAGGCAGGTCTGCAATCAACCGATCTGATCATTCGCATCAAAGCGAAAGGAAAGGAAACTGTTGTCCGCAATTCTGAAGAGTTGCGTCATCTGATTCGTGATCTGAAGCCCAATGAAAAGATAACCCTCGAGATACTTCGAGGGTTAGCCAAAGGTATCAAGAACCTGGAGCCATTGAACATTGAAGCAACTTTGGAAGAGTTACCTCCACTGGAACCTCAGCAACTCAATGACCGCTTCTGGCCACAGGTACCTCAGCAGCAAGGTCCCAGGCCGAACAAGAAGCGATAAGCCTATTTGGTTTCAGGGGCTGTTGCGGTCGGTGTCGGTTTCTTTACCGCAGCAGCTTCGGAGGCTTCCTTGGAATACAGCACCAGGAATGTACCCACTGCAGCCAGCAGAATGCCTGCATAGAAGAGCATGTTCGGTGCCACCTTGGGGGCATCGAAATGCCAGGCATTATCAGCGGTGGGGTGCCAGAAGAGACTGCAAATGGAATTGATGATCGGTGCCAGCGCGAAGATGATGGGTGCAATGTAGAGACGGTCTTCCGGAAGGGCGTTGGCGGTGGCAAACACCACGCAGATAGCTCCCAAGGCACCAGCCACACCCGCGAGAGATGAGAAGACAAGGCCGTGATTGGTGATCTTCAGGTTAGTCGTGCCGTTGATCATGAAGATGAGAAGCGGAATGATCACGGCTAGCAGCACATAGGCCCCACCCACACACATGATGGCAGCCAGACGGTTGCCCACTCCATTGGGGCTGGCTGCAAGCGACTTGCCACCGAAGGCGATGAGCGGAACATAGGTGCCCCAGCAGAGACCGGCACCGATAACAAAGGCTATCCAGAGTTTCATTAACTGCTCCCAAGTGTGTTCTAAATGGCAGCCGAAGTCATGAGACTTCGGGCGATAGCCAGCGACTGAAGTCTTACGACTTCAGCTACAAGGCTTGATCTTTGGTCTAGGCTATCGAAAGTGGCAACTATCGCCAGCTTAGTGTTAATCTGTAGCGACTGCACCTTCGTTACCACGTCTACTATGTCCCTAGGCGGCACGTGTTATCTAAAGCCCCCGGATACCCATTGCAACATTACATTGCCCATCTTAACATCACATGGTACACCATGCACGAGGAAGCACGGCGGGGGACGTCGGAACCTCATGCGGATTCGTCTCCTGGAGGATGCACTATGTATACCTTGGTTCTGATGGCCACCATGACCTCGCCAGCCATGACCCTTGATTGCCACAAGCGTAGCAGTTGTACCGGTTGCCATGGCAGTAGTTATGCCAGTTGCACCGGTGGATGCTACGGTAGCCGTTGCTCCGGTTCACGTTGCTCTGGCAGCAGCTGCAGCGGTTACAGCTCCTGCTACGGCAGCAGTTGCTACGGGTCTTCCTGCTATGGTTCCAGCTGCTCTGGTTCAAGCTGCTCCGGTTGCTACGGTTCCGCTTACTACTACACCGGTAGCTGCTTCGGTGGCCACAGCTGCTACGGCTGCACCGGTTCAGGTTGCACTGGCACTCATAATGTTTCCTACCCACCTTCGTACGAACAGCCAGCTGCTCCCGCTGCACCGGCAGCCAACGCTCCTGGGACCAAGACCAGCTACAATAGCACCACTTCGCCAGCTCGCGTCAGCATTTCCCTGCCTGCTGATGCCAAGCTCTACGTTGATGGTCAGTTGACCCGTACCGTGGACAAGTCTGTCCGCACCTTCATGACTCCTGACCTCGAAGACGGCCAGGAATACCGCTATGTGATGAAGGCTGAAGTAGTCCGCGATGGTATGGTCCAAAGCGAAACCAAGACGGTCATCGTCAAAGCCGGCGCTGAGATCAGCGAAGTCTTCGGTAGCTTGAACAGTAGCGATGCCAAGCTCGCCAGCAACCGCTAAGCCGATAAATCTAAAAGCAAACGCAAGAGCCACGGCATTGAATGCCGTGGCTCTTTGTACAAAAAGTCTACTCTTCTTGAGATATGATTACTTCACCCGCCCCGGTGTCCATGGGGCACCGATCTGATCAAGGTAGTTCTCCAATTCCTTGACATCTCTCTGCAGTCTCCCCTTCAGTTCGGTTCGAAGCTTCGCCAACTCACCGTTAGCCAGAGTGTACTGCTCCCGTTCGGTGCCGGTGGGCTTGTTGATGATGCTTCTGGTCGCACCGGCTGCGTAGCCTACTCGTTCCGCAATGGAGACTGGCGTGTTCTCATTGCGGGCACGTAGCACGTTGTCACCATTCAAAGTGCGAAGCAAGACACGATGGTCAGCTTGCAGCTTGCGCACGGTTTCGCGAGACTCCAATGTCGCATTCGGTGCCTGATCCAACGCAGTCTTGATGGCATCCAGCTTGGAGGTGACCTCGCTGGCCAGCCCCTGGACTGCCGTGAGTTCCCGCTGTAAGGCAATCACCTGCTGCTGGAAGACGGTGAGTTGCTGCAGGTCATCCGCTGACAGCGGCTGTTCGCCCACGTATTTCACATTGAACGTCACCGGGCCAGCAAGGGTGCTCACGGTGCCTTTCGATTTCAAGCTGAGGGATGCATTGTACTTGCCGGGAGTGACCATCGGGCCGCCGGGTGCAGGGCCGAACAGTTCTTCCATGTCATCATCGCTGCTTCGCGCTGCTCCGCGTGGAAGGTTGACAGCAGGATGTCGCATATCCCAGTTGATTCTTTGGACACCTGCGGTAGCTGGTGCAGGGATCAGTCGAACGACTTTGTTCTCTGCATCGGTGATAGTGAGCAGCAGTGATGGTGCCTCCTCTTCAGCCTCAGCACGCAGGTCTTCGAGCTTGGGGTAGGCTGTCTCATCCTTCTTGAGACGATCCTTGCGTTCAGCCTTCAAAGTCTTGGGGGCCTCCTTGAGATTGACCGTGAAGTTTACTCCAAACTGTGGGTTCTCAGCCGTGTAAGGTTCCTCACCCAGGAAGGCCTTGCCTCGACCACCATATTGGGAGGTAGTCATGAAGAGGAAGCCATCGCGAGGCTGAAACAGTGCTGCAGGCTTCTCGAATTCACCTGCAGGCTGACGCAGTGCGGAGTAATCATCAAGGATGTAGAAGCCCCGACCAAAGGTGCCGACCACGAGGTCGTTCATGGGTTGTTGGATGGCCAGATCACGAACGGCAATCGTGGGCAGGCCATTCTTGAGCCGATGCCACTTCGTGCCACCATCCTGGGTGAAGAAGAGGCCGAACTCTGTGCCGATGAACAGCAGCTTGGGATCGACATGATCTTCAGCGATGGCCAGCACGCTACCGCGAGTGGGCAGATCGCCGGTTGCGCTCGTCCAGGTCTTTCCCGCATCGGTGCTCTTCATGAAGTAAGGAGCGAAGTCGCCCATCTTGTGGTTATCGAAAGCAGCATAGACAGTGTTGGCATCATGTTGTGAAGCCAGCAACCGTGCCACATAGGTTTGATCAGGCACTCCAGGGAACTTGTCGACCTTGGTCCAGCCAGCGCCGCCATCACTCGAAACTTGAATCAAGCCATCGTCAGTACCGACATAGAGCAGGCCTTCCTTTTTGGGTGATTCCGCAAGAGCGGTGATGTTGCCATACAGTGAGGTGGAAACATGCTTGGCCACAGCTTCGGGAGTTTGAATCTTGCCGAAGACTTTGAGTCGGTCGCGATCCAGCTGTCGAGTCAGATCACCCGAAACAGCTTTCCAGTTATCGCCACGGTCATCGCTGCGGAAGAGCTTGTTGGCTGCAAAGTAGAGGCGGGTGTTGCTGTGCGGGCTGATGATGAGTGGTGAATCCCAGTTCCACCGCAGCCCCATCTCACCGAGAGCTGGTTGTGGCTGAATGTTGACCCGCTGACCGGTTCGCCAATCGTAGCGGCACAAACCACCATACTGATACTCAGCGTAGACGATGTTGCGATCCTTCGGATCGACCCGGCACTGGAAGCCATCACCACCGACGATGATGTGCCAATCGCTGTTCATGATGCCGTGACCACTCATGGTGCGAGCCGGTCCGCCGAGGGTGTTGTTATCCTGCGTGCCGCCATAAACACGGTAGAACGGTGAATCGATCTGTTCACAGGTGATGTCGTAGAACTGGGTGACAGGCAGATTGTTAATGAACCGCCAGTTCGCTGCCCGGTCGAAGCTTTCGTAGATGCCACCATCACAACCTACCAGGTAATAGTCAGGCTGCTTGGGATCGATCCACATGGCATGGTTATCGACGTGCTTGTAGCGTTCACCCAATGATCGCAGCGTCTTGCCACCATCATCGGAAACCTGGATGAAGACGTTCATGACGTAGATGCGGTTCTTATCGGCGGGATCCACCACGAGATGAGCGTAGTACTGTGCTTGCTGATCGAAGGTATTCTGCTTCTGCCAGGTGATGCCACTATCAGTAGAGCGGAAGATGCCGCCCTGTTTATCTGCTGCTTCGATGATGGTGTAGATGGTGTTCGGATCGCTGGGTGCCATCGCCAGACCGATGCGACCTAGCTCAGCAGTGGGCAGTCCGCTTCGAATCTTTGACCAGGTTTTGCCACCATCGGTAGTTCGATGGAGTGCTGATTCGGGGCCTCCGTTGACCAATGTCCAGACATGACGGCGACGCTGATAGCTGGCTGCAATGATGAGATCAGGGTTACGCGGATCCTGCACGAAATCGGTGATGCCGGTGTTCTCGCTGATGCGGAGGATATTCTCCCACGTCCGCCCACCATCGGTGGTTTTGTAGAGACCCCGGTCGCCACCCGATGTCCAGAGTGGTCCCTGGGCTGCTACGTAGACGGTGTTGGAATCGCGTGGATCGATGATGATCTTGGCAATGTGCTCAGAGGTCTTGAGGCCAACATTGGTCCAAGTGCGACCAGCATCGATGGATTTGTAGAGACCATCGCCATAGCCGACACTACGCTGGCTGTTGTTCTCGCCAGTGCCTACCCAGAGGGTGTTCGGGTTCTTCGGATCCATCACGATGCAGCCGATTGAGTAGGAACCTTCGCTATCGAAGATAGGCTTCCACGTCACACCAGCGTTGTCTGTCCGCCAGACGCCACCACAGGCAACGGCTGCATAATACTTGGCCCGGTTGTCGGGATGAACGGCAAGGCCCACCACGCGACCAGACATCAAGGCTGGCCCAATGGAACGCAGCTTCATGCCTGCGAGCGGGTTGGCCTTCTTCTCTTCCTTGCTGTTGGTCTTGCCTGGTGGATCGTCAGCAAGAATGCTGGTGCCTAGCAGTGTGATGAGTAACAACAACCATCGTGTCACGGCGAATCTCCCTGAATACAAACACTGTAGTCGAAGTCATGAGACTTCGGGGTATGGGGATATCAAAGTAACGCATGACAGTGCGTATGTCATGTATGAAGTCATTTGAGTTCAGAAATTAACATCGGAGGCAAGTTCCATGAATGCAACCAGTCTTGTTCGATATGTAGCAATGCTGATCTGCGTGGTTGCAACAACATCAACCACTAAAGCACAAGACGAGGTGTTCACCTACTCACCGGAGACTCTCGGCCCCGTCTTTGATGCCTACTGGCATGCCTTCGACAGGCAGTACAGCTACTTCTCCATCAAGAAGGATGTCGATTGGAACAAACTCAAAGAGGAGTTCAGGCCCAAGGCACAGGCAGCCAAGAATGCTGATGAATTGGCAAAGGTACTACAGCAGATGTTACGACCACTGAACGACATCCATGTCTTTGTCATGACCAAAGAAGGCAAGCGACTCGATACAGCTCAGCGGCGCTGGAACTACAACGGCAACGGCAAGATGGTAATGGATCAGCTGACCGACATCGTTCGCTGTGGAAACTTCGCCATCGTGGGGAAAACTACGTCTGACGGGTTTGGCTACTTCCTGATGGCGAATCAAAGTGTCGCTACACCGACGCTCGTCAAACAAGTGGTCGAGGAGATTCACAAACTGAAGGAGGCACCTGGGTTCATCGTTGATCTTCGACGAGCCAATGGTGGGAATGAAGCCCTGGCTCGGGAGATTGCTCAGTGTTTCTGTGCGAAGGAAGTGGTTTATGCCAAGAGCAAGTTCCGTAACGGTGTAGGCCACGCGGAATTTGGTAAAGACTTCGAACGCAAGTTGCCTGCAGCCAAAGAGAATGCCTACACCAAGCCGGTGGTATGCTTGATCGGCGAAGGCGCTATTTCGAGTGGTGAAGGCTTTGCCAAGATGATGAAGTCATTGCCCCATGTAACGATGGTGGGATTACCTACGGCTGGTGCCAGTGGTAACCCCGGCCCGATAGCTGTGGGGAAGACAGGTATTCAAGTCTACTGTTCCCGCTGGGTCGATATGTTGCCCGATGGCACGACGGTCGAGGGCAAAGGGGTGCCGCCGACAGTGGAAGTGAAAGTACCCCCGGAAACCTATCGTTCCTCTGATCCGACGCTCGAGAAGGCGTTGGAGATATTACGGAAGAAGTGATTCTTACGAGAAGAACTGGGTACCATCCACATAACGCAGTCCCAACCCTTGGGCAAACTCTTCATCGCTCTTCATGTCCCCCACAACGATGATAGACGCTGGGTCAAGTTGATGTTTCTGCATCAGGTAAACGCCCATCCCCGGGCCGGGCTTGCGGCAATAGCATCCGACGGGGAACGCTGGATGGGGACAGTAGCTGACTTCGGTGATAGGTAGTTTCAACAGTTCAGCAGTTCGCATGAATGAGGCTTCGACCGATGCTTGTGATACTTTGCCTGATGCTACGCCACTTTGATTCGAGATGAAGAAGAGCTGGTAACCATCATCGACATATTTCTTGAGCAGAGATTGCCGACCAGGGAGAAGTTCGACATCTTCAGGATGCCTGGGGTAGATTTCTCCGCTTTTGGTTTGTCTGATGGTACCATCGACATCGAGTAGCAGTGCCTTGTTGCGATGTTTTGGATCACGGCGACGAACAAACGGTATCACTTCGACGCTGGCGAAACCTTCATCCATCTGTGGCTCTTCAAAGCCATCCTGCCACTTTTTGAGAGCAGCAGGCGGAGGAAGATTGGGATCGGTCTTGGTGAATGCTTTCATCTCTTCCGGGCCAAGCGGTCTACCATACTTGGCCAGCATACGCAGCACTACATTGATGCGGGCTTCGTTCAATGGTGTGTTCAGGAACTGGCACTTCACCGGGAGTCCATGCATCCGAGCAGCCATGACCACGGGAGCACGGGAGATACGCGTGGGATAGGTGTTATCCAGCACGATGCGGCGCTGGCCGCTTTGAATTAATTGATGCATCTTGGGGATGAGATCATCCAGCTTGCCGCCGAGCACATCGCGATTGAGCCTGGCGTAGCCTTTCCTTACGTAACCTTCGACTCGTTCCGATTTGCCTGCTCCCTGAATACCCATCAGAATGACGACCTCGCCATCCCCAATATGTGTAGAGGAGACAGCTACCTCCGAAAGAGAGGGTAACGTCGAAGCAAAAGAATACTTCACCTCAAGAGCAGCCCGGTCGCTGGCATCGAGCTTCACTTTCATGGCCAGACAACTCGACTGCACGCTGGCTACTTTGGTTGCACCGATGAGCGGGATCACGTGCTCGCCTACGGATTTCACTGCAGCCAGTGCCAGCTGGGCTGGAGTGACGAAGTGCCGCTTGGCCAGTGGCAACAGGTTCTTGTTCGTCGCCAGCTTCTCGACTTTGGCAATACCACCAAGGGGCCGGTACGCCAGGAAGGGAATGCGCTTCTGCTTGGTGTATTCAAGCAATCCATCGCTGGCACTTTTGCGTACCTGTAAGCTCAGTTCATTCTGGACGACGGTTACCGGAAAGTGTCGTTGTGCCTGCTCGATCTCCGCCACGCTGGTGTTACAGAGGCCGAGGTGTTCGACTTTGTCTTCCTTTTGTAGTTCCGCTAGAGCTGTCAGAGTTTCCTCAAAAGGCACTTTGGGATCATGCACATGTAGTTGAAGCAGAAACAGCCTCTCTACCCCGAGTGCTTCCATACTGCCTTCCACGGCTTTACGGAGTTGTTCTGGTTTACCGTTGGGAATCCATTTCCCTTGTGGTCTCATCATCCCAGCTTTGGTGAGGATGCGAACTTCCTTTTGTGGTCCCTTCCATGATGCCACGGCCTGCCTGGCTAGATGCTCGCCGTAGTGCAGGTCTTTATGATCCAGGCAATAAGCATCGGCGGTATCCAGCAGTCGGACGCCTGCATCGAGCGCGACATGGATCAAATGGATAGCCTGCTCTTCGCTCGGTCTGCCTTCGGTACAGAGACGCAAGAGGCCAAGAGCCATAGGCAGCGATTGCTTGCCGAAGATGCCAAAATTCATGTGGTGATCAGCCGGTTTCGAGCGTGGTTCGGGAAGAGGTACTTTAGCAGTTGGCTTCACACTCTGCCACGAGTTTGTACCTTCCGTAACCAACCTTGACAGGGTGCAGACGAACCCACATACTCTGCTATCAATCATGGATGATTGGAACCCGATATGCACGCCAGCAACGTGATGGAAGACGACACCCTGATTCACGATTTGAATCAGCGCTATCGTTTGGAGTTTGATCGGGCTGAATCTCTTCAGTCTGAACTCAACGACATCAAGAACTCGCGATGGTGGCCCTGGTTCAGCCGATTGCGAGGGCTTTCGTCGAAGCTACGCAGTCAGCCTGTCATCAAGATTCCCGAAGTCCCAGCCGTCACCACATCAACATCAGTCAGTATGGCTGAGCCAATTCAGCTTCAAACCGAACGGGCATGTTCTACCTCGCAGGTCAGCATCGTCATTCCGTTTCGCGATCAGTGTGAACTTCTGGAACGCTGTGTGCTGCCACTCCATCGTACGGTACCCAAAGCAGAACTGGTGCTCGTTGATAATGGCAGCGAGCAGAAGCAAACGAAGAACTTCCTGCATCGCTGCCGGATCAGTCATGGTGCCCAGATTGTGCATCTGGATGAGCCATTCAACTTCTCCAAGCTGTGCAATGCCGGTGCAGCAGTGGTCCATCGCGACATCCTGCTCTTCCTCAACAACGATGTGATGGCCATGCAGCCAGCCTGGCTCGAAGCCATGCTGGAAGTCATCAGCGATCCACGGGTAGGCGTGGTGGGAGCCACCCTGCTTTACCCGGATCGTACTATTCAGCATGCGGGCCTAGCTCCCACGGGGCCGAATGGAACCTGGGTGCATCCTTATCGTCATCAAGCCGACTCACATGCGGGCCATCAAAATGAACTCAGACGTATTCGCAGTATCCCGGCAGTAACCGGGGCTTGCCTGATGATCCGTCGCAAGCTCTTTGAAGAACTACAGGGGTTCGATCATCGCTATCCTGTGACCATGAATGATGTGGATTTGTGCGAACGGGTTCGGAAGCGAGGATTGCAGGTTGTCATCACGCCTTTTGCTCGGCTCTGGCATTTCGAATCGCTGAGTCGAGGATATACTCATGAGGCTGCATGATGCTGAAGAGCTGGGCGAAGCATCGTGTCAAGCAGCTTTATCACCGTTGGGCCGGGACTGATCCGCTCGCCCGACCTCAGGGCGTAGTCTTCAACACCCTTTCGTCGGCCTGGCGTGGCTCCAGAAAGCTCTATCGCCGCTGGAAGCAACAGCCTGCGATTGTGTTAGCTGTGGATGGTAACCCAAAACTTACCGGGTTTGGTTCCTTTACCGGCTGGGTGATCAGTCGTGATGCACCTATCAGCAACATCGAAGCCTGGTGTGGTGATATTCTGTTGGCCACGACAAGGCCCGATGCGAAGCGCTCTGATGTTGAGCTAACCTTTCCGCACTACCAACGAGCAGAACTGCTGGGATTCCGTTTCTGTCCGGTGCCCGGCAAACTTGCCGATGGTGAGCATCAGGTGCGGGTTGTTGCGATCGATGAGTTGGGACAAACAAGGGAGATCACCTCGCCTCTTGTCGTCGATCGATTCACACAGCAGGATAGTAACGAGTTACCTGTGCATCTGACGGGTAGCAATCGAGAATATCAGCACTGGTTGAAAGTGTACGATTGGCATCAGTTACCAGAGGTTATAAACGGCGTTCGACTGTCTGTGGTCATGCCACTCTACCGACCCAAGCATGCACACTTCATCGAAGCCGTGGAATCGGTTCGCTCGCAAACGTATCAGAACTGGGAACTGGTTCTGAGCGATGATGGCAACAATAGCGAAGAACTGACACAGTTATGTCAGCAGTTCTGCGACCAGGATAGTCGAATCAGCCTTGTCCAATCAGACAAGAACCAGGGTATCTCTCATGCGACGAACCGGGGTATTCAGGCATCCACTGGTGAGTATCTTGCCTTCATGGATCAGGATGATCGCCTGCACCCCCAGGCATTGCAAGCCATAGCTGTGCAGATTGAGCAGCAGCCGGCGGATTTCTATTACACCGATGAAGATCGGCTGGATGCAGCAGGCGAAAGAGTAGAGCCATTCTTCAAGCCTGACTGGTCGCCTGAGCTTCTCAAGTGCCTGATGTACGCCGGGCATCTCTGCGTGTTTCGACGCAGCTTGCTCGATGAGGTGGGGTTCTGCGATAGTGCGTTTGATGGTACGCAAGATTGGGAACTTGCCTTGCGGGTGACAGATCAAGCGGGCTGCCGTTCGGTGCATATTCCGGGGGTATTCTACCACTGGCGCGTCGGTGGGCATTCTTCGAATGCGGAGAATAACGAGCGATGCCACCAGCGTGGTGAGCAGGCTGTTGCTGCATCACTTCAGCGTTCAGGCAGAACTGAGAAACTTGAGCAGGGATTTCGTCCATGTACTTTCACGATGAGGCAGAAGTGCCTATATAGTAAGGTTTCGATACTGATTACGACACGGAACAATCACACTCTGTTAAAACGCTGCCTGGATAGCATTCGGCAGAGAACAACCTATCCCGAATACGAAGTTATCCTCATCGATAATGGCTCTACCGAGCCAGAAACCGTTCGGTATCTGAAGAAATGCCCTGTGGATCAACTGATACGTATCGACGAGCCATTCAATCATTCTTCCCTCAATAACCGAGCAGCCTTACATGCCAAGGGCGAGTATCTCCTGATGCTGAACGATGATACCGAGGTGCTGAGTGCCGATTGGTTAGAACGCATGGTCGAGCAAGCCTGCAGGAAGGAAGTAGGTGCAGTGGGGGCGCTGCTGCATTATCCCGATGGACGGATTCAACATGCAGGAGTGATATTAGAGTCTGAAGCCGTGGCACGCCACTACAGTTCAGCCAGCATGCATGATGGCATAGATCGTGGTCTCCACCTGCTCACTCGTCCTGTGTCGGCAGTCACCGGGGCGTGCCTGATGATCAGGCGGCAGCTTTATCTGGAATCTGGCGGGCTTGATGAATTCAACCTGCCTACGTCATTCAACGATGTTGACTTATGTCTGCGGCTCAACCAATCAGGCTATCGCAACTTGATGGTGCCCCAAGCCAGACTCATCCATAATGAATCTGCAACCCGCAAGATCTGTGCAGGTGACGAAGTCCACCGGCAGTACATGCGTAGCAAGTATGTTGCGGAGATTGAGCACGATGCCTTCTGGAGTGTGCATCTTGGACAGAGCACAGATGCATCACAGGGATTAGCCTTTCACTGGAAATGAAAACGTCCTGGAGCTAATCCAGGACGATAGTTGAAGTTCAACGATTGACTACTTCTTGGCAGGAGCCACGGGGGCTTCTTCCTCGTCAGCAATCTTCTTCTTGGTAGAAGTGGCGATGGCAGAAGCCGTTTCAGTGCGAGGTGTCACATCCAAAGTAACCTTCTTGGCAATCAGATCAATGGCGCCAGCGGAATCGCTGCCAGCCATCGTACAAAGTGCCTTGAAGACTTCAGGGGAGATGTCCTTCGTGAGGTAGCGAGTTGAGCCATCGCCCATCATGACCCATACGCCTTGCTTGCCACCAAAGGCAGGCGAGGAGAATCCACCTCGTCGACCGATGTCGTTGCCAGCAACGCTGGTACCACGAACGGTTGCTCCACCACCCTGTAGCCAAGGGCCGAGGAGGGCCTTGTCAGCTTCGATCATGTAGATCGTGTTGGACAAACCATCCTTGACATCTTCGATGGTCGTCTGACGATCATATCCAAACATGCCTGCACGAGGATCTTTCTTGTCGTAGTATGCTGCATCTGGGCCGACACCAGCCATACCCACGAAGTGAGTAACAGCCAGTGGAGAATCCACGCCACGCACCTTCACATAACTGCTGTTCGGACCAACTGCAGGATTCAGGAAGTGAGGCACCAGGATACGAGCGTAATTGACGTTAGCTGGATCATTCCATGACTTCTCAGCATCGATGCTTTCTCGCAGGGTGAAGTAGCGATCATCACCAATGTAGGGTAGCAGTTCACGGAAGAAGCTGACCCGTTCATGGGCAGGATATGGGCGTGGACCACGTTCTGAATCAAATGTCCGGGGGTAAGCGCCTTGAGGGAATGCCATCGGACGGTTGTTGCGAACAAGGTCTTTCTTCAGATAATCAATGCTGGCAGCAAGATCACCGAAGCGGAACTTGCCACTGGCCATTTCCTGGCTGCCACGGATCTGCTGCATCCACGACTTCATATGCTTGTCGATAAAATCGCCGAGTGAACTCTTGATGCTGGCGGTGATGATGATGTACTCATCAGAACGTTCAACAGTAAAGTTCCCACCCGGTTCATTGTCGGCGGGGTCTTCTGGATTACTCTGCTGGTTACCACCAAAAGGAGGGCCGCCAAAAGGAGGTGATCCGCCACCAGCCATGCCCATGGCACCAGACCCTGAAGGCACACCACTGCGACCACCGTTAGCACCACCAGGAGGACCACCGCGTCCAGCTCCGCCACCGGTAAAGAGTCCATCATCACCTGGGCCAACTGCTCCACCGCGCCCGCCACCTACGGGGCCACCTGCAGGTGGGCCTGAAGGTGGTCCACCACCACCTGCACCCAGGCCCATTCCGCCGCGTTTGCCACCGCCACCGCCTCCAGCGCCACTGCCGGCACCGAAGTCGCCTCCGCTACCAAAACCACCAGGGCCACCAAAGCCACCAGTCATGGAACCTGAGCCAGATTCCTGGTTCTGTTGGCCAGATCTCAGCTTGAAATCAAACCCGAAAAGTTCCTGCAGGTCTTCCTTACCTATGCGTGTAAGCAACTTCTCAATGTCGCTTGATACCTCTCGTACCACAGATCGAGTCTTGCAGGCTACACCTAGTTTCAGTGTTGGCTTATCAGATGCTGGGAGAACCAGAACCAAGGTGTCAACTTCCTTCACTCGCGTGGCAGGCAATTGATCGAGATAGTGAACATAGTTGAGAAGAGTTGGGGTCTTGGAAGTCGTCTTGTCAGCAAATACCAGCAAGGAGGCATCCTTACTGTCTTTGGTCAGATTGATCAGCCGACGAAGCTTGGCATCTACAGTTGCGAATTGTTCGTTCTTGGGAGCTTCAACTGCAGGAGTAGCACCGCCAGCTCCTGCGCCAGCTGAGCCGTCCTGAGGTTGACCAGTTCCGCCTACTTGAACCCCATTACTACCAAGAGCGCCAACATCGCCAGGTCCTGGTGCGGGAGGATTGGCACCACCAGGTCCTGGAGCGGAAGTGCTCGCACCACCAGGTCCCCCTAATGCCATTCCGCTTCGTCCTTCACCAGGAGGTCCACCTGAAGGGGTACCACCAACTGGAGGAGTATTGGTTGCAGAAGTTGGGGCTGGAGGTGCTTTGTCCTTTTCAGGTGGATTTTCAAGCAAATCTTTGATAGTTGTTTCGTCGCCATACACGATAGTTCTGGCATCGACTCGCCAGAATGCTGCTTTGTTCTTGAGTGCATCGATGCCTGGAATACGCTGACCGAGGAACTCAGTCATGAAGTCAATCTTACCCAGGTAATAGGTCTTACCTTTGACAGTAATACCATTCTCTTCAAGCTTGGTGGCCTTCTTGAAATCATCCCAGTTGTAGGAACTTGTTGTGCGGATAACACCAACTACCTGGCTGAAATCCTTCATTCCACCGACGACAAACTGCTCGATGGTATTAGCAGGCAACCCGGTTCGCTTGTCGATATCTTCAGGTCGGAAAGCACCTAGATTGAAAACACCTTTCTTATACTCGCTGTCGAGAAACTTGTTCAGTCCTAGGCTGAACACCACATCCACCTTATTGGGAAGGTAGTTGGTAGGTTCTTCACCAGTTGAGGCATCCACTACGACATCTTTGTCGCCTTCCTGCCGCACGTTTTCGTTGTAAACCTTGAGAGCATTCTGAGCGAGTGCAGCGTTAGTAGTGTCTTTCGACAACTTCTGCAGGAACTGCTTGGCACCAGCGTTTCCTTCTTTCGCTTTGTTCGCGATAGCCATCAAAATGGCATTCCGACCACCGGATGCCTTGTTAACGGCATCACTGTCAAGGATTTCGCGAATTTGCTTGGCTGCTTCTTCGTATTTGGCATTATCAGCCATTTTGTCAACCATTTCGGTGACCTTGGTGATCGTTTCAGCGAAGTTAAAAGCAGGTGCAGTTTCGCCAGGATTTCCTGAGCCACCGTCATCTTTTGCAGCACCAGGATTTGGTCTACCTGTGTTCTTGGCGACAGGC
>WBZX01001430.1_pt1 | contig 18004 bp, 14 predicted proteins | sample 5204211 | NCBI WGS metagenome assembly WBZX01 (sample SAMN12344362, study PRJNA552823) | activated sludge metagenome | biome: Activated sludge suspended growth; feature: Nitrification reactor; material: Wastewater; isolation source: activated sludge from nitrification reactor of wastewater... | reverse complement strand
CGGCCCTCGGCCTGCAGGCCTGCGCCGGTTGTCCGGTGACGTTCAGCCGCACCGCGCCGACCCTCGAGAAGGGCGTTTTCCAGGTGGTGGTGGAATACACCGAGGAAAAGGTCGGCCGGCTGGCCTTCGATCTGGCGATGGCGCTGATCCGCGCCGCCGCCTCCGACGACGGGGTCTTCGACCTGACCGATGCGCTGGCCCGCCTGCAGGAACTCGACGAGGATGTGCGTCTCGGGCCGTCCACCGGTTCCATCGTGCAGGCCGCCGTCGCCCGCGGCATTCCCTACCGCCGCCTGACCGAAGGCAGCCTCGTGCAGTTTGGGTGGGGCAGCAAGCAGCGCCGCATCCAGGCCGCCGAAACCGATCTGACCAGCGCCGTCGCCGAAGCCATCGCCCAGGACAAAGAGCTGACCAAGACCCTGCTGCGCGCCGCCGGCGTGCCGGTGCCGCTGGGGCGCTCGGTCACCGATGCCGACGACGCCTGGCTGGCGGCGCGGGAGATCGGCGGCCTGGTGGTCGTCAAGCCGCGCGACGGCAACCAGGGCAAGGGCGTGGCGGTAAAGCTGCGCACCAAGGAGGATGTCGCTGCCGCGTTCAAGGTTGCCGCCGAGATCAGCGACGACGTGATGGTCGAACGTTACCTGCCCGGCCACGACTACCGCATGCTGGTGATCGGCGACAAGCTGATCGCCGCTGCCCGCCGCGACCCGCCGCTGGTGATCGGCGACGGCAAGCGCAGCATCCGCCAGCTCGTCGAACACGTGAACAGCGATCCGCGGCGCGGCACCGGTCATGCCACCTCGCTCACCAAGATCCGCTTTGACGAGATCGCGCTGGCGACGCTCGCCAAGCACGGTTTCGATGCCGAATCGGTGCCGCCGAAAGGCAAGCGCGTGATCCTGCGCAACAACGCCAACCTGTCCACCGGGGGCACCGCCACCGACGTGACCGACGACGTCCATCCGGAAGTGGCCGAACGGGCCATCGCCGCGGCGAAGAACATCGGCCTCGACATCTGCGGCGTCGACGTCGTCTGCGAAAGCGTGCTCGAACCCCTCGAGGCGCAGAGCGGCGGCATCGTCGAATGCAACGCCGCCCCCGGCCTGCGCATGCACCTGCAACCTTCTTACGGCAAGGGCCGCCCGGTTGGCGAGGCGATCGTCGCCAACATGTTCAAGCCGGGTGAAAACGGCCGCATCCCGGTGGTGGCCGTCGCAGGCACCAACGGCAAGACGACCACCGTGCGCCTCACCGCGCACCTGCTCGGAGTGGCCGGCAACTGTGTCGGCATGACCAACTCGGACGGCGTGTATATCGGCCGGCGGCGCATCGACACCGGCGACTGCAGCGGCCCGCGCAGTGCCCGCAATGTGCTGCTGCATCCGGACGTGGATGCCGCGGTGTTCGAAACCGCGCGTGGCGGCGTGCTGCGCGAGGGCCTCGCCTTCGACCGCTGCGATGTGGCGGTGGTGACCAACATCGGCATGGGCGACCATCTCGGCCTGTCCTACATCAGTACCGTCGAGGATCTGGCGGTCGTCAAGCGCGTCATCGTGCAGAACGTGGCGCCGCACGGCACCGCGGTGCTCAACGCGGCCGATCCGATGGTCGTCAAGATGGCCGGCGCGTGCCCGGGCTCGGTGCTGTTCTTCGCCGCCGACCAGCACAACCACGTGCTGGCCACGCATCGGGCGCAGGGCCGCCGGGTGGTCTTCGTCGATGGCGACGACATCGTCGCGGTGCAGAAGACTGAAATCTTCCGCGTTCCGTTGGCCGGCATTCCGATCACCCGCAACGGGACGATCTCCTTCCAGATCGAAAACGCGATGGCGGCCCTCGCGGCCGGCTGGGCGCTCGGCCTCGACCCCGAGACGATCCGCAAGGGCATGGCGACCTTCGTCAACGATGCCGCCACCGCGCCGGGGCGCTTCAACGTCTTCGATTACCGGGGTGCCACCCTGATCGCCGATTACGGCCACAACCCGGACGCGATCCTGGCACTGGTGCAGGCCGTCGAGAGCATGCCGGCCAAGCGCCGCTCGGTGGTCATCAGCGGTGCCGGCGACCGCCGCGACGAGGATATCCGCGAGCAGACGCGCATCCTCGGCAAGATCTTCGACGACGTTGTGCTGTACCAGGACGAGTGCCAGCGCGGCCGGGCCGATGGCGAGGTGCTGGCGCTGTTGCAGCAGGGACTGGTCGACGCACCGCGCACGCGGGAGGTCTGCGAAATCCGCGGCGAGTTCCTCGCCATCGATACCGCGTTGCAAAAGCTGCAGCCGGGCGACCTCAGCCTGATCCTCATCGATCAGGTCGAGGAGGCGCTGGAGCACATCGCCAAGCGGATCGGGGAGGCGCGCGCCTGAGGGCGGGCGAGGTACGGTTGTTGCAAAACTGGCAACAATAAACGTTATATTGTTGCCAGTTTTGAACTGATTGATGGTTTAACGAAAGCCTTCCGCCAGCCGGTGGAAGGCTTTCGTGCGTTCACGGCGGCGGGTGTCGTCCCAGCCGAGTTCGTCGGCGAGCACGCGGGCCACGGCCGCGGCCGCCTCGCTGGCGGCGCTGGCGTCGACGAACAGCGCGCGGCTGCGGCGGGCGAGAACGTCCTCGACGTCGCGGGCCTGCTCGAAGCGGGCGGCGTGGCGGACTTCGGCTTCGCAGAGCGCGAGCGCCGGGTGGAGGCGGATGCCGGCGCCGGGCAGTGCGTCGACGGCCGGACGGTCGGTGCCGAGCACGTCGGCGGTGGGCGTGCCGGGGCTGCCGTGCACCGCCAGCGAGGCGGTCGGGCAGCGGCGACGGGGCAGTCCGGCGACGGCTTCGGCGCGATCGACGATCTGTTCGGCCATGCGCCGGTAGGTGGTCCATTTGCCGCCGGCCACCGACACCAGGCCCCGCGCCGAGACCTCGATGACATGCTCGCGCGACAGGCTGGCGGTACTGCCGCCGTGGCCGCCGATCAGCGGACGCAGGCCGGCGAAGGCGCTGCGCACGTCGGACCGGGATGGCACACGGGTGAGGTAGCGGGCGGCGGTGGCCAGGATGAAATCGATCTCGCCGGCCAGCGGCTGCGGCTCCAGCGGCGTTTCGCCGCGCGGGGTGTCGGTGGTGCCGAGCAGCACCTTGCCTTGCCACGGGATCACGAACAACACGCGGCCGTCGGGCGTTTTCGGGATCAGCAGGGCCGATTCGCCGGGCAGGAAGTCGCGGTCGATGACGACGTGGGCGCCCTGGCTCGGGGCGAGCTGGCCGGGGGTGGCCGGTTCGTCGAGACGGCGGACATCGTCGGACCATACGCCGGCAGCGTTGATGACGACTCGGGCGGCGATCGAGAAGCGTTCGCCGGTTTCCGCGTCCTGTGCATCGACGCCGGCGACCTTGCCGCCGGCGTGACGCAGTGCGGTGACCGGCAGGTAGTTCAGCGCCAGGCCGCCCAGATCGAGCACCGTGCGCATCAGTGAAACGGCCAGCCGGGCGTCGTCGAAGCGCGCGTCGAGGTAGGCGATGCTGCCGACGAGGCCGTGGCGCCGGACGGTCGGCAGCGCGGCGACGGTTTCGGCCGGCGACAGCAGCCGGCTCGGCCCGAGGCCATGACGGCCGGCCAGCCAGTCGTAGGCGGTGAGTCCGATGCCGAGGACGAGGCGGTCCCGCTGGCGGTACACCGGCACCACGAAGCGCTGGGGATGGACGAGGTGGGGGGCGTTGGCGAGCAGCGTCGAGCGTTCGGCCAGCGCCTCGCGGACCAGGCCGATGCGGCCCTGGGCGAGGTAGCGCACGCCGCCGTGGATCAGCTTGGTCGAGCGGGAACTGGTGCCTTTGGCGAAGTCGTGGGCTTCGAGGAGCAGCGTGGCGTGGCCGCGGGCGGCGGCATCGACGGCGCAGCCCAGGCCGGTAGCGCCGCCGCCGATCACCAGCACGTCCCAGCACGGCGTCTGCCGCAGGCGCGCGAGGAGGGCGGCGCGCGGCATGTCAGGGTGCGGCCCAGTCGCGGGCGCGGTCCACCGCCCGGTGCCATTCGTCCACCCGGGCCCGCCGCCAGTCGGCGCTGCAGCGGGGTTCGAAGACGCGCTCGGCCTGCCAGTGGGCGGCGAGTTCGGCCGGGTCGCGCCAGATGCCGGCGGCGAGGCCGGCAAAGCTGGCGGCACCGAGGGCGGTGGTTTCGGTCTGGCGCGGACGGATCACCGGCACGCCAAGGAGATCGGCCTGGATCTGCATCAGCAGGTCGTTGCGGGCCGCGCCGCCGTCCACCCGGAGTTCGGTCAGCGGGCCGGCGCCGTCGTTGTTCATCGCGTCGACCAGATCGACGGTTTGCAGTGCGATGGCGTCGAGGGCCGCGCGGGCGATGTGGGCGCGGGTGACGCCGCCGGTCAGGCCGACCAGGGTGCCGCGGGCGCGGCCGTCCCACCACGGCGCGCCGAGGCCGGAGAAGGCGGGCACCAGCAGCGCACCGTGGCTGTCGGGCACCGAGGCGGCCAGCGCTTCCACGTCGGCGGCGCGCGCGATGATGCCGAGGCCGTCGCGCAGCCAGCGGACCACCGCGCCGCCGGTGAAAACGCTGCCCTCGAGCATATAAAAGGTGTCGCTGCCGATCGTCCAGCCGAGGGTGGTGAGCAGGCGGTGGTGCGAGGCGACCGGGTGGTGGCCGGTGTTGAGCATCAGGAAGCAGCCGGTGCCGTAGGTGTTCTTGGCGCTGCCGGGGGCGAGGCAGGCCTGGCCGAAGGTGGCGGCCTGCTGGTCGCCGGCCAGGCCGCCGATGGCGATCGGGGCGCCGAACAGGGCGGATGTCGTCTCGCCGAGCAGGCCGCTGGTGGCGACGACCGCCGGCAGCAGCGGCGCGGGAATGCGAAACAGCGCCAGCAGTTCATCGTCCCAGCACTGGCGCCGGATGTCGAACAGCATCGTGCGCGAGGCGTTGCCGGGGTCGGTGACGTGATGGCGGCCGCCGGTGAGCTGCCAGACGAGCCAGCTGTCGATGGTGCCGAAGGCGAGTTCGCCGGCCGCGGCCCGGCGGCGGGCGTCGGGGAGGTGGTCGAGCAGCCAGGCGAGCTTGGTCGCCGAGAAGTAGGCGTCCAGTTCGAGCCCGCTGCGCGAGCGGATGAAATCGGCGTGGCCGCCGGCGCGCAGGCGTTCGCAGTCGGCGACGGTGCGGCGGTCCTGCCAGACGATGGCCGGCGCCAGCGGGCGACCGCTGGCGCGCTCCCACAGCACGGTGGTCTCGCGCTGGTTGGCGATGCCGATGGCGGCGATGTCGCCGGCGCCGAGACCGGCGTCGGCGAGGGCGCGGCGCGCGCAATCGAGCTGGGTGTGCCAGATTTCCAGCGGGTCGTGCTCGACCCAGCCAGGCTGGGGGTAGAACTGGCGGAATTCCTGCTGGGCCACCGCCAGCGCCCGCCCGTGATCGTCGAAGACGATGGCGCGACTGCTGCTGGTGCCTTGGTCGAGAGCGAGGAGGCAGGTCATGGGACGCGGCTGGCCGGACTGGAGAAGAACAATCTACTCCGGATTGCCGGCAACGCCCAGTCGCCCCGGCGCGCCGTGACGCGTCAGCAGCCCCCGCCCGACTTGCGTGTGAAGCCGAAGCCGCCGCCACCGCTGCCGGCGGGCTGGATGCAAATCATCAGGGCCAGCGAGCGGGCGGATTTGACGATGTCCGGCGGGAAGGCGGCGAACGGCGCGGCGCGGCCGACCACCGACCTGACGAAGTCGATTTCCTCGTGCTGGTCGCCGCTGCGCACGACGGTGAAGCTCTTCAGCGTGCCGTCGGGGTTCAGGCGGACTTCGATCGACGCCGGCTGGATGCCGCGGGCGCGCGGGTCGTTCTTGACGAAGGCGGCGCTGCGGTTGAGTTTCTTGACCAGCGAGTCGAGGTAGAACTCGAGGCTGAACGGATCGACGGGCGGGCTGTTGGGGATGCGTTCGACGAGTTCGGCGAGCTCGTCCCGATGCGGTCGGCTGTCGCCCCGCGCCATCTCGCGGGCCATGGCCATGGAGCGCTCGGCGAGGTCGGGCCGCGGTTTGGCCTTGGCTTCGGTGGCCAATTCGTCGAGGAAACGGTCCATCTCCTGCTTCTGGGCGACGCTCCATTTCGGCGTGGCTTCGGCTGCCTGCAGCGGGGTGGTGGACTTGCGGGCAGTCAGGATGCGCGGCGCCGGCCGCAGCTTGGCGACCCGCGACGCCGGCGTGGCGGCGGCTTTCGGTGGCGGCGGGGGCGGGCGCACGTCGGCCCGCGGCGCGGCGGTGGCGGGGGCCAGGCGGGCCTGCAGCCGGGGCGGGCTGGCGGACTCGGGCGGCTGCAGCTCGATCAGCAGGACGAGCAGGTGCACGATCAGCGAGATCGCGAAGGCAGCAATGAGGGATAGCGACGAGGCGGGGGGCGGCCGGAGATACATCGGCGCGATTTTAGTCCGGCTGCCGCGCGGCGGGCACGCTTTTTGACGGCCGGGGCGCGTCGGCGCGCTGTGTATTCCGTCGATTCGTGCGCCGGACTGGCCGGAACGGGTAGGGCCGGCGCTACAATACGGGCCGTCGTCATTCCATGGTCACGGGTCGGCGCGACTCCGGGTGGCCACTTCGATGGACCTGTTGCTGATCGTTGTGCTGATTCTCCTCAATGGCGTTTTCGCCATGTCTGAAATTGCCGTCGTCTCGTCCCGCAAGGCGCGGCTGCAAAACCTCTCCGACGACGGCAGCCTCGGCGCCGAGGCGGCGCTGAAGCTGCACCAGGAGCCGTCGAGCTTTCTGTCGACGATCCAGGTTGGCATCACGCTGGTCGGCATCTTGAACGGCGCCGTCGGCGAGGCGGCGGTGGCCGATCCGCTGGCCGCCTGGCTGGTCCGCATCCCGCAGCTCGCGCCCTACGCCAAGGGCGTGGCGCTGACGATCACGGTGGTCGGACTGACGTATTTTTCGGTGGTGATCGGCGAACTGGTGCCCAAGCGTCTGGCGCTGCTGGCGCCGGAAGGCATTGCGGCGCTGATGGCGCGGCCGATGATGATCCTGGCGCGCGTTACCCATCCGCTGGTGGTGGTGCTGTCGGGTTCGTGCACGGCGGTGCTGCGGCTGCTGGGGGCGCGGCGCAAGGAAGAACCGCCGGTGACCGACGACGAGATCAAGGTGTTGATGGAGCAGGGCGCCGAGGCGGGCGTCTTCCACGAGAACGAGCAGGAATTCGTCTCCAACGTGCTGCGGCTGGACGAGCAGCGCATTTCGGCGATCATGACGCCGCGCCGCGACATGGTCCTCGTCGATCTCGACGAGGACGAGGAAACCGTCTGGCAGTGCATCGTCGAGACGCCGTTCTCGCGCCTGGTGGTGTGCCGCGACGGGCTGGAGCACGTGCTCGGCGTGCTGCAGAAGAGCGATCTGTTGAAAACCGCGCTGCCCGGCGGCGGCGTGACGGTGGCCGATCTGGAATCGCTGCTGCGCCCGCCGCTGTACGTGCCCGAATCGGTGACGACCCAGCAACTGCTCGAAAGCTTCCGCCGCGCCCGCCTGCAGTTCGCGCTGATCGTCGACGAGTATGGCGAGGTGCAGGGGCTGGTCACGCTGACCGACGTGCTGGCGGCGATCGTCGGCGAGCTGTCGGTGCCGGAGGCGCCGGAGGATCGCGACATGCTGCAGCGCGAGGACGGTTCGTGGCTCGTCGATGGCGATGTGGGCATCGAGCGCCTCAAGTCGGTGCTCGACATCGGCGACGATCTGTCCGGCGAGGATGAGCGCTCGTTCAACACCCTGGGCGGCTTCATCATGCACGTGCTCGGCCGCATCCCGGCGCCGACCGATCACTTCGACGCCGCCGGCTGGCGCTTCGAGGTGATGGACATGGACCGCAACCGGGTCGATAAGGTGCTGCTGTCGCGCGCGTCGTCGTGACGGCGCTCAGCGGCTGCACCAGTCGCGCCGGTTGCCCTGGCCCCACGGCTGCGACATCCGTTCGACGCTGCTCAGCGTCGAACGCACGGTGCCGGCGGTGCCGTCGAACAGCACGTCGAAGCGCGCCGGCTCCATGAAGTCATCGCAGTAACGCCATTCCCACACCAGTTCGTCGCGGGCCTTGAAGTAGATCGTCCAGCCTGGGTAGGACGGACCGAGGAGGCGCAGCACCTCGTCCTGGCTCATGCCGCGCTGGATCTGCGCGAAGTGCCGCATGTCGAGCACGTTTTCGATGGCGACCAGCCGCCCGCCGGCGTCGACCTGGGCCATCCAGGTCTGGAAGCCCATCGGTCCGGTGGGATAGGCGAGGCGCTGGCCGCCACCGGCTTCGGGCCACGCCATGGCCGGCGCGCCCAGCGCGCGGTCGAGGTCGGCCCGGGTGCTGAGGCCGGGCTGCAATCCGTAGCCGGCGCAGCCCGCGAGGGCCAGCAGCGCGACCACCAGGGCGGCCGGCAAGGCCGGGAAAGCGCGGATCAATGTGAGCATGACGGACCTCCGGATCGGACGGACGGTTTTCTTCGATTGATAGCGCTTGCGACGGGATTTTCCCGGCGGAAGCACTGACTCAGGTTTCTTTGTTCCAATTTGGAATATACAAAGCCGTTTTTATTCGTTTGAGCGAGGTTAGCGTTTTCTTATACTCCGGCATCGCATCCGACATTAAGGAGAATCCCATGTTCCCGAACCGCGCTTTCCTGCGTCCCGTCCTCGGCCTGATGGCCGGCCTGGCGCTCGTGTCGGCCAACCCGGCGCACGCCGACACCACGCTGCTCAATGTGAGCTACGACGTGGCCCGCGAGTTGTACAAGGACATCAATCCGGCCTTCGTCGCCCACTGGCAGCGCACGGCCGGCGAGAAGCTCACCGTCAATCAGTCCCACGGCGGTTCGAGCAAGCAGATCCAGTCGGTGATCGCCGGCCTCGAGGCCGACGTGGTGACGATGAACCAGGCGCTCGACGTGGACATGCTCGCCAAGAGCGGTCTGGCCTCCGCCGACTGGCGCAAGGCCTTCCCCAACGGCGCGGCGCCCTACACGACAACCACCATCTTCCTGGTGCGCAAGGGCAACCCGAAGGGCATCAAGGACTGGAACGATCTGGCCCGGCCCGGCGTCAGCGTCGTGGTGCCGAACCCGAAGGTCACCGGCAATGGCCGCTACACCTATCTGGCGGCCTGGGGTTACGCGCTGTCGAAGGGTGGCAACGAGGCGGCGGCGCGGGATCTGGTCGGCAAGCTGTTCGCCAACGTGCCGGTGTTCGACGGCGGCGGCCGCGGCGCGACGACGACCTTCACCCAGCGTGGCATCGGCGATGTGCTGGTGACCTTCGAGAACGAGGCCACGCTCATCGACCAGGAAGTCGGCGGCGACAAGTTCGACGTGGTTTATCCCTCGGTGTCGATCGACGCCTCGGCGCCGGTGGCGATCGTCAACAAGGTGGTGGACAAGAAGGGCAGCCGCAAGGCGGCGACCGCCTACCTGAACTTCCTGTACTCGCCGGAAGGCCAGGAGATCATCGCCAAACATAATTTCCGTCCCCGCGACCCGGCCGTGCTGAAGAAGTACGCCAGCCGCTTCCCGGCGATCAAGACCTTCACCGTCGAAGAGAAGTTCGGCAGCTGGGACGCGGTGCAGAAAGCCCACTTCGCCGACGGCGGCATCTATGACCAGATCGTGGTGAAGCGATGACCGCAGCCCGCAATCGCGTGTTGCCGGGCTTCGGCCTGTCGCTCGGCTACACGCTGGTCTATTTGTCGCTGATCGTGCTGATCCCGCTGGCGGCGGTGTTCGTCAAGGCCAGCTCGCAGGGTGTCGAGCAGTTCTGGGCGGCGGTCAGCGCGCCGTCGGTGGTGGCTTCGTACCGGCTGTCGTTCGGCGCGTCGCTGCTGGCCGCGGCGATCAACGCGGTGTTCGGGCTGATGCTGGCGTGGGCGCTGGTGCGCTATTCCTTCCCGGGCAAGCGGCTGGTCGACGCCCTCGTCGATCTGCCTTTCGCGCTGCCGACGGCGGTCGCCGGCATCGCGCTGACCGCGCTCTACGCGCCCAACGGCTGGGTCGGCCAGCACCTGGAGCCGCTGGGCATCAAGGTCGCCTTCACGCCGCTGGGGGTGCTGGTGGCGCTGATCTTCATCGGCCTGCCGTTTGTCGTGCGCACCGTGCAGCCGATCCTCGAAGACCTCGACACCGAGTACGAAGAGGCCGCCGTGAGTCTCGGCGCCAACCGCTGGCAGGCTTTCCGCTATGTGGTCTTTCCAACCCTGATGCCGGCACTGCTGACCGGTTTCGCGATGGCCTTCGCGCGGGCGGTGGGCGAATACGGTTCGGTGATCTTCATCGCCGGCAACATCCCGATGGTGTCGGAGATCACGCCGCTGATGATCATCACCAAGCTTGAACAATACGACTACGCGGGCGCCACGGCGATCGCGGTGGTGATGCTGGTCTTCTCCTTCGCGCTGCTGCTGCTGATCAACGGCCTGCAGGCGTGGACGGCGAAGCGGACGGGGAGGGAGCGCTGATGGCGGGCGCAACGGTTTTGCACGGCTCGGCGGATCACGCCGGGCGTTTCGAGTCGAAGGCGGCCACCCGCGAGCCGGCGCTGGTGAAGTGGACCATCCTCGCGGTGTCGCTCGCCTTTTTCGCGGTTTTTCTGCTGCTGCCGCTGGTGGCGGTTTTCGTCGAGGCTTTCCGCAAGGGGTGGGATACCTACGCCGCGGCGCTGGTCGAGCCCGACGCGGTGGCGGCGATCAAGCTGACCCTGACCGCGGCGCTGATTTCGGTGCCGCTCAATCTGGTCTTCGGCGTTGCCGCGGCGTGGGCGATCACCAAGTTCGAGTTTCGCGGCAAGCACCTGCTGATCACCTTCATCGACCTGCCGTTCTCGGTGTCGCCGGTGGTGGCGGGCCTGATCTACGTGCTCGTCTTCGGTGCCCAGGGCTGGTTCGGCCCGTGGCTGTCGGAGCACGACGTGAAGATCGTCTTCGCGGTGCCGGGCATCGTGCTGGCGACCGTCTTCGTGACCTTTCCGTTCGTCGCCCGCGAGCTGATTCCGCTGATGGAAGCGCAGGGCCGCGAGGAGGAGGAGGCCGCCGTGGTGCTCGGCGCCCGCGGCTGGCAGACCTTCTGGCACGTGACGCTGCCCAACGTGAAGTGGGGCCTGCTGTACGGCGTGATCCTCTGCAACGCGCGGGCGATGGGCGAGTTCGGCGCGGTGAGCGTGGTCTCCGGTCATATCCGGGGTCTCACCAACACGATGCCGCTGCACGTCGAGATCCTCTACAACGAATACCAGTTTGCCGCCGCCTTCGCAGTGGCTTCCGTCCTGGCCCTGCTGGCCCTCGTTACCCTGGTGATCAAGGCCTGGGTGGAGCGCCGTGCGGGTGGCGCCGGACACGACTGAACCTATCGAAAACCGATCCCATGAGTATCCAGGTCAAGAACATCCACAAGCAGTTCGGCAGCTTCACGGCCTTGCAGGACGTGTCCCTCGACTTTCCCACCGGCGAGCTGGTGGCGCTGCTGGGGCCGTCGGGCTGCGGCAAGACGACGCTGCTGCGCATCATCGCCGGGCTCGAGTCGGCCGACGGCGGGCAGGTGCTGCTCGACGGCGCCGATGCGTCCGACACCCACGTGCGCGAGCGTCAGGTGGGCTTCGTGTTCCAGCATTACGCGCTGTTCCGTCACATGACGGTCTTCGACAACGTGGCCTTCGGCATGCGCATGAAGCCGCGTGGCCAGCGGCCTTCGGAGGCGGCGATCAAGGCCAAGGTCACCGAGTTGCTGAAACTGGTCCAGCTCGACTGGATCGCCGACCGCTTTCCGGCGCAGCTCTCCGGCGGCCAGCGGCAGCGCATCGCGCTGGCCCGCGCGCTGGCGGTCGAACCCCGCGTGCTGCTCCTCGACGAACCGTTCGGGGCGCTCGACGCCAAGGTGCGCAAGGAATTGCGCCGCTGGCTGCGCCACCTCCACGACGAGCTGCACATCACCTCGATCTTCGTCACCCACGACCAGGAGGAAGCGCTGGAAGTCGCCGACCGGGTGGTGCTGATGGACCACGGCAAGGTCGAGCAGGTGGGCACGCCGGAGCAGGTCTACCGCCATCCGGCGTCGCCTTTCGTCTATGGCTTCCTCGGCTCGGTGAACCTCTTCCACGGCCGTGTCGAGGGCGACGCGGTGCACGTCGGCGACACGCCGCTGTCGGCCGACAAGGTCGAACTCGACCACGGCGCCGAGGTGTTCGCCTTCGCCCGCCCGCACGAGCTGAACATCGTCGTCGACGCGCAGGAGGCCCGCGGCGTCGCGGCGCGGATCAGCCGCATCCTGTCGTTCGGCGTGACGGCGCGGATCGAGCTCGATGGCGCGGCCGGTCAGTTGTACGAAGTCGAGCTGACCCGCGAGGAGGTCGGCCACCTCGGACTCGAGGAAGGGCAGGCCGTGCGCCTGGTGCCATCGCGCCTGCGGGTGTTCGAACGGAGTGCCGGCGCCGCCCCGGCGCCGGTCAATGCCGCACCGGATTGGGAGATCTGATGAATTTCCAGCAACTGCGCATCATTCACGAGACGGTGCGGCGCAACTTCAATCTGACCGAGGTGGCCAACGCGTTGTTCACCTCGCAGTCGGGCGTCTCCAAGCACATCAAGGATCTGGAGGACGAGCTCGGCCTCGAGCTGTTCATCCGCAAGGGCAAGCGCCTGCTCGGCCTCACCGAGCCGGGGCGGGAGCTCGCGCAGGTGGTGGACCGCATGCTCCTCGACGCGCGCAACATCAAGAGCATCGCGGCCCAGTTCAGCGCCCGCGACCACGGCCAGCTGACCATCGCCACCACCCACACCCAGGCCCGCTACGCGCTGCCCCAGGTGGTGACGCGCTTCAAGCAGGCGTTCCCGAAGGTGCACCTGGTGCTGCACCAGGGCAGCCCGACCGAGATCGTGACGATGCTGCAGGATGGTCGCGCCGACATCGGCATCGCCACCGAAAGCCTCGCCGCGGTGCCGGATCTGGTTTCGTTCAACTACTACGCCTGGCACCATTCGGTGATCGTGCCGGCCGGGCATCCGCTGGAAGCCACGCGGCCGCTGACGCTGGAAGCCATCGCCGAGCATCCGCTGATCACCTACCACGAAGGTTTCACCGGCCGCGCGCGGATCGACGAAACCTTCGCCGGCGCCGGCCTGGCGCCCGACATCGTGATGTCGGCGCTCGATGCGGACGTGATCAAGGCTTATGTCGAACTCGGGCTCGGCATCGGCATCGTCGCCTCGATGGCCTACGATCCGGGCCGCGACCAGAACCTCTGCATGCTGTCGTCGAGCCACCTGTTCGGCGAGAACGTGACCCGCATCGCCGTGCGCAAGGGGCATTTCCTGCGCGGCTTCGCCTACCGCTTCATCGAGCTGTGCGCGCCGGCGCTTTCCGAGGCCGTCGTGCGTTCGGCGCTGCGGCCGGTGGCCGAAGCCGAGGCGGCGTACTGAGCGCGGCATGAACTTCCTCGCCCACGCCTTTCTGGCCGGTCCCCTCGCTGCCGACCGGATCGGCGGGGTGATCGGCGACTTCGTGAAGGGGCCGCTCACCCCGCTGCCAACCGGCCTCGGGGCGGCGCTGGCCGCCGGCGTGATGCTGCACCGGCGCATCGACAGCTTTGCCGACACCCATCCGGCTTTCTGCCGCAGCCGGGCGCGGGTCAGCGCGCCGCGCCGGCGGGTCGCCGGCATCATGGTCGACATGTTCTACGATCATTTTCTGGCGCTGCACTGGGGCCGCTTCAGCGCCCAGCCGCTGGACGACTTCACCGCCCACACCTACCGCCTGATCGGCGCCCATCCCGAGCCGCTGCCGGCGTCTTTCCGGCCCGTCTTCGAGCGCATGGCGGCCGATGACTGGATGGCCGGTTACCGCGATGCGGCGCGGGTCGTCGAGGCGCTCGACCGCATGGCCGAATTCCGCCTGCGCCGGCCCAATCCGCTCGCCGGGTCGGGCGAGGAACTGCTGCGCGACTACGCCGGTTTCGAGGCGGATTTCGCCGAATTCCTGCCCGACGCCGCGGTGTTCGCCGAGTCGGTGCGGCGCGCGCGCGGCTGAAGCCGGCCGGCGGCGCCGGGCAGCGGCCGGTTCATTCGGCCGGCGCTTCGGGCGGCACCGGGCGTTTGTTGCCGGTGGCGTCGACGGAGACGTAGGTCAGCTCGGCTTCGGTCACCTTGACGACTTCGGTCGGTGCGTGATTGCGCTCGGCGAAGACTTCGACCTTGATGGTGAGCGAGGTGTTGCCCACGCGCAGCACGTCGGCGTAGAAGCTGACGATGTCGCCGACCGACACGGCCTGCCTGAACAGGAAGGAATTGACCGACACGGTCACCACCCGGCCACCGGCGCGACGCATGGCGGCAATCCCGCCGGCGATGTCCACCTGGGCCATCACCCAGCCGGCAAAAACATCGCCGACCGGATTGGTTTCGGCCGGCAGCGGGACGACGCGCAGGGTCGGGGGTTTGGCGGGGAGTTGGCAGCAGGCGGTCGAGGTCATGGTGGCGGCACGGGCGGGGTTGATCGGCGCGGTTGGCGGAGGCGCTTCCGGCCGCTAATTTAGCCGGAATCGGCGCTGCGCAGGAAGGCATCGACGCGGCGCGGCTGCTACCATCCCACCGCATGAAGCTTTACCAGACGCTCGCCGACAACACGGCCAGGCTGATCGCCGAGGGCGTGCTGCGCCCGGGCGACCGCCTGCCGTCGGTGCGGCAGGCCTGCCGGATTCACGACATCGCGCCGGTGACGGTGATCCGCGCCTACCACCTGCTGGAGAGCCGCGCGCTGATCGAGGCGCGGCCCAAATCGGGTTACTTCGTGCGGGCGCGTCTCGGCCAGCGTCTGCCCGAACCGGAGATGACGCGGCCGGCCGGCGAATCGACGGCGCTGGCGGTGAGCGACTTTATCTTCGAGATCCTCGACAGCGTCAAAGACCCGGCGGTGGTGCCGCTCGGTTCGAGTTTTCCCGCTGCCGGTCTGTTTCCGCTCGACCGGCTGGGGCGCTTCCTGGCCGCGGCGGCCCGCCATCTCGACCCGCTGGCCACCCTCACCGACCTGCCGCCGGGCAACGACGAACTGCGCCGCCAGCTGTCGCTGCGCTATCTGGCGCGCGGTGCCAACGTGTCGCCGGCGGAGATCGTCATCACCTCGGGGGCGATGGAGGGGCTCAATCTGTGCCTGCAGGCGGTGACCCGTCCGGGCGACCTGATCGCCATCGAGTCGCCGACCTTCTATGCCGGCCTGCAGGCCGCCGAGCGCCTCGGCCTGAAGGTCATCGAGATTCCCGCCCATCCGCGCGACGGGGTCAGCCTGACGGACCTCGAAGCCGCGCTGCGGCAGCATCCGGTCAAGGCCTGCCTGCTGATGCTCAACTTCGCCAACCCCACCGGCGCGCGGGTGCCCGACGCGCGGCGGCAGGCGCTGGTGGAACTCCTCGATCGCCACGACGTGCCGCTGATCGAGGACGACGTGTATGCCGAACTCTACTTCGGGCCCGATGCGCCGCTGTGCGCCAAGGCGGTCGATCCGACCGGCCGGGTGATGCAGGTGTCGTCGTTTTCGAAGTGTCTGGCGCCCGGGTACCGGATCGGTTGGGTGGCGGCCGGGCGCTACGCCGGCCAGATCCAGCGCCAGAAGCTGTCGTTCAGCGTGGCGACGACGGTGCCGGTGCAGATTGCGCTGGCCGAATACCTCAAGCACGGCGGCTTCGACACGCATCTGCGCCGCCTGCGCCGGACCCTCGCCGCGCAGGAGGCGGCGATGGTCGAGGCGGTGGAAACCCATTTTCCGGAGGGCACCCGGCTGGCCCGGCCGGAGGGCGGCTATTTCCTGTGGCTGGAGCTGCCGGCCCGCGTCGATGCGCTGCTGCTGCACCGGCAGGCGCTGGCGCGCGGCATCAGCGTGGCGCCGGGGCCGATCTTCTCGGCCAAGCGGGAGTTCGCCCATTGCGTCCGCCTCAACTTCGGCCACCCCTTCGACGCCCGTCAGCGTGAGGCGCTCGAAATGCTCGGGCTGATCGTGCGCGGGCAATGCCCGTCGGCGAATCTGTACCCATAAAAAACGCGACAGGCTGAATCTGTTTCTATTTCGCCCGGTCTGGTTTACTTCAGGCCCAGGAGGAATAGTCCATGAATGCGCCTGTCAGCAAAGTCCGCGAAGCGAAACTCGAGCTTTACCGCCGGAAAGGCAAAATCCACGCCCGCGAGGTACGCGGCCGTTTCAACACCCTGCGCTGGGCGATGGTGTGGCTCACCCAGCTGATTTTCTACGGCGGCTGCTGGCTCCAGTGGGGTGGCCGCCAGGCTCTGTGGTTCGACATCCCGCACGAGAAGTTCCACATTTTCGGGCTGGTCCTGTGGCCGCAGGATGCCTTGCTGCTGGCCATCGCGCTGATTCTCGCCGCCACCGGGCTGTTCCTCGTCACGGCGCTGGCGGGGCGGCTGTTCTGCGGTTTTGCGTGCCCGCAGACGGTGTACACCTCGATCTTCACGTGGATCGAGGCGCGGGTCGAAGGCGATCACCTGGCCCGCCTGCGCCTCGACCAGGCGCCGGCGAGCCTCCGCAAGCTGGCCCTGCGCGGCACCAAGCACGCGCTGTGGCTGCTCTTCGCGGCGTGGACGGCGATCACCTTCGTCGGCTACTTCACGCCGATCCGCGAACTGCTGCCGGCGCTGGCCGACTGGACGGTGGGGCCGTGGGAAGGCTTCTGGCTCTTCTTCTACGCGCTGTTCACCTACGTCCAGGCCGGCTTCGCCCGCGAGGCGGTGTGCCAGCACATGTGTCCGTACTCGCGTTTTCAGGGCGTGATGTTCGACAACTCGACGCGCACCGTCAGCTACGACACCACTCGCGGCGAGCCGCGCCGGGGCAAGGCGGCGGGCAGCGGCGACTGCATCGACTGCGGCATCTGCGTGCAGGTGTGCCCGACGGGCATCGACATCCGCGACGGCCTGCAATACCAGTGCATCAACTGCGGGCTGTGCGTCGACGCCTGCGACGATGTGATGACGCGGGTCGCCAAGCCGGTCGGCCTGATCCGCTTCGCCTCCGAGCAGGAGCTGAGCGGCGCACCGCGGGCCGGCGGACGCCCGCGGCTGGCGGTGTATGGCGGCCTGATCGCGGTGTTCGTGGCACTCGGCGCATGGACCGCCACCCAGCGCACGCTGCTACGGGTGGACGTGCTGCGCGACCGCGGCAGTCTGGCCCGCGAGGCCAGCGACGGGCGCATCGAAAACGCCTACACCCTCAAGCTGGCCAATCTGGCCGAGGAGGCCCGCGAGTTCGAGGTGGCGGTGAGCGGCCTGCCGGGCATCGCGGTGGTCGGGGCGACCCGCTTCGCCGGCGAGCCGGGCGCCATCCGCGCGGTCCAGCTCACCGTGGCGGCCGCCGCCGACGGGGTGCCGCCGGGGGCGCGGCCGATCACCTTCGAAGTCCGCGCCGCCAACGACCCGGCAACCCGCGTCGCCGAGCGCAGCACCTTCGTATTGCCCTGACGCCGTGCCGGCGGCAGCGCGGTCCGCCGCCGGCTGACGTACCCGCATCCGCGGTGCGCAAAAGGCCCCGACATCGTTGCCGATGCCGGGGCCTTTTCGCGGGCCGGCCGTTCAGCGCCCGATCCGCCCCTTGCCGCGGGCCAGCCGGTGCAGCACCGCGACGAGGGTGTCGACCTCTTCGCAGGTGTTGTAGAAGGCCAGCGACGGCCGCACCGTGGCTTCGAGGCCGAAGCGCCGCAGGATCGGCTGGGCGCAGTGGTGGCCGGAGCGCACCGCGATGCCTTCCTCGTTGAGCGCCTTGCCGACTTCGTCGGTGCGGTAGCCGTCGAGGACGAAGGACAGCACGCTGGCCTTGTCGCGCGCGGTGCCGATCGGCGTGAGGCCGGGCACCGTGGCGAGGCCGCGGGTGGCGTAGACCAGCAGGTCGTGCTCGTAGCGGGCGATGTTTTCGATGCCCAGCCGCTCCACGTAGTCGAGCGCCGCGCCGAGGCCGACCGCATCGGCGATGTTGCCGGTGCCGGCCTCGAAGCGGGTCGGCGCGCCGTGGTAGATCGTCTTCTC
>WBZX01001428.1_pt1 | contig 18040 bp, 10 predicted proteins | sample 5204211 | NCBI WGS metagenome assembly WBZX01 (sample SAMN12344362, study PRJNA552823) | activated sludge metagenome | biome: Activated sludge suspended growth; feature: Nitrification reactor; material: Wastewater; isolation source: activated sludge from nitrification reactor of wastewater... | reverse complement strand
GTCATCGGTCTTCCTCTCCAACACCAACCATGAGGAAGACGAGCCCTGCCATCTGCAGTTGAAGGACAGCTCGCTGCCGATCGCGGTCAACCTTGCAAAGTACGACGCCCCCGAGCAGCGCTACTGCCCGGCCGGCGTGTACGAGATCGTCCGCGCCGAAGGCGACAGTCCGCGCCTGCAGATCAACGCCCAGAACTGCGTGCACTGCAAAACCTGCGACATCAAGGACCCGACCCAGAACATCAACTGGGTCACCCCGCAAGGCGGCGAGGGGCCGATCTACCAGGGCATGTAACGCCACGACGGGGCGCCATGCTGCCCCGGCAACCTGGCGCCGAAGATCATCCGCCAAGCAAAAGGCCGTCGCATCCGACGGCCTTTTTGCTGGGTCTGCCCGGCGATCAGCCGATCCACTGGCGGGCGTTGCGGAACATCCGCAGCCACGGCGAATCCTCGCCGAGCCCGGCCGGATGCCAGCTCATCTGCACCGTGCGGGCGGTGCGCTCGGGGTGCGGCATCATGATCGTGAAGCGGCCGTCCGGCGTGGTGAGACCGGTGATGCCATCCGGCGAGCCGTTCGGGTTGAACGGATAGCGCGTGGCGATGGCGCCGGTGTTGTCCACGTAGCGCAGCGCGATCCTGGCGTTGTCCTTGTCGTCGATGCCCTGGAACACCGCGCGACCTTCGCCGTGCGAGACGACGATCGGCATGCGGCTGCCGGCCATGCCGGCGAGCAGGATGGACGGACTGTCCTGCACCTCGACCATCACGAAACGGGCTTCGAACTGTTCGCTGCGGTTACGCTGGAAGCGCGGCCAGCAGTCGGCGCCGGGGATGATCTCGGCCAGGCTGGACATCATCTGGCAGCCGTTGCAGACGCCCAGCGCGAAGCTGTCGGCGCGGTTGAAGAAGGTTTCGAACTGCTCGCGCAGCATCGGGTTGAACAGGATCGACTTGGCCCAGCCCTGCCCCGCGCCGAGCACGTCGCCGTAGGAGAAGCCGCCGCACGCCGCCAGACCCTTGAAGTCGGACAGATGCACACGGCCGGCCTGCAGGTCGGACATGTGCACATCGAAAGGCGCGAAGCCGGCCCGCGCGAACGCCGCCGCCATCTCGGCCTGCGAATTGACGCCCTGCTCGCGCAGGATCGCCACCTTCGGGCGGGCGCCGGTGGCGATGAAGGGCGCAGCGATATCGTCGGCCGGATCGAAGCCGAGCGCCACCGACAGGCCGGGATCGGTCACGTCGGCCAGCGCGTCGAACTCTTCCTTCGCACAGTCGGCGTCGTCGCGCAGGCGGGCGATCTGGTAGCTGGTGGCCGACCAGGTCTGCAGCAGCTCGGCGCGCGGGGCGCTGAACACCAGCTTGGCGTTGCGCCAGAAGCGCAGCTCGTCGCGGTCGTTCGGCTCGCCGACGAAGTGGTAGCTGAGGCCGGCGGCGCGCAGCGGCTCGGTGAAGCGGCTGCGCTCGTCGCGGCGGATCTGGATCACCGCGCCGAGCTCCTCGGCGAACAGCGCCTTGAACAGCATGTCGTTGAAGCGGCCCTTGAGGGAGTCGGGGCGCTTGTCGAGGCCGTCGACGTCGTTCATGTACAGATCGTAGGCGACGGTGTCGAGCATCACCGACAGGCCGCACTTCGACGCGAAGGCCATCTCGCACAGGGTGGCGAACAGGCCGCCGTCGGCACGGTCGTGGTAGGCCAGGATCAGATCGTCCTGGCGCCACTGCTGGATCAGCCCGAAGAAGGCGGCCAGCTGCGCGGCGTCGACGTCGGGCGCGTGCTCGGCGACGGAATTGTAGGCCTGCGCCAGCACCGAGCCGCCAAGGCGGTTGGCGTTGTTGCCGAGGTCGATCAGCAGCAGCTCGGTTTCGACGCCGTCGGGGAACTGCAGCTGCGGCGTGAGGGTGCGGCGCACGTCCCCTACCGGCGCAAACGCGGTGACGATCAGAGACAGCGGCGCGACGACCTGCTTGGACTCGCCGTCATCCTGCCAGGCGGTGCGCATCGACAGGGAATCCTTGCCCACCGGAATCGCCAGCCCGGCCTGCTGGCAGAACTGCGACACCGCCTCGACCGTCTTGTAGAGCTTGACGTCCTCGCCGCGGTGGCCGGCGGCAGCCATCCAGTTGGCGGACAGCTTCACGTCGCCGAGGCTGCGGATGTCGGCGGCGGCGATGTTGGTGATCGACTCGCCGACCGCCATGCGGCCGGACGCCGGCGCGTCGAGCGTCGCCACCGGCGTGCGCTCGCCCATCGCGAAGGCTTCGCCGAGGTAGCCGTGGAAACTCATGGTGGTCACGGCGACGTCGGCCACCGGCACCTGCCACGGGCCGACCATCTGGTCGCGGGCGGTCATGCCGCCGACCGAACGGTCGCCGATGGTGATCAGGAAGTTCTTGCTGGCCACCGCCGGCATCGCCAGCACGCGGCGGCAGGCGTCGTCGAGGGCGATGTCGGTGACGTCGAAGGGCGGCACGAAAACCTGCCGGCTCGACACGTTGCGGGTCATCTTCGGCGGCTTGCCGAGGAGAACCTGCATTTCCATGTCCACCGGCTTGTCGTCGAAGTGGCGGTCGGAGACGATCAGGTGACCGTCGGCGGAGGCGGTGCCGACCACCGCGAAGGGGCAGCGCTCGCGCTCGCAGAGGGCCTGGAAGACCGGCAGGCTTTCCGGCGCGATGGCGAGGACGTAGCGTTCCTGCGATTCGTTCGACCAGATTTCCCGCGGGCTCATGCCCGGCTCCTCGATGTGCACCTCGCGCAGCTCGAAATGGGCACCCAGCTCGGCGGAGTCGGCGAGTTCGGGGAAGGCGTTGGACAAGCCGCCCGCGCCGACGTCGTGGATCGACAGGATCGGGTTGGCGTCACCCTTCTGCCAGCAGGCATCGATGACTTCCTGGCAGCGGCGCTGGATTTCCGGGTTGCCGCGCTGCACCGAGGCAAAATCCAGGTCGGCGGTGTTGGTGCCGGTCGCCATCGACGAGGCGGCACCGCCGCCCAGGCCGATCAGCATGCCCGGGCCGCCGAGCTGGATCAGCAGCGTGCCGGGGCCGAACTTGATCTTGTGGGATTGCTGCGCCTGGATGCTGCCCAGACCACCGGCGATCATGATCGGCTTGTGGTAGCCACGCACTTCGTCCTGCACGCTCTGCTCGAAGCTGCGGAAGTAGCCGGCCAGATTGGGGCGTCCGAACTCGTTGTTGAAGGCGGCCGCGCCCAGCGGACCTTCGATCATGATGTCGAGCGCCGAGGCGATGCGCTCGGGCTTGCCGTAGTGCCGCTCCCAGGGCTGCTCGAAGCCGGGGATTTCGAGGTTGGACACCGAAAAACCGGCCAGACCCGCCTTCGGTCGGGAGCCGCGGCCGGTGGCCCCTTCGTCGCGGATTTCGCCGCCGGAGCCGGTGGAGGCGCCGGGGAAAGGCGAGATCGCGGTCGGGTGGTTGTGGGTTTCGACCTTGGCGAGGATGTGGGTCAGCTCGTTGCGGTACTGCCAGGCGCCGTCGGCGTCCGGGTAGAGCTTGTCGACCGCCGCGCCTTCGATCACCGAGGCGTTGTCGGAATAGGCGACGACGGTGCCCTGCGGGTGGGCCTTGTGGGTTTCGCGGATCATGCCGAACAGCGTCTTGTCCATCGGACGGCCGTCGATGACCCATTCGGCGTTGAAGATCTTGTGGCGGCAGTGCTCGGAGTTGGCCTGCGCGAACATCATCAGCTCGACGTCGGTCGGGTTGCGGCCGATCCTCGTGAAGTTGTCGACGAGATAGTCGATCTCGTCGTCGGACAGCGCCAGACCCAGCTCGCTGTTGGCAACCACCAGCCCGTCGCGGCCGCGGGCGAGGATATCCACCGACGTCAGCGGCTGCGGCGCGTAGTGATGGAACAACGCGTGGGCGGCATCCGGATTGTCGAGCACCGACTCGGTCATGCGGTCGTGGATCACCGGCAGCACCGCGTCGCGGTCGCGGGCGTCGACGCCGCCGCGCAGCCCGAGCGAATAGGCCACGCCACGCTCGACCCGGACGACCTTGTCGAAGCCGCACTGGTGGGCGATGTCGGTCGCCTTCGACGACCACGGCGAAATCGTGCCGAGGCGCGGCGTCACCATCAGCAGGCTGCCCGCCGGCGCCTCGCCTTCCGGATGCGCGCCGAGCAGATCCACCAGGCGCGCCAGTTCGTCGTCGCCGAGCGGTGCGTTGACCTCCACGAAATACCAGTGCTCGGCCGCCAGGCCTTTCAGGCGGGGCAGCACGGACCTGACCGAATCGGTCAAGCGGGCAAGACGTGAACTGGAAAGGGCGGGCGCACCGCGCAGCTTGAGAATTTCGGACATGGCAAGGATGGGCGCGAAGTTGAAACCGACCCGGCACCGGCGTGAGCCAGCCGGCCGGACACGAAAGGACCCGGCATTATACCCGAGCCCCACCCGTCCTCCGACCACCCGTTGCGCAGGCGGCGGACGGCCCGACCTTCCACGCCCGCGCCGCACCCCGGAAAGCACTGCACAAAACGCCTCACAAGCTGTGACATAATGCACAGTTGATCCGACTTCCAATCACGGGCCATGCCATCCCGACGAGCCTATCTTCATTCGTTGCGCGTCTTCTGGGCCATCACCATGGTCTTCTGCGCCATCGAGGTGACGATCCTCGCCCAGGCCTACGAACGGCATGCCGCCCAGCGCCAGCTGGCCGAACAAACCACACTGGTACGTGAAAGCGCAATCGTCGTCCGGCAGCTGGCGGCCGGCACCGCATCCACCGCCGCCGATCCGCTGCACGCCTGGCTCGGCGCGGCGCTGAACGGGCTGCGCAGCGGCGGCACGGTGCGGGCACTCGACCACAGCCCGATCCAGCTGGTCCCGGCCGACGCCGCCGACATCCGCCACGCGCTCACCGACATCGCGGTACGGTGGGCCAGTTTCACGCGACTCAGCGCCCATGCCGCCACGTCCGACGCCGCCCACGACGACCTCCGCGCCCTTGCCCCGGCGCTCGGCGCGCTGGGCGCCCTGCTCGCCGAGCGGCGCGACGAGGCCGACCGCGGCGCCATGCTGCTGGTGGCCCTCGCGTTCGGCACCGGCATCGCCGCCTTCGTGCTGCTCAGCACGCTGCTGATGCGCCAGACCCGCCGCTTCGAACGCTCCGGTCAGCTGATGCGGTCGATGATGAACCAGATCGGCGCCGGCGTATGCATCGTCGGCAGCACCGACAAGATCGCCGATGCCAACCGCGCCGCGTGCCGGATGCTCGGCCGCCCGCGCCGGGACCTGCGCGGCAAGCGCCTCGACGACATCCTGCGCGAGGACGACGGCGTGTGGGTCGGCGAGCGGCCCGACGGCCTGCCCCTCGCCATCGAGCGGATTCCCGGCACCATCGACGGCGAAAAAGGCCCGCTGCGCATCGTCACGCTGCTCGACGTGACCGCCCGCCACCTGACCGCCGAATGCCTGCAGCACCTGGCCAACCACGACGCGCTGACCGGCCTGCCCAACCGCGGTTTCCTCGAAGGCCACTTCAAGCGCGAACTGGCCCGCTGCCGCAAGCAAGGTCAGGTGCTCGGCATCGCCGCCATCGATCTGGACGGTTTCAAGCCGGTCAACGACACCTATGGCCACGCGGTCGGCGACGAGCTGCTGGTCCAGATCGCCCAGCGCTTCACCGCCGCCCTGCGCATCAACGACCTGATCGCCCGCACGGGCGGCGACGAATTCGTCGGCATCTTCCCGGATGTCGGCAACCGCGACGCGCTGGCCTTCCTCGGCGACCGCCTGCTCGGCGTGTTCCGCCACCCGTTCCAGGTCGCGGGACACACCATCATGCTCGACGGCAGCATCGGGCTGGCCATCGCGCCCGACGACGGCAACGACCAGGACAGCCTGCTGCGCGCCGCCGATGCCGCCATGTATCGCGCCAAGCACGCCGGCCGGCGCCGCGTGCAGCTGGTCGCCATCACCCGCCCGGGACGCACGGCCTAACCACGGCCGCACGCCGGCGGCCTCGACTCCCCGGCTCAATCGGGTAGACTGCCGGGTTTTGCCGCCCTCCAAGCTCTTGCGCGCACCGCCCACCGACCTCCCAGCCACCACCGACGCCGTCCCGCTCGTCTGGGCGCTGGCGCCCGTGCTGGTGCTCGCCGGTGTGGCCGTCGCGGTAGCGGCCGGCGACTGGAACCACGCCCTGTTCGTCGATCTCAACCACGCCGCCAGCCAGCACCTCCCGCCCACCCTGTGGGCCGTGCTGACCCTCGGCGGCTCGGTGCCCGGCGCCATCGCCCTCCTCGCCCCGACCCTCAAGACCCAACCGCGCTGGCTGGCTTCGGCCTTCCTCGCCGCGCCGCTTGCCACGCTGTTCAGCGAAGGCGGCAAGCGTGCCTTCGACATCATGCGGCCGGCCGGCGTGCTCGAACCCGGCAGCTTCAACCTGATCGGCCAGAAGCTCTACGTCCACGCCTTCCCGTCCGGGCATTCGGTCACCGCCTTCGTCGTCGCCGCGGCCGTCGTACTCGCCTGGCCGCGCGCCGCCAGCCGCTGGCGGGCCGGGCTGACCGGCCTGGCGCTGGCCGCGCTGGTCGCCGTGTCGCGGATCGCCGTCGGCGCCCACTGGCCCCTCGACGTCCTGACCGGCGCGGCCGGCGGCTGGGCGGCCGGCGCGGCGGGCGTGTGGCTGTCGGCGCGCCTCGACTTCCTGCACGGCCCGCGGGGCATGCGCGTGATGGCGCTGGTCGCGCTGCTCACCAGCCTGTCGATGCTGGTCCTCGACCTCGGCCAGCCCGACGCGCGGCTTTACCGCATCGGCCTCGCCGCCTGGGGCATCGGCGGCGCCGCCGCGGCCCTGATGAACGACCGGAACGACAGCTGATGAACGTCAAGCGCATCCTCGCCGTGGCCGTCTCGGCCGGCCTCCTCGCCTGGCTGATGGCCGACGGACGCTGGCGCGGCCTCGGCGAGGTGTTCCGCCGCCTCGACGGCCCGACCCTGGCCCTGTCGGCCGCCGGCTTCGCGCTGTCCTACCTGCTGCGCGCGCTGCGCATCTTCGACGAATTCCGGGTCCAGGCCGGACGCCGCTTCGGCACCTGCCTGCGCATCACGCTGATCCACAACGCAATGATCAACGTCGTGCCCTTCCGCGGCGGCGAGGCGGCCTTTCCGCTGCTGCTGCGGCAGAACTTCGGCGTGCCGCTGCCGCGGGCCATCGCCTCGCTGTTCTGGTTCCGCCTGCAGGACGCCTTCGTCGTCATGGCGCTGGCCGCCATCGTGTGGCCGGGGCTGCATCCGGCGATCAAGGGGCTGGCCGTGGCCGGCGTGGTCGTCACCGCCTGGTGGCTGCCGCGCTGGGCGCGGGCCCCCCACGCCTGGGCCGACGGCCGCGGCGTCACCGCCAAGCTCGCCAAAGTCCGCGACGCCTTCGCCGAAAGCACGCGCCACGCCCGCTTCGGCTGGCTGTGGACCCTCGCCAACTGGACGGTGAAACTCGCGGCCCAGGCCGGCCTGCTGGCCGCGCTGATCCCGGCCGGCCCCGACGTCGGCGCCGCCGGCGCCCTCGGCGCGGAACTCGCGGCGATCCTGCCGGTCCAGGGCGTGGCCGGTTTCGGCACCTACGAAGCCGGCGCCGCGGCGGCCATGCTGCCCAGCGGCGTCCCGGTCGCCGCCGGCCTTCAGGTCGCCCTCGCGCTCCATCTTTTCGTGATCGCCTGCGCGGTCGGCTCCGGCGCCATCGCCTGGCTTTTCCCGGCCGGCGCCGTGCAGGAAACGACCACCGCAACCCCGTCCGACATACAATCGGCCTCGTCCGACGCCGACGGGGCGTCCACCCGCAGTCCAGCAGAACAATCAAGACCATGACCGAAGCCACCCAGCTCTCCCCGCTTCCGCCGGCGCAGCCCGACATCCCGGCTGACCTGCCGCCCCATCGCCTGTCGGTGGTCGTGCCGCTGTATAACGAGGAAGACAACGTGGACCCGCTCCTCGCGCGCATCCACCTGGCCCTCGACCCCTATCCCTACCCGTGGGAAGTGGTCATCGTCGATGACGGCAGCTCCGACAACACCGTCCCCAACCTCGAGAAAGCCGCCGCCCGCCTCGGCCCCCACGTGCGCATCGTCGCGCTGATGCGCAACTTCAAGCAGACCGCGGCGATGCAGGCCGGCCTCGATGCGGCCCGCGGCGACGTGATCGTGACGATGGACGGCGACCTGCAGAACGACCCGATCGACATCCCGCGCATGGTCGGCCGCCTGCTGCGCGAGGATCTCGACTTGGTCGCCGGCTGGCGCAAGAACCGCAAGGACGGCATGATCCTGCGCAAGATTCCGTCGAAGATCGCCAACCGCCTGATCGCCCGCATCACCGGCGTCAAGCTGCAGGACTACGGCTGCTCCCTCAAGGCTTTCCGCGCCACGGCGATCAAGAACGTCCGCCTCTACGGCGAGATGCACCGCTTCATCCCGGCCTGGCTGGCCACCGTCACCACGCCGCGCAAGATCGCGCAGGAAGTCGTCACCCACCACGCGCGCATGTTCGGCGAGTCCAAATACGGCATCTCGCGCACCTTCCGGGTCATCCTCGACCTGATCTTCGTGTACTTCTTCATGCGTTTCCGCACGCGGCCGGGGCATTTCTTCGGCGGCATCGGTCTCGGCCTCGGCGCGCTGGGCATGCTGATCCTGACCTATCTGACCGGCCTGAAGATCTTCACCGGCGCCTCCATCGGCACGCGTCCGATGTTTTTCGGCGGCTTCTTCTTCGTGATCGCCGGCATCCAGATGGTCACCACCGGCGTGCTCGCCGAACTGCTGACCCGCGTCTACTTCGAATCCGGCCAGAGCCAGGCCTACGTCGCCCGCGAAACGGCGCCCCTCGACGACGGCGCGGGCTGGCACGCCGCCCGCTGACCGCCGCCCGATGACCGGTCATTCCGCCCACCCGCGCCTCGCCGGCAGCGCTGCCGGCCGCCTGATCCTCATCCTGCCGCTCATCGCCTTCCTGCTCCGGCTGGGCGGGGCGCCGCTGTTCGACGTCGACGAAGGCGCCTTCTCCGAAGCCACGCGGGAGATGTTCGAGCGCGGCGACTTCCTGTTCACCTATCTCAACGGCGCCCCGCGCTTCGACAAGCCGATCCTGATCTACTGGCTGCAGTCCGTCGGCTACCTGATCTTCGGCGCCAATGAATGGGCCTTCCGCCTGCCGTCGGCGCTCGCCGCCATCGTCTGGAGCTACGCCACCTACTTCTTTGCCCGCCGGCGCTTCGGCGAAGATACCGCGCTGATCGCGCTGGCCGTGGCCAGCACGGCGCTCGGCCCGTTTGCGATCGGCCGCGCCGCCACCGCCGACGGACTGCTCAACTGCCTGCTCGCCCTCACCCTGTTCGACGTCTGGCGGCACCTCGAAAGCGGTCGCCGGGCTCCGCTGCTGCGCGCTTTCGTGTGGATCGGCCTCGGCGCGCTGACCAAGGGACCGGTCGCGCTGGTCGTGCCTGGCGCGGTCAGCCTGCTCTACTGCGCCAGTCGCGGCGAATGGACGCGCTGGCTGCGGATGGTCTTCGACCCCGTCGGCCTCGCCGTCCTGGTCCTCATCGTCGCGCCGTGGTACGCCTACGCGCTGCACCGTCACGGACAGGATTTCATCGACGGCTTCATCATGCGCCACAACGTCCAGCGTTTCTCGGGCTCGCTGGAAGGCCACGGCGGCAGCGCGTTCTATTACCTGCTCGCCGTGCCGCTGCTGCTGCTGCCATGGAGCGGGATGTTCATCGCTTCACTGGCCCGCATCAGGAGCGGCTGGGCCGACCCGCTGCAGCGCTTCCTGTGGCTGTGGTTTGCGTTCGTGCTCGGTTTCTTCTCGCTGTCCGGCACCAAGCTGCCCCACTACGTGCTGTACGGCTGCACGCCGCTGTTCATCCTGATCGGCCTGCAGGCGCGCTCGACCGAACGGGCCTGGCCGCACCTGGTGCTGCCCGGCCTGCTGTTCGTGCTGTTCCCGCTGCTGCCCAATCTCTTCGACGCGCTCTCGCGCAGCACCCTCGGCGACGGTTTCTACCGCGCCCAGCTCGGCCGCGCCTTCGAGGTCGCCGATACGCTGTACATCGCCGCGACCATCGGCGGCCTGATCGTGTGGACCGCGTTCGTGTTCTTCCCCCGCGTTGCGGTGCTGCCCAAGCTGGTCGCGACCGCCGCCCTGCAGGTCGGCCTGCTGGCCGGCGTCGTCGTGCCCTACGCCGGCGAACTGGCCCAGGGGCCGGTCAAGGCCGCCGGACTCAAGGCCCGGGAGCTGGGCGGCGAGGTCGTCTTCTGGCGCTTCACGACCGCCCCCAGCTTCAGCGTCTATCGCCAGGCCCCGACCCTGAAGGCCGATCCGCAGCCCGGCCAGCTGGCCCTGACCCGCATCGACCGCCTGCCGGCCGACGCACCGGTCGACATCCTGTTCCGCCAGGGCGGGGTCGCCCTCGTGAGGACCCGGCCATGAACGCGCGCAGCCACCTCGCCCCGCTGGCGCTCGCCGCCACCGTGCTGACCGCCTACCGCCTGTGGGTGATCGGCCACCTCGGCATCGATCTCTACGTCGACGAGGCCTACTACTGGGGCTGGTCGCAGAACCTGGACTGGGGCTACTTCTCGAAGCCGCCGGTCATCGCGGTGCTCATCGCCGCCAGCACCAAGCTGCTCGGCAACAGCCTGATCGCCATCAAACTGCCGTCGCTGCTGCTCTATCCGGCCATCGCCTTCGCGCTGTACGCCCTCGGCCGACGGCTCTATTCGCCGAAGGTCGGCCTGTGGGCCGGGCTCGCCTTCATGTCGATGCCGCTGGTCGCGGCGCTCGGGCTGTTCGTGTCCACCGACGCGCCGCTGCTGCTGTGCTGGTCGCTGGCGCTGATCTTCCTGCTGCGCGCGCTCGAGCGCGACGACTGGGCGAACTGGCTGGCCTGCGGCGCGGCGATCGGTGTCGGCCTGATGTCGAAATACACGATGGCGGCCTTCCTGCCGTCGGCCCTGCTGCTGATCGTCCTCGACCCGCGGCACCGCCGCTGGCTGGCGCGCCCGCAGCCGTGGGTGGCCGTGCTGCTGGCCTTCGCCATCCTGGCGCCCAACCTGTGGTGGAACTGGACCCACGATTTCCCGACCTTCCGCCATACCGCCGAGATCACCCGCGTCGGCCACGGCGAACGGGGCTGGCACCCGGCCCAGCTCGGCGAGTTCATCGGCGCCCAGTGGCTGTCCTTCGGCCCGCTGCTGGGCGTGCTGCTGGGCTGGGCGCTGCTCAGGTCGGGCCGGCTGTGGCGCGACCGCGCCCACCGCACGCTGCTGATCTTCATCGTGCCGCTGCTGCTGCTGGTCAGTTTCCAGGCCCTCACCGGCCGCGCCAACGGCAACTGGGCGGCGCCGATCTTCGTCGCCTCGTGCCTGCTGGTGCCGGCCGTGTTTCTGGCCGACCGGCGGCGCTGGGTCGTCGCCGGCGTGGTCATCAACCTCGTCGCCTCGCTGGCCGCCTACCACTGGCCCGATGTTGCCCGGGCGGCCGGCATCGGGCTCACCGCGAAAAACGATCCGTACAAACGTGCCCGCGGCTGGATCAACATGGCCGACGGCGTCGCGCCCTACCTCGCCGCCCACCCCGACGCAATCGTCGTCGGCGAAGACCGGGAGATCATCGCCCACCTCGTCTATCGCCTGCACCCCACCGAATACGCCGCCTGGAATCCGGACGGCGTGCCGAAGGACCAGTACGAGATCGTCACCACCCTGGCAGGCAAGCAGGGACGCGACATCCTGTACGTCGGCCGCCAGCCGGAGATCCCGGCCATCGCCGCGCGCTTCGAGTCCGGCGCAACCCTCGGCAAGGTCGTGGTGCCGATCCACCCGGATTTCCGGCGCGAGGTCTACGTCTTCCTGCTGAAAGGTTTCAAGGGCTACTGAAACCCGGCCACGGATCAGCCGCTCCCGCCATCCAGCGCCGCCGGCGGCTCGTCGAGCTGTGCCGCCTCGATGCGCTGGAAATGGGCGCTGATCTTGCGTGACGAGGTCTGCACCTCGGCCACGTCTTCGCCGGCCTGGCGGATGTGGGTGGCGAGCTTCTGCATGCGCTCGTCGAAGCGGTTGAAATCCTTCGCCAGCTTGCCGAGGGCGTCCTTGATGACGTGGATCTGCTTGCGGGTTTCGACGTCCTTCAGCACCGCGCGGGCGGTGTTGAGGACCGCCATCAGCGTGGTCGGCGAGACGATCCACACCCGGCGGCTCATCGCGTAGGCCACCACCTCCGGGTGGTAGGCGTGGATTTCCGCGAACACCGCCTCGGCCGGCACGAACATCACCGCTCCGTCCGAAGTCAGCTCCGGCAGGATGTATTTGCCGGCGATGGCGTCCACGTGCTTTTTCACGTCGTTGCGGAAGGCCGACTGGGCGGCCCGGCGCTCGAGGTCGCCCGCCTCGCCGGCGAACATGCGGTGATAGTTCTCGAGCGGGAACTTCGAGTCGACGACGACCATGCCGGTCGGTTCGGGCAGGCGCAGCACGCAATCGGCACGGGTGCCGTTGGGCAGCGTGAACTGGAAGTCGAAGGTTTCGGGCGGCAGCGCATTGCGCACCAGCGCCTCGAGCTGGACCTCGCCGAAGGCGCCGCGGGCCCGTTTGTCGCCGAGGAGTTCCTGCAGGCTGACGACGTTGGTGGTGAGATCGCCGATCTTCTTCTGGGCTTCGTCGATGGTCGCCAGCCGCGCCATGACGCTGGTGAAGGTTTCGTTGGTCTTGCGGAAGCCTTCGTCCAGGCGTTGATTGACATGCCCGGTGATCGCCTCCAGCCGTTCGCCGACCGTCCGGTTCATCGCCTCGATGCTGCTGCCGAGCTGCTCCGACGCCAACTTGAGGCCGTTCTGCAACAACTCGCGGTCGGCGCGGGCGTGCTCGGCAAGGGTCTTCAGCGTTTCGGCCAGCATTTCGGTGCGCAGCTTTTCCTGACCGGCGGCGAAGGCATTGGCCAGGTCGGCCAGACGCAGTACGGTTTCCTCCTTCTGGCTGCCGAGCTGGCCGACGAGCGCCAGATGCAGCTGTTGCAGCGCCTGCCGCGACGCGGCCTGCTCGGCGTCGAGGCGATCGCGCAGCCGGTCCACCTCGCCGGCCACCAGGTCGATGACCCGGTCGGAAGCGGCGCCGGTGGCCGCCTGCAGCTCCTTGACGAACTGCAGTTGCTGGTCGGCCAGACGCGCGTCGAAACGCCGGCCGAGGCGGCTCACGAGCAGCACCAGCCAGACCACGGCCAGCAGCGCGGCGACGCTCGCGGCGGCCAGCCAGGCAAACCAGACGGAAGCGGATTCGGGATTCATCCGCCGCAGTATACCGTCGGAAACTGTAAATTAGTTCAGTGAACGCAGACTGGCCAACGGCGGCCGGGTGAGCAGATGCCGCGTGCCGAAGCCGCCCGCGATCACCACCACCACGCACCCCGCCACGCCCCCGGCGAGCAGCGGCAGCAGGCTGGGCGCGTAGGGCAGCTTGAAGACGAAGCGGCCAAGCGCCCAGCCGATCCCCGTCGCGCCGATACCGGCCAGCGTCCCGGCGACCAGGCCCAGCGCCGCGAACTCGGCCAGCAGCGCCGCCCGCAGCTGGCGATTGCGCGCGCCGAGGGTGCGCAGGATCGCCAGCTCCTTCTCCCGCTCGTCGTGGGTGGCCTGCAGCGCGCCGAACAGCACCACCACGCCCGCCACCACCGCAAAGCCGAAGACGAACTGCACGGCGGCGATCAGCTGGTCGACCATGCCCTGGATCTGGCCGATGACGGCCGCCACGTCGATCACCGTGAGGTTGGGGAAGGCCGCGACCAGGCGGTTCGCCAGTTCCATCTGCCCCGGCGGCAGATGGAAGCTGGTGATGTAGCTCGCCGGATAGCTTTCGAGCATGCCCGGCGCGGCGATCACGAAGAAGTTGACCCGCATCGAATCCCAGTCGAGCTTGCGCAGGCTGGTGATGCGCGCCTCGCTGCGCTGGCCGGCGATGTCGAAGGTGAGCACGTCGCCGAGCGCCAGGCCGAGGGTTTCGGCGAGGCCCACTTCGACCGAGAACTCGGGCGCCGTCGCCGCGCCATGCCAGCGGCCGGCGACGACGCTGTTGCCGTCCGGCAGGCGGGCGTCGAAGGACAGGTTGAAATCGCGGTCGACGAGGCGCTTGGCCCGCTCGTCAGCGTAGTCGTCCGGCCCCGCCGGGCGGCCGTTCACCGCCACCAGCCGGCCGCGGATCATCGGCTGCAACGGCGGCGGCGGGCGTTTTTCCTGCTTGAAGAAGTCGCGCAGCGGATCGAGCTGGTCAGGCTGGATGTTGATGACGAAGCGGTTCGGCGCGTCCGGCGGCGTGGCCTGCTTCCAGTTGGCGAGCAGATCGCCGCGCACCAGCGTGAGCAGCAGCAGCGCCGTCAGCCCCATGCCGAGGGCCAGCACCTGCACGAGACTGGCGACCGGCCGCCGGCGCAGCGCCGCCAGGCCGTAGCGCCAGCCGCTGCCCGCCACCGAACGCACCTGTCCGAGCACGCCGAGCAGCAGCCAGCCGACGCCGCCGTAGATCGCGAAGGCCACCGCAAAGCCGCCGGCCACCCAGGCGCCGAGCAGCCAGTCGCGCGCGATGCCGACCAGCAGCCCGGCCAGCACCAGCGCGCCGATCCCCCACGCCAGCCCGTCGCGCGCCGCCATGCCGTTCCATTCGCGGCGCAGCACCCGCAGCGTCGGCACGCGGCCGAGGCGGATCAGCGGCGGCAGCGCAAAGCCGAGCAGAAGCAGCAGCGACACCGCCAGCCCGTGGACCACCGGCCACCAGCCGGGCGCCGGCAGCGGAAAGCCGACCAGATCGCCGAGCAGCGCATTGAGCACGAACTGCACCCCGAAACCGAGCGCGCAGCCGGCCAGCCCGGCAGCCAGGCCGAGCAGCGCGAATTCGCCGATGAACAGCCGCAGCAACTGCGCCTGCCCGGCGCCCAGGCAGCGCATCACCGCACATCCGTCGAGATGCCGCTCGACGAAACGGCGGGTAGCCAGCCCGACGGCCACCGCCGCCAGCACCACCGCCAGCATCGCCGCAAAACGCAGGAAGCGCTCGGTGCGGTCGAGAATCGAGCGCACTTCCGGGCGTGCGTTGTCCACGTTCTCGAGGCTTTCGCCGCGCCCCAGGCGCGCCTTGGCCCACGCTTCGAAGCCCGCCACGTCGTCCGCCGCGCCGGCCACGTGGAGGCGGTAGAACGCCCGGCTGCCGGGCTGGATCAGGCCGGTCGCCGGCAGGTCGGCGACGTTGATGACCAGCCGCGGCAGCAGGCTGAAGAAGTTCGCCCCGCGGTCCGACTCGAAAGACAGCACCGCCGCCATCCGGAACTGCACGGCGCCCAGCCCGATCCGGTCGCCAACCCTGGCCCCGAGGGCGCTGGCCAGACGTTCGTCGAGCCACAGCTCGCCGCGGGCCGGAATGCCCTTCGCCACCGCATCGGGCTGGTTCAGTCCGGGCGCGATGCGGACCGAGCCGCGCAGCGGGTGGCCGTTCTCGACGACCTTGACGCCCGCCAGCTGCGCCCCGTCGCCCAGGCTGGCCATGCTCGTGAAGGTCGCCGACACCGCGCTCTTCAGCCCGCGCCGGGCGGCCTCGGCCCGGTAGGCGGGGTCGAGGGAATGGTCGGAGACCAGCACCAGATCGCCGCCGAGGAGCTGATTGGCCTCGCGCTTCAGGGCCTGGGCGACGCGGTCGGTGAAGAAGCCGACGCTGGTCAGGCTGGCAACCGCGATGACCAGCGCCACCAGCAGCAGCCCCAGTTCGCCGGCCCGCAGGTCGCGGCGGAGCATGCGCAGGGAAAGGGAAGACATGATGAAGAGCCAGGCTTGGAAAGTTGAGGGGCCTCGTTTGACGCCGGGCACGGGCAAGAGTGCCGGCCGGCGTTCAAAGCCGCCGCCCGGCACGGGGAACCGGCGTCACGCCCGGCCCCGTCCGCCGCGTCGCGCAATTACGCGTCGGCCAGCCAGCGCTCGACCAGCCGCACCCAGTAGGCGACGCCGAAGGGGATCGCTTCGTCGTTGAAATCGTAGTGCGGATTGTGCAGCGTGCAGCCGCCTTCGCCGGGGCCGTTGCCGAGCCAGATGTAGCAGCCCGGCTTTTCCTGCAGGAAGTAAGAGAAATCCTCCGCGCCCATGCTGGGCCGGGCGTCGGTGGCCACGGCCGTCTCGCCGCACACCTCGGCCGCCACGCGGGCGCAGAATTCGGCCTCGGCCACGCTGTTGATGGTCGGCGGATAGCCGCGCTGATAATTGAAACCCACGTTGGCGCCGAAGGCCGCGCCGACTCCGGCGCACACCCGCTGCATCGCATCCTCGACCTGGGCACGGATCTCCTGGCGGAAGGCGCGGACCGTACCGCCGATGCGCGCCACCTCCGGAATCACGTTGTAGGCATCGCCGGCGTGGAACTGGGTCACCGACAACACCACCGCATCCAGCGGATCGACATTGCGGCTCACCACCGACTGCAGCGCCTGCACCAGCGCCGCGCCGGCCTGCACCGGGTCGACCCCCTGGTGCGGCATCGCCGCGTGGGCGCCGTGGCCGTGTATCTCGATGTCGAAGCGGTCGGCGCAGGCCATCACCGGACCGCGATGCACGGCCACCTGCCCCAGCGGCAGGCCGGGCCAGTTGTGCAGGCCGAACACCGCTTCCATCGGAAAACGCTCGAAAAGACCGTCGGCGATCATCTCCGGCGCCCCGCCCTCGCCCTCCTCGGCCGGCTGGAAGAGGAAATAAACGGTGCCGTCGAAATCCGGATGGCGGCTCAGATGCGCCGCGGCGCCGAGCAGCATCGCCGTGTGGCCATCGTGACCGCAGGCATGCATGCGGCCGGGGTGGCGCGAGTGGTGGGTGAAGTCGTTCTTCTCGTGGATCGGCAGCGCGTCCATGTCGGCGCGCAGACCGATGGCGCGAGTGCCGCTGCCGGCGCGCAGCACGCCGACCACGCCGGTGCGGCCGACGCCGCGGTGGGTTTCGATGCCCAGCGCTTCGAGCCGCCCGGCGACGAGGGCCGCGGTGCGATGCTCTTCGAAGGCGAGTTCCGGGTGGGCATGGATGTCGCGGCGGATCGCGGTAATTTCCGCGTGGTCGGCGCGCAGTTTGTCTAGAAGGTGCATGATGCGTCCCGATGTCCGGCCCTGCGGCCGCATGGGGAAATGATAGCAGCGGCGGACATCGGAGATGCCATCGCCCGCCCCGGAACCGACTCGAATGAAGCTTTTCTACGCTGACCACTTCGTCCTGCCCCTGCCGGACGGCCATCGCTTTCCGATGGAAAAATACGCCCGCCTGCGCGAGCGCCTGATGCTATCCGGGCGGTTCGCGGCCGATGATTTCCACGTTCCGGCGGCGGCCAGCGACACCGAGATCCTGCGCGCCCACGATGCCGCCTACCTGCAGCGCGTGGTCCGCGGAACGCTGGACAAGGACGCGCTGAGGCGCATCGGTTTCCCGTGGTCGGAGGCGATGGTCGAGCGCTCGCGCCGCTCGGCCGGCGCCACGCTGGCCGCCTGCCGCGCGGCCCTCGCCGACGGCTGCGCCGCCAACCTGGCCGGCGGCACCCACCACGCCTTCCGCGACCACGGCGAGGGTTTCTGCGTTTTCAACGACGCCGCCATCGCGGCGCTGGCCATGCGGGCCGAAGGCCACGTCGAACGGGTGGCGATCGTCGATTGCGACGTACACCAGGGCAACGGCACCGCCGCCATCCTGGCCAATCGGCCCGATTGCTTCACCTTCAGCATTCACGGCGCCCGCAACTACCCCTTCGACAAGGAACGCAGCGACCTGGATGTGGAACTCCCCGACGGCACTGCCGACGAGGCCTATCTCGCCGCGCTCGACGACGCCCTGACCCGCGTGTTTGCGCTTGCCGCCCCACAGCTCGTCATCTACCTGGCCGGTGCCGACCCTTTCGCCGACGACCGCCTCGGCCGCCTCAAACTGAGCAAGGCCGGCCTCGCCGCACGCGACGAACGGGTGCTCGGCGAATGCCGCCGCCGCGGCCTGCCGGTCGCCATCGCAATGG
>WBZX01001425.1_pt1 | contig 18051 bp, 18 predicted proteins | sample 5204211 | NCBI WGS metagenome assembly WBZX01 (sample SAMN12344362, study PRJNA552823) | activated sludge metagenome | biome: Activated sludge suspended growth; feature: Nitrification reactor; material: Wastewater; isolation source: activated sludge from nitrification reactor of wastewater... | reverse complement strand
GTTCGAGGTGTGGCCCACCGAGCAAGGCAAGGCGTGGCTGCGCGACCGCGTGGCTGGCATCGCGCTGCAGCTCGACGCCCTCGTCGATCTGCGACCCGAGCCCCGCGGTCCCGCGGCGCTGTGGGAACTCCGGGTCGTGGTCGAGGGCGCGCGGCTGCTCGCCGTGCGGCCACCGCTGTCGTACCCGCTCGAGCTGGTCGCCGTGCTCGACGAGCTGCGTCCGCCCGCCGAGACGCCGCCACCGGCCGACGGTGGCGCCGCGCTGCTGCAGGCGCTACGTCACGCACGGCTGTGGCACGGCCGCGCGGGCCGCATCGATCCGCGACCGGGCTTCGCCGCGGCGATTCGACGCGTCGCGCCCTGACGTCAAACGCACGCGCCCGCGCATTGCGGGGCTTCGCAGGCGGCTGCTAGTGTGGCCGCCGCTTTCGCCATGATCACCGCCAATAAAGTCGTCACGATCCACTACACCTTGCGCAACGATGCCGGCGAGGTGCTCGACAGCTCCGACGGCGGCGATCCGCTGGCGTACCTGCACGGCGCCGACAACATCGTGCCGGGCCTCGAGCGTCAGCTCGAGGGCCGCAAGGTCGGCGACAAGCTGCAGGCCAAGGTCGCGCCCGCCGACGGCTACGGCGAGAAGACCCCCGGTGGCCCCAAGGCGATCCCCAAGAGCGCGTTCGCGGGCATGGAAGTCGCGCCCGGCATGACCTTCATGGTCGAGGACGACGACGGTGATCACATGCCGCTGCGCGTGGTCGGCGTCGCCGGCGACGAGGTCCTGGTCGACATGGATCACCCGCTGGCCGGCGAGACGTTGCACTTCGACGTCGAGGTCCTCGAGGTCCGCGACGCCACCGCGGAGGAGCTGAGCCACGGGCACGTGCACGATGGTTCGCACCACCACGGGCACGACCACGACCACGACCATTAGGGCAGTCGGCGGCGGCGCGCCCGGCCACCTGCGACGACGCGCGACGGCGAGGTTGACCGCCGCCGCGTCCGTGGCCCAAGCTCTTGCTGTTGTGATGTCCGCCGTCCGCTCGCCCCGATCGCTGCAGCTGCTCGCGCCGCTGTGCCTGTGGACCGCGTGCGCGCAGGGCAGCCTCGACAACGGCGGCTTCGGCTTCTCCGCCAGCGGGCCCGGTCCGGTCTCCACCACCGCGACCGCGACCGCCGGTGACAGCGACGGCGGCTCGAGCTCGAGCGGCGCCGCCGAGGCCAGCGGTGACGAGGCCTCGACGGCGGCGGCCACCACCACCGGCGATGCGACGGCCTCGAGCTCTGGTGGCGCCGCCGATACCAGCACCGGCGGCGCGGCCAGCAGTAGCGACGCGAGCGCATCGATGACCGACGCGTCGATGACCGGCGCATCCATGACCGGTGGCGATCCGCCGCCCGAGGTCGGCGAGTACGAGGACTGCGCGGCCGCGACCTGCGTCGATGGCAGCGACTGCATCGAGCTGACCGACCTTCCCGCCAACGACGCCTTCTGTTCGCCGCAGTGCACCGTCGACGCCGACTGTCCCGCGGGCCCCGGCGGCGACGCGTTGCCGGTGTGCGCGTTGTCGGACGCGATGGCGGTCGATCCGACCAACTGCGTGCTGCTGTGCGAGTACGACGGCCTCGACTACGGCACCTGCCCGGGCGGCATGTCGTGCACGTCGATCCCCGGACAGACGACCTCGATCTCCGTCTGCATGTGGTAGCGGACGCGTCGCGACGCCGCTCGCCGACCCGCCGTGCGCTCGCGCCCATCCGCCGCTGTCGCCGCCCGCTGCGCGACGGCGAGTGACGGCGTGGAGGGGAAATCCGCCGTGACGCGGTGGCAAGTTTGGCGACCTGCTTCAAACACTCCGCGTTCGGTTCGTTCCAGGCCGGACGGGAAGCATGAACCATGAAGGACACTCGACTGCATCTGCTGATCTCGTTGACCCTGCTCGCGCCCGCCTGTGGCGGTGACGATGGCGATGGCGCCACGGTCGCCGACGACTCCTCGAGTACGGGCGGCTCGTCGGAGACCAACAGCACCACCGCGAGCACGACGACCGCCTCGACCACGGCGACGGACGCGACGACCGCGACCGACACGGCGACGACCGACACCGGCACGACCGACGACACCATGTCGACGACGATGGCCGACTCGAGCACCGGCGGCGAGCCTGCGGCGGTCCGCGTCATGCACCTGGGCGTCGGCGCGCCTGCGGTCGACGTGTTCGCGAACGGCGAAGGGCCGGTCTTCGAGGGGCTGGAGTTCCGCAACAGCACCGACTACGCCAGCGTGCCGGGCGGCGACTACACCTTCGAGGTCTCGGTGTCGGGCAGCCCCGCGTCCGAGGCGGTGTTGATGCCGGCGCTCACGCTCGACCCGGGGGTCTCGTACACGGCGGTCGCGATCGGCGACCTCGCGATGACCGACGGCGCGCCGGGCCTGCAGGCGATCGCGCTGGTCGACGACGCCGAGGGCATCGACGCCGCCAACGTGCGCATCACCGTCATCCATGCCGCGCCCGCGGTCGGTCAGGTCGACATCTGGGAGATCAGCGGGACCCCGGTCGCGTTGCTCGAGAACGTGGACTTCGGCGTCTCGGCGACGCTGCCCGACGTCCCGGCCGGTCCGCTCGAGATCGGCGTCGACGTCGACGACGACGCGACCCCCGACGTCACGTTCACGGTCGACACCACGCCGCTGGCGGGTGGGCAGGTCAACGTGTACGCGAACAACGACGCCGACGGCAACGTCGCGCTGGTGGCCCAGCTCGCCGACGGCACGGTGCTGACCATCCCCGCCAACGGCTGACGCCAGAGCGGTGTGCTCGTCGTTCGCCGCACGCTCGCGACGGACGACGACGCCGTGGCGGCAGCGCCTCGCGATCGCGTGCGAGCACGGGGCCGCCGCTCGTTCATGGCCGGCGATCAGCCGCCGTCGGGCTCGCCCTCGATGACCCGGGCATCGAGGCGCAGCACCGCCGATTGCAGCAGCGCGGGCGGGGCCTTGCTGTTGAGCAGCGAGTCGCGCAGCATCGCCTTGCCGCGGAACAGTCGGCTCTTCACGGTCCCGAGCGCCACGCCGAGCTCGTCGGCGATCTCGGCGATCGGCCGGTCCTCCCAGTAGAAGCGCTCGAGCACCGCGCGGAATTCCGCGGGCAGCACCTCGAGCGCCTTGAGGAACAGCTTTTGCTCGTCCAGTCGCGCGACCGCCACCGACGGTGAGGTCCGCACGTCGCGGATGTCGGCGACCGACGGCGAGACCACGTCGCCGACGCCCTTGCGGCGCTTCCACTCGAGGTAGAGCAGGCGCCGCGCAACGCCGAAGACGTAGGCGCGGAAGTCGGTCTGCACCGCATCCCGCCGCGTGATGCAGGCCTCGAAGGTGCGCTGCGTCAGATCCTCGGGGTCGACGTCGCGTCCGGCCTGCGAGAGGTTGGCCGAGAAGAAGCGGTACACCGCCACGAAGTGCCGTCGCAGCAGCTCGTTGCCGGCGTGGGCATCGCCCTCGCGCCAGGCCGAGAGCAGTGTGCTGTCGTCACGGCTGTCGGCGGCCACGTTCACCCGACACGGTATCACCTTCTGCGCGGCCGTGCGATCGGACGCACGTCCGCGGGCCGGCGGCGGCGGGTTGCCGGGCAAGGTCCCCCAGACGCCTGCGGGGTGGGGCGGGCCCGCGTGCGTTTCGGGTGGGGTGGCCGGGGGTGGCCGCGGCGGCCGCGGCTGTCCACGCGGTGTCGGCCAAGGGCGATCAGGCTGGTACGCCGCAGTACCCGACGCCCTGCAGGTTCGGCGGCGGGTCGTCGAGCGCCTGGATGCAGTCCTCGGCGGGATCGGTGCACTGGTCGTCGGCGAGGTCGCACACCGGCGTGCAACAGCCGCTGTCGCTCGCGCAGCCGTTGGTGCCGGTGCGACAGATGAGGCCGGGGCTGCAGCCCTGGATCGTCGCGCAGGGATCGCCATCGCCGCCCATGCCGTCGGGTGCACCGGGTACCGCGCAGACGAAGTTGTTGAACGCCGCGTAGCAGCCCTGGCCCGGCGTGCAGTCCTGTACGAGCGGATCGCAGGTGACCTCGCACAACGGCAGCGCGCCGTCGTTGAACGGGAAACACTCGCCGCCGTTTTCGCAGGGTTGGTTCACCACGCAGAACTCGAGGCAGATGCCCATGCCGGTGTGGCCGCTGACGTCGGTCATGCAGAAGAAGCCTGCCGCGCAGTCGTCGTCACCCTCGACGCGGGTGCACTCCTCGCCGAAGACGTGGTCACCCGAGACATCGACGCAGTGCGTCGAGTCGACCGTGCGACCGCCCGGTGTCGACACGAACGAGGTGCACTTCTGGCCCTTGGGGCAGTCCTGCAGGCCCGGATCGCACATCGCCTCGACGTTGCCGTCGTCGGGCTGGCCGATGAAGCTCATCGTGTCCGCGGCGGTGTCGTCGGTGGTCGACATCGAGGTGCCCGCGCTCGTGCCCACCGTGGTCGACGCACTGTTGCCGGTGCCCGAGTTGCTCGCGCTCCCGCCTCCACCGCTGCTGCCGCTCGAGCTGCCGCCGTCGCCGTCGCCGTCGCCGTACTCGGCGTTGGTCTCGCCCGCATCGACCTTCGAGCCGCAGCCGCCGACGGCGGCCATCGCCGCCCACGCCCACAGGGCTGGCGCGAGGAGGGAGGGGCGGAACGCGGCAGGTCGAGGCAGGGGGAATCTGCGCATGGCGCGATCACCCTACGGTGAATTCCGGCGTGCGCGCAACTGGCGGACCTCGGAAAGCCGCCATTCCTGCCCTCGACCGGCGACCCCCGGGCCGGCGGGTCCCCGGCGCGGCGGTCGGCCCGCGGAGGCTGCGGACGCGGGGCCCGGTGCCGTTGTAAAAACGCGCCCACGATGGCGGCGGCAGGCGACGCGGGCGGGCAGGGGTCGAAGGGGCGCGTGGCCGTGCTCGGCGCGGGCAGCTGGGGCACTGCGCTGGCGATCCATCTCGCGCGCCGCGGCTACGACACGCAGCTGTGGGCGCGCTCGGCCGAGCACGTCGCGCAGATGCAGGACCAACGCAGGAACACGCGCTACCTGCCCGATGCTCCGTTCCCCGCGTCGCTGCACGCGACCGCATCGATGCGCGACGCGGTCGCGGGCGCCGAGCTGGTGGTGTGCGCGATCCCTTCCCATGCGATGCGCGACGCGATGCGAGCGCTCGCGACGGTGGTCGGTGATCCGCCGCCCTACTATTTGATCGCCGCCAAGGGCATCGAGGTCGACTCGCTCGCGAGCATGCACGAGGTGCTGCACGACGAGCTCCCGCCGGTGCATCGCGAGCGCGTCGCGGCGCTGGGCGGGCCCAGCTTCGCGGCCGAGGTCGCTGCCGGGCTGCCGACCACGGTGGTGGTGGCGGCCCACTCCGAGGACGTGCGCCTGGCCGTGCAGCGCATGCTCTCGGGTGACGGCATCCGGGCCTACGTCACCGACGATGTCGTCGGGGTCGAGCTCGGCGGCGTGCTCAAGAACGTCATCGCGTTGGCCGCGGGCATCGGCGATGGCGCGGGTCTCGGACAGAACGCGCGCGCGGGCCTCATCACGCGCGGGCTCGCGGAGATCAGCCGCCTGGCGACCAAGCTCGGTGCCCACCCGGCCACGCTGTCGGGCCTCGCAGGCATGGGAGATCTGGTGTTGACCTGCACCGGCGGACTCTCTCGCAACCGCCGTGTCGGCATCGCGCTGGGGCAGGGTCGCACGCTCGACGAGATCCTCACCGAGATGGGCATGGTCGCCGAGGGCGTGAAGAACACGCTGTCGGCCCACCGACTGGCCGCGCGCGAGCAGGTCGAGATGCCGCTCGTCGCGACCATGCACGCCATCCTCTACGGCGGACTCGCGGTGCGCGATGCGGTCGATGCCCTCATGGGCCGGGCGCTCCGCGCGGAGCGAGAGTGGTGAGCACCCCGTTCGCGAGGATGGCCTCGCGTCGGCCGATCCGATAGGCTAAGGATGCGACGTTGAGCAACATCGAGCCCACGCCCTTCGGTGACAAGTACGTCCTGGTCGAGCACATCGCGACCGGCGGCATGGCCGAGATCTATCGCGCGCAGTATGCCGGCATCGAGGGCTTCGCGAAGGAGCTCGTGGTCAAGACGCTGCGGCAGGAGTTCGCGGCGCGGCCCGAGGTCGTGGGCATGTTCCTCGACGAGGCTCGGGTCGCAGCGACGCTGACCCACAACAACGTCGTCCACACCTACGACCTCGGCGAGCTCGGCGGCGAGTACTTCATCGCGATGGAGCTGCTCAAGGGCGAGGAGCTCGTCAACGTGATGCGCCGCGCGGCGGCGGCCGGGCGCGGCATCCCGCTGGAGCTGTCGATCGGCATCATCATGCAGTCGTGCGAGGGGCTGCACTACGTGCACAGCCGCACCACCGAGGACGGCACGCCGCTCGGCCTGGTCCACCGCGACATCAACCCCACCAACATCCACGTCGGCTACGACGGCGTGTGCAAGATCCTCGACTTCGGCATCGCGGCCACGCGCGCCTCGGCGGTCGCCAAGAAGGGGCAGGTCGCCGGCAAGCTGTCGTACATGGCGCCCGAGCAGCTGCTCGGCCACCCCATCGATCAGCGCGCCGACATCTTCCCGCTCGGGGTCGTGCTCTACGAGCTGTGCCTCGGCCGTCGACTCTTCCGCGGCGCCCGCGAAGAGGTCACGCGCCGCGTGCTCGAGGGCGACATCCCGGCACCGACCTTCGTCGATCCGAAGTTCCCGCCCGCGCTCGAGGCGATCATCATGCGCGCGCTCGAGGTCGATCCCGCCGATCGCTACCAGAACTGCGATCACTTCTTCCGCGACCTCGAGGCCTTCCTCACCGAGGCGGGGCTGTCGTGGACACCGCGGCGACTGAGCGCGGTGATGTCGGAGCTGTTCGGCGAGGGCGCACCCGCCAACGTCGACTACGACGACGAGTACAGCGACCTCGATCAGGCGCTCGACTTCGCAGCATTCGATGCGGTGCCGGAGGCCGGCGACGACGACGTGCCCGAGTGGGCCCGCACGGTCGAGGCCGGCAATCCCCAGCCACGCAAGCGGCCGATGACGATCGGCAACATCGAGGCACTGGTCAGCCAGGCCCGCTTCGACGAATCGGCACCGCACCCGGTGGCGCGCGACGTGCCGCCGCCGACCGCATCGCCGCCGGCGCGTCCGCCCAAGCCCACAGGCGCGAGCGAGGACGCGCGCGAGGGCGCCGACCCGACCCGGTCGGGGGTCCACCGCGCGGTGCAGGCACCGGAGGGCGATCGTTCGCGCCGACGCCCGGGCACCGGCTCGCGGCCCGTGGTCCGGCCCGCGCGCAACCCGACCCCGGGCTCGGGACGGCACCCGGTGGCGACCACCGGACCGTTGGCCGCAATCGCACCCGATGCCGCCAGTGGGCGCACCTTCGGACACGCGGTGGTGAGTGACGAGTCCAAGCGCGGCGGCAGCTGGGTGTGGATCCTCGGCCTCCTGGCCGTGTCGGGACTGGGCTACGTCGCCTATGCCCTGTTCACCACCAAGTGACGCGCGAGTAGTGGTACAAGGGTCGGCGCAGTTCGAATGAAGAACGGCAGCCACAACCCCGGCGCGTGGAGTCTACCCGCGTGGTCACGGATCGGCGCCTTCCAGGTCTTCGGCGACTACGCCGCGATGCCCGGCTTTCGCGTCGTCGTGGCGCTGGGTCCGAGCTCGCAGGCGCTGACCGAGCTGCTCGAGGCGCGCGCGAGTGCGTCGGCGTGGCTCGACCCCGAGCTGGCGCGGGCGAACCTGCGGGCGGGCCTCGGCCTGATGCGCGGCGGCGTCGGTGACTTCGTCTACGCCAACGCCGAGCAGACCATGGTGCTGGTGCGGCGCGAGCTGTCGGCGCGGGCCGGCTCCGCGGTCGCGCTGCAGTCGCAGCTGGTGAGCCAGTACGCGGCGCGGCTGTCGTTGCTGTGCGGTCGCGAGCTGTCGGTGCAGGCCCGCATCTTCGAGTTCCCCGATCTCACCGTCGTGCGCCGCGCGATGGCGACGGTCGTCGAGGAGACCGAGGAAACCACGCCGCTGCGCAGCTCGATCTGGCTCGGGGCGCAGCTGCGCGGCCGCGGCCAGCCGTTCCACCCCTCGATGGTCGAGACCATCGAGGAGCAGACCAGCCTGCTGCGCGGGCACGGCATCGACATGGACTCGCTGCCGGCGTGGTGGTGGCGCGGGGTGGCGGCGCAGCGCGTCGAGGGCGGCGCGCCGCGGCTGTTCGACGATCTGCCGCACGGCGAAGCCTTCGGCGAGCTCGTCCCGGAATGACCGCCGCGCCGGCGGACGGCGACGCGCGGCGCGAAGCGAGCCCCGACGAGGACCGAGGCTGGGGCCTGTACGTGCACGTGCCGTTCTGCGCACGGCACTGCCCGTATTGCGACTTCGACTTCGTGGTCGGACGGCGCCCCGACTGGCGCTCGTTCGTCGATGGCCTCCAGCGCGAGCTGGATGCGCGCGCCGACCGGCTGCCGACCACGCCGCCGCGCACGGTCTACCTCGGCGGCGGCACACCGAGTCTGGTGGGGCGCGAGGGGCTGGCGGCCGTCGTGGGCCGCGTGCGCGCCGCGACGCCGTGGCGTGCACTCGACGAGTTCACCGTCGAGCTCAACCCCGAGCACGTCGACGACGCGCTCGTCGACGGCCTACGTTCGCTCGGCGTCGATCGGGTCTCGCTCGGCGTGCAGAGCTTCGAGCCCGGGGCGCTCGCACAGCTCGGTCGCGTCCACGATGCCGCGGCAGCGCGGCACGCCGTGGCGGCGGCGATCGCTGCCGACCTGCACGTGAGCATCGATCTGATCGTCGGCTATCCCGGGCAGTCGGCCGACGCGTTGGCCCGCGACCTCGAGACCACGGTCGCGCTCGGGGTCGGCCACGTGTCGATCTACGCGCTCGACATCCCGGCCGCGGTGCCGTGGACCAAGCTCGTGCGCCGCGGCCTGCGGGTGCTGCCCGACGACGACGCGCAGGCCGACGCGCTGCTGGCCTGCGAGACCGCGCTGGTCGGGGCCGGGCTACGGCACTACGAGGTCGCCAGCTACGCACGGCCCGGGCAGCACGCGCAGCACAACGCCAGCTACTGGCGCGCGATCGACTACGTCGGCCTCGGTCCTTCGGCGGCGTCGGCCCGCTACGATCGCGACGGTGCGGTCCATCGCCGCACCAATGCGCGCACGCTGGCGGCGTGGTCGAGCGGTGCGCCGCCGAGCTGCGAGTCGCTGTCGCCGGCCGCGACCGCCCGCGAGGCACTGTGGCTGGGGCTGCGCCGACTCGACGGCTTCGACGAGGCCGCCTGGCGCCTTCGCTGGCCCGAGGCCGCGGCCTGCGACCGCGCGATCGAGCTCGCGCTCGCGCGGGGCGATCTCGTGCGCGATGACGGGGGCCTGCGGGTCGCGGCGGCGCGATGGCTGCAGCACGACCGCATCGCCGTCGATCTGCTGTGACGTGCGGCGGCGGCCCCGATCCAGACGGCTCGGATCACGTCGGGGTCGCGGTCACCACGTGCGCGCCGCAGACCGGGCAGATCGGCTTCTCCCGCACCAGCGTGAGCACGGGCCCGATGCCCAACATGTACGCCATCATCAGCGGCAGCATCACGACGTAGTCCGAGCCGATGATGGGGAACAGCGGCACGAACGGGATCGGGATCAACAGGTAGTACCGCGCGAGCCGCCGCAGGCGCGGGTGCTCGTACTGCGCGTCGACGTCGGTGCGGCAGCGTTCGCAGTGCATGGCGGGGCGACGCAACAGCATAGCGCCCCGGTTACGCGGGTGGCGGCAGCCGTGAGTTTTGCGCTCGCTGGCGTCCGCCCCGCGGGTCGTGGCCCGCGCGGACCGGCCCGCCCCCAAACCGCCGCGGACCGAGCGTCGCTCGATCGACGGGCCCGACGGGCTGGGGCTTGCCTGCTATCATCGCGGACGTGGACGGCGAACGTCTCACGCCGCGACAGACCGAGCTGTTGCGCGCGGTCTGCCGCGAGTACCTGCTCGGGGGCGAAGACGTCGGCAGTCAGGCGCTGTCGCGGGACTGCGGGTGGTCGTCGGCGACGATCCGCAACGAGCTCGCCGCGCTCGAGCGCATCGGCCTGGTCGAGCGCATGCATCGCTCGGCCGGCTGTCGACCCACCCGTGGCGGCCTCGAGTACTACGTGCTGTCGATGCCGCGCGAGGCCGAGCCCCGCTCGAGCCATGCCCGCGTGGTCGATCGATCGCTGCGCCCGGCCGGCAGCGTCGAGCAGGGCGTGCGCGCAGCGGTTCGGGTGCTGGCCGAGCTCGGCGGCTGCGTCGCGATCACATTCATCGCCGACCCGGGCTCGCGCCGCGTGAGCGCGCTCGAGCTGGTGCCGCTGTCGAGCGCCCGCGCGCTCGCGGTGGTCGGCTTCGACGACGGTGCCAGCATCGTGCAGCCGGTCGGGCTCGACGGCCACGCCACCGTCGAGTCGCTCGCCGACGAGGCGCTCGAGCTGCAGACGCGCCTGCGCGCGCTGTGCATCGGCCGCGCGCTCGAGCAGGCCCACGACGAACTCACGCGGCTGCAGCACGAGCTGCGCTCCCACGTCGATCGACGCCTCGCGGAGGTCGTGCGCGTGGGCCTGTCGGTGTGCGCGGGTGCCGGGCTCGACCCGCTGTGGCTGTCGGTTGCCGGCCACGCGAACCTCGCGATCGATTTCGCGATCGCCGGCAGTGGGGGCGGCGTGCCGCCGGGCGCGGCCGCCATGCGCGAGCGGCTCGCCGAGGTGCTCGCGCGGCTCGAGGACGAGCGTCGGCTGGCCGACATCCTGTGGCAGCTGTTGCCGGCCTCGGCGTCCCCAGGGCAGCCCCACGCGGCGGTGCGGCTCGGTGGCGCGACGCTGTTCGATCCGAGCGCCGATCCCGATCGCGACGATTCGGGCCTGCGACTGGCGCTGGTGGGGGCACGACTCGCCACGCCGCATGGCCACGAGGTCGACGTCGAGTCGTCCGCGCCACCGACCGGCCGCTTGGGTGCGGTCGCGGTGATCGGGCCCGACCGGATGGACTACGCCGCGGTGATTCCTCTGATAGAATACGCCGCCAGAGCGCTGGCGGTTCGGCCCTGACGCATCGCGTCCTCGGCGACTTCTCCTGGCGGTGGCGCGAGGGCTTCGTTTGGGCCCCGCACGAGGAAGCGATGACGAACCCTAAGGACCCATCCTCTCCGGACGACCTCAACGACGAGATCAATCGCGCCATGGCCGAGGCCGAGGCAGCGGTGACCGCGATGGAGGGCGATGCCGACAACGACGACCCCGCGGCCGACACTGCGACCGGGCTCGCGGCCGCGGTGGTCGAGCTCGAGACCGAGCTGCAGGCGACCAAGGACCGCTGGCTGCGCGCGGTCGCCGACCTCGAGAACTACAAGAAGCGTGTGCGCCGCGAGGTCGACGATGCGCAGGTGCAGGCGGTGCAGAAGCTGCTGCCGTCGTTCCTGCCGACGATGGACAACCTCGAGCGCGCGCTCGAGGCCGCCGGCCCTGGCGCCAGCATCGACCAGCTCGTGCGTGGGATCCAGATGGTGCGCGACGAGTTCATGGGCGCGCTGCGCAAGCACAACATCGAGCCGGTGATCTCGGTCGGGGTCGCGTTCGATCCCGCGGTCCACGACGCGCTGCAGCAGGTCGACTCGCCCGATCACGCACCGGGCGTGGTCGTGCGGGAGTTCGAGCGCGGCTATCGCATGGGCGAGCGGCTGCTGCGACCCGCACGGGTGGTGATCGCCGGCCCGGGCTCGACCGGCGCACCGCCGGCGGGGACGACGGACTCGGAGGCCTGACGGAGATGGGCGGCAAGTCGCGGATCGTCGGCATCGACCTCGGCACCACCAACTCCTGCGTGGCCGTCATGGACGGCGATGAGGTCAAGATCATCCCCAATGCCGAGGGCAGTCGCACGACCCCCAGCGTGGTCGCGTTCACCGAGGACGGCGAGCGCATGGTCGGTCAGATCGCCAAGCGTCAGGCGATCACCAACCCGACCAACACGGTGTTCGCGGCCAAGCGCCTGATCGGGCGCAAGTTCGCCGAGCCCGCGCTGCAGGAGCTCATCAAGCTCATCCCATACAAGATCGTCGCGTCCGCCAACGACGACGCGTGGGTCAACGTGTGGGGCCGCGATCACTCGCCCGCCGAGGTCGGCGCCGCCGTGCTCGCGAAGATGAAGGAATCGGCCGAGGCGTTTCTCGGCGAGCCGGTCACGCGGGCCATCGTCACGGTACCGGCGTACTTCAACGACGCGCAGCGGCAGGCCACCAAGGACGCCGGTCGCATCGCCGGGCTCGAGGTCGAGCGCATCATCAACGAGCCCACCGCGGCGACGCTCGCCTACGGCCTGCACCGCCGCAGCGACAATCGCATCGTCGCGGTCTACGACCTCGGCGGCGGCACCTTCGACATCTCGCTGCTCGAGCTGCGCGGCGGCGTGTTCGAGGTGCTGGCCACGGCCGGCGACACCTTCCTGGGCGGCGAAGACTTCGACAACGTCATCGTCAACTGGTGCGCGCAGCAGTTCCTGGCCGCCAACGGCATCGACCTGCGCACCGAGAAGCTCGCGACCCAGCGGCTCAAGGAAGCCGCGGAGAAGGCCAAGCAGGAGCTCAGCTTCTCGCTCGAGACCGAGATCAACCTGCCGTTCCTCGCCGCCAAGGGCGGCGCGCCGCTGCACCTGCAGTGCACGCTCTCGCGGCGAGCGCTCGAGGAGCTGACCAAGACCCTCGTCGAGCGCACGCTCGAGCCGTGCCGGCAGGTGCTGGCCGACGCCGGCCTCGCGGTCGGCGAGATCGACGACGTGCTGCTGGTCGGTGGCCAGACCCGCATGCCCATGGTGCAGGCGCGGGTGAAGGAGTTCTTCGGGCGCGACCCCAACAAGGGCGTCAACCCCGACGAGGTGGTCGCGGCCGGGGCCGCGATCCAGGGCGCGGTGCTCGAGGGCTCGGTCGAGGGCGTGCTGCTGCTCGACGTCGTGCCGCTCAACATCGGCGTCGAGACCCAGGGCGGGGTGTTCTCGGTGCTGATCCCGAAGAACACCACCATCCCGACCCGCAAGTCCGAGGTCTTCAGCACCACGGTCGACAACCAGCCCATCGTCAACGTGCACGTGCTGCAGGGCCTGCGCGAGATGGCCGACGACAACCAGAGCCTGGCGCGCTTCCAGCTGGCCGACATCCCGCCGGCGCCGCGCGGCGTGCCGCAGATCCAAGTGACCTTCGACATCGACGCCGACGGCATCCTCGGCGTGTCGGCCAAGGACCTCGGCACCAACCGCGAGTCCAAGGTCCGCGTGACGCCATCGTCGGGCCTCACGGAGGAGCAGCTGTTGAACATCGCGCGCGAGGCCGAGGTCAAGCGCGCCGACGACGTTGCCAAGCGCGACCTCGCCGACCTGCGCAACCGGGCCGAGACCCTGATCTACACCTGCAAGCGCTCGCTCGAGGCCTACGGCCACGCGCTGCGCGATGTCGATCGGCACGACATCGAGAACGACACCGCACGCCTCGAGGCACTGCTGTCCGGGAGCGCCTCGGCGGTGGCGCTACGCGACGCACTGGCCGCGCTCGAGAACTCGTCGCACATGATCTACGAGGCGATGCTGGCGGGCTCCGGCTCCGGCTCGGAGTGATCCGCGAGGGACTGCGTGGCCGAACCCGATTACTACGCAGTGCTCGGCGTCGATGCGACGGCCAACGCCGACGACATCAAGAAGGCGTTTCGTCGTCTCACGCTGGAGTTCCACCCCGATCGCCACGCCGGTGATCCGCTCGCGGAGGATCGCTACCGGCAGATCAACGCCGCCTACGACACCCTGTCGGACCCGGCGCTGCGCGCCAAGTACGACGCACAGCGCCGCTTCGGTCAGCTCGATCTGAGCAAGGGCTTCGACGGCCAGAGCGCACGCGACCTGCTCGGCAACGTGTTCGGCGATGTGTTCGGCAACCGTCGCGCGCAGCGACGCAAGGGTCGCGACCTCCGCTACACCCTGAGCGTGGACCTCGCGGAGGCGGTGCTCGGCACCACGCAGGCGATCGGCTTCGAGGCCCCGGGCGTGTGCACGACCTGCAGCGGCAGCGGCACCAAGGCCGGCGGTCGGCCTGCGCAGACCTGTCCGAACTGCGGCGGCCGCGGCGAGGTGAAGGGTGAGGGCTTGTTTGCGCGGCGCACCCGCTGTGGCCGCTGCGATGGCACCGGAATGGTCCAGATCGATCCCTGCAGCGACTGTCGCGGTAGCGGCTCGCGCCGACAGGCCCGCGCGTTCGACGTGAAGCTGCCACCGGGCACCGCGGCTGGCACCGAGCGCGTGCTCACCGGGCTCGGCGAGCCGGGCCGCTTCGGCGGCGAGCCGGGCGACCTGCGCATCACCGTCAACGTGCGTCCGCATCCGCGGCTGGTCCGCGATGGTGACGACCTTCGCTGCGATGCCACCATCAGCATCGCCGAGGCCGCTCTGGGCACGCGTTTGTCGGTGCCGACGGTCGACGGCGACGCGTGGCTCGAGGTCCCCGCGGGCATCAAGAGCGGCACCAAGCTGCGGCTGCGGGGCAAGGGCGTGCCCACGGCCGCCGGCGGCAAGGGCTCGCGGCGGGGCGATCAGCTGGTGTTGGTGACCGTCGAGACGCCGGCGGTGCCCTCGGGTGCAGCGGGCGAGCGAGTCCGCGCTGCGCTGGCGGCCCTCGAGGAGGCCTGCAACGACACTGGCGCGCTGCCGCGACGCAGCGCCGAGCGTGCGACCCCGACGCGCGAGCGCAGCTGAAGACGCGCCCCTGGGCGCGGTCCTGCTAGACTCGCACGGGCGAAGCACGTTCGATGGTCTTCATCGACATCCAGCACCGCGAGGTGACGCTCAAGCTCGTCTACTACGGGCCTGCGCTCAGCGGCAAGACCACGAACCTCCAGCAGCTGCACGCGATGATGGGCGATCACACCGGCACCGGTTTGATGACGCTCAACACCCGCGACGACCGCACGCTGTTCTTCGACCTCTTGCCGCTGACGATGGCGACCGCCGCCGGCATGTCGATCAAGCTCAAGCTGTTCACCGTGCCGGGGCAGGTGTTCCACGCCGCGACCCGTCGCATCGTGCTGCAGGGCGCCGACGGCGTGGTCTTCGTGGCCGACAGTCGCATCAGCGAGACCCGCGCGAACAACGAGAGCTTCGCCGACCTGCGCAACAACCTCGCCGACAACGGCATCGGCTTCGACGACGTCGCGGTCGTGATCCAGTTCAACAAGCGTGATCTGCCGGGCATCCGCAGCGACGAGGATGTGCGGCGCATCGCCGCCAAAGGCAGCGAACCCGTCTACAGCGCGATCGCGATCGAGGGGCAGGGGGTCGCCGAGACCTTCACCGGCCTCGCGGCCTCGACGTGGCAGAAACTCGAGCGCCGCTTCGAGCTCGAGCGCCGCTTCGGCGTGACATGTGACGAGTTCATGGCCCAGGTCGCGGGCCTGCTGCGACCAGGTGGCACATGAGCGAGTCGCCGGTGGCTGCCACCGATCGTGCGCCGCCGCTGGGCGAGCTGATCGATGCCGCCCTGCTGGCCCGCTGCCTGGCGCCGTGGCGCATCCACGGCGTCGAGGCGCTGGCGGTGTTCGACGCCGCCGGCCAGGTCCACGCCAAGGTCGGCGACGAAGCAGGCGTCGCGGCGAGCTGGGAGCAGCTGCCGCCCGAGGCTGCGGCCGCACTGCGTCGCGCCGGTCCGCCGCGTTTCGGCGTCGGTGACCACGTGTGCGAGGTGAGCCCGCTGTTCGCCGGCAGCGACCGCGTCGGCGCGCTGGTGCTCGTGCGTCACGCCCACGCCCAGCACGACGACGGCCTGCAGCCGGCGATCCTCACCGCGGTGGGGCAGATCCTGCAGTCGGCGTACGCGGCGTGGGTGACCTCCGAGCTCCACCTGCAGACCAGCGCGAGCGCGTGGCGGGCGATGGCGCAGCAGAACGCGGAGCTGCAGCGGGCCGTCGAGCACCTGCGCCAGCTCGACGAGCTCAAGGGCAATTTCCTCGCCACGGTCTCCCACGAGCTGCGCACGCCGTTGACGTCGGTGATCGGCTTCTCCGAGATGCTGCTCGAGGGCATCGCGGGCGAGCTCAATGCCGAGCAGACCGACTACGTGCGCACGATCCTGAGCCGCGGCGAGGAGCTGCTCGCGCTCATCACCCACGTGCTCGAGATGTCGCAGCTCGAGGCCGGCGCCGTGCGCCTGGCGCTGCGGCCCCACGCCGTCGCCGAGCTGGTCGGCAAGGCCATCGAAGCGGTCACGCTGCCGGCCTCCGCCGCCGAGGTGCAGGTGCGCGCCGAGCTGCCGCCGCTGCCCGCGGTGCTGGTCGATGCCGAGAAGCTCCATCGCGTGCTGGTGAACCTGCTGGGCAACGCCATCAAGTTCTCGCCGCGCGGCACCACGGTGATCGTGCGGGCCGCGACCGCGCCGATACGGCGTCCGTTCGAGGAGGAGACGCTCTTCGGCGAGGAGGCCCACGACGCGGTGCGAATGAGCGTGGTGGACCGCGGCGTCGGGATCGCCCCAGATCAGCTCTCGCGGGTGTTCGAGGCCTTCTACCAGGTCGACTCGGGGCCCACGCGTCGCCATGGCGGCGCCGGGCTCGGGTTGTCGATCGTGCGCAACCTCGTCCGCGCCCACGGCGGCGAGGCGTGGGCCTGCAGCGGCGAGGGCGGCGGCACGATCATGCACTTCACGGTGCCGCTCGCGTCGCCACAGGCTGCGCCCGGCGAGTGAACGATCGCGATCCCGGGATCTGCGGGGTGCGATCTTCGAACCTCGCTCCACGGCGCTGAATTCGTGCCGCGAGCCCACCATTGGCCCTCGCTTCGAACTTGCGCGGTGCGGTCGGCATGGGACACATTGCGCAGGCGTCGAAGCGACGCGGTGGATGAGCGCGGAGCAACAGCTGCAGGAATTGGAACGCGTCGCGGAACAGCTGCGCGTGAAGGTCTGCTACGAACCGATGGCGGGCCTCGTGCAGGGCACCGGCGGCCTCGTGAAGCTGCGCGGTGAGTACCGCATCATCGTCGACCGCCGGCTCCGCGCGCCCGAGCGGGTCAACATCCTGGCCGACGCGCTGCGCCGCTTCGATCTCGCGGGTGTCGATCTCGGCGCCGCGCTGCGTCGGCTGCTCGAGCCCAAGGCGACGCGGCGCGACGCGATGCCGGCCGCCGAGCCGTCCTGACGCGACGCGCAGACAGACGCGCCCCGACCGCGCTCGCCGGGGCCTGCGGCTAGGCGCGAAGCAGGCTCGCGAGCGTGGGATCCTCGGCCACCAGCGCCGCCACCTCGGCGCGGAGCTCTGCGGCGAGCGCTGGATCGGCGCCCGGCCCCAGCGCCGTGGTGACCGCGTCTGCGACCAGCATCGAGGTCGCCGCGTCGACATCCAGGGCGCCCGTGGCCAGTCCCGCCGTCACCTGCTCCACCGCGGTGGCCTGGGCGGCTTCGACCGATCCCGCCGCGAGCGTGGCTTCGACCGCCTCTGCGCCCTCGGCCGCGCCCGTGGGCTCGGCGCGCGCGACACTGGGAATGCGCAGGGGATCGTCTTCGTTGGTCGGCATCGTCCCGGTCTCCTCGCGCCCCCGGTTCGGCGACGGGGCGGCTTGAAGCCTAGCATCGGCCGCACGTGGCCTGTGCTTGCATGCCGCCCGCGCTCGCACGTGACCCGGCGCAAAGGCGCTCGTGGGGGCGCCCGTCGGCGCAGCACCCGGCCGAGGTGGCCCCGCAGGGCGCGGGCTCGCCCGCGGCCGCGCGACGCGACCGCGCGTGCGCCCGAGACCGTGCGACCGGCCTCGCGCGTCGACGTCATTCGAGCCATCGGCGGGCAAATCCCGCTATACTGTCGCCCGACTCACGCGGGGTGCGCGCTCCGTGGGGTCATCGCGCGCAAGCCCCTTGGAGTCCGGCGTTGAACGTCCCCACGCAGTTCGGTCCGTACCTGCTGCTCGAACGCATCAGCGTCGGCGGCATGGCGGAGGTCTACAAGGCCAAGGAGTACGTCGCGACGGGCCTTGTCGATCTGGGCGGCG
>WBZX01001424.1_pt1 | contig 18058 bp, 14 predicted proteins | sample 5204211 | NCBI WGS metagenome assembly WBZX01 (sample SAMN12344362, study PRJNA552823) | activated sludge metagenome | biome: Activated sludge suspended growth; feature: Nitrification reactor; material: Wastewater; isolation source: activated sludge from nitrification reactor of wastewater... | reverse complement strand
CGAGGTCGCGAGGGTCCGCGTGCACCCCGAGGAGAACCGCAACGCCAAGCGGCTCAACGGGCGCCGTGCGGTGAACCTCGAGGTCTTCGCGGCCGCCGGCGCCAGCGTGGTCGAGGTCTCGCGCGCCGTGGCGCGGGTGATCGACGAGCTGCACGCCGACCCTGCGCTCGATGGCATCGAGGTGCTCGTCGTTCGCGATCAGGGGCAGATCATCCTCAAGACCCTGGCGGACCTGCGCGACAGCGGCATCTACGGCGGTCTGCTGGCGATGGCGGTGCTGTTCCTGTTCCTCCATCGCTTGCGCACCACCGTCGCGGCGGCGGTCTCGGTGCCGTTGTCGGTGCTGGCCGCCGGCGCCGTGCTGTTCATGCGCGGTGAGGAGCTCAACTGCGTGGTGCTGCTCGGGTTGGTGCTCGGGGTCGGCATGCTGATCGACAACGCCGTCGTCATCGTCGAGGCCATCGCGGCCCAGGCTCGCACCGGGTTGCCGCAGCTCGAGGCAGCCCGACGCGGCGCCCGCGAGGTCGGCTTCGCGACCATGGCATCGACGCTGTCGACCGTGATCGTGTTCGTGCCGCTCATCGTCAACGACCCGGCCGACGAGCTCAGCACCTACCTGCGACCGCTCGGCACCACGCTGGCGATCGGTCTGGTCGCGAGCCTGTTCGTGAGCCAGACCTCGGTGCCGCTGCTGCTCGGCCGCCTGGTGCGGCCCTCGACCAAGCCCACGCATCACCCGGTGCTGGGGGTCTTCACCCGTGGCTACGCGTGGCTCATCGCCCGTACGCTTCGCTGGCCCAAGCTGACGCTGCTGCTCGGCGTGGCGCTGGCGGCCTCGGCGGCATACCCGGCGAGCAAGCTCGAGCTCAAGCTCGGCCGTGCCGACATCAAGCCCGACCACCTGCCGATCCGGCTCGAGTTCAGCGGCAGCCGCAACTTCGAGAAGATCGAGCACCACGTCGTCGTGCTCGAGGAGGCGTTGCTCGCCGCCCGCGACACGCTCGGCATCGAGTCGGTCTCGTGCTCCTACGGCGATCACCGCAGCTCGTGCCGCGTGTACCCGCGTGACGCGTTCGAGAGCGAGCTGGAGATGGCCGAGTTCGAGACCCGCGTGCGGCAGGCTCTACCCGAGCAGGTCGGCGTCCGCTATCGGGTGAACGAGTCCGAGTTCAGCTGGCGCGACAACACCGATCGCAACGTCGTCGAGTTCGCGATCAAGGGCGACAACATGGCGACGCTGATGACGCTGTCGCAGCAGGTCTCCGCACACCTCGAGCGCACCCTCGCCAAGGGCGACGCCAACGCGCCCGATGCTGGCGGTTTCGACCTCGTGACCACGCCGTACACCGACGGCGCGCGCGAGCTCCACGTCGTGCTCGACGGTGATCACCTTCGCGCACTGGGATTGTCGGCCGACGACGTGGCGTCGCGGGTATCGCTGGCGTTCCAGGGCATGCCGCTCGGACGCGTCCGGGGCGAGCGCGGCGAGCTGCGCCTGCGGATGTCGGCGGCCGGCGAGGGCGAGAAAGGCCCGGGCATCGAAGACGTCCGCGACCTGCGACTGCCGCTGCCGGCCGGCGGCGAGATCCCGCTGGGCGCGGTCAGTGAGATCGAGTTCGAGCGGCGGCCATGGTGGATCCAGCGCGTCGATCGACAGACCGAGGTGCGCCTGCAGGTGCGCTTCTTCAACGCCGATCCGAAGGCCAACTTCGAGCTGGTCAGCGCCGCGATGGCCGACTTCGTGTTCCCACCCGGCTACGGCTGGGGGCGTGGCACGCAGTGGCGAGGGCAACGCGAGGCCAACAACGACATGCTCGTGAACCTCGGGCTGTGCCTCTTGCTGGTGTACGCGGTGATGGCCTCGTTGTTCGAGAGCTACCTGCAGCCCGCGGGCATCCTCGTGACGTGCCTGCTGGGCGCGTTCGGGGCCCCGTGGGCGCTATGGTTCACGCAGACGACCGTCGACGCCACTGCGATCGTGGGGCTGTTCATCCTGGTGGGCGTGGTGGTGAACAACGGCATCATGCTGATCGATCGCGCGACCTCGCTGCGCGCCGGCGGGATCGCGCGCGCCGATGCGTTGCAGGCGGCGGGGCGCGATCGCCTGCGACCGATCCTCATGACCGTGACGACGACGATCCTCGGCCTGGTGCCGATGCTCATCCACCACCCGACCCTCGCCGGCGTCTACTACCATGCGATCGCGATCGTCATCACCGGCGGGCTGCTGACCAGCACGCTCATCACGCTGGTGTTCCTCCCCGCCGCGTACGCGACGATCGAGGACAGTGCGCTCGGCGTGCGTCGTGGCTGGCGACGGTTCGCGGGGGCGCGGCGTCGATGAACGCGCCGACGATGGCCGAGGTGCGGCTCGACAAGTGGCTGTGGGCCGCGCGTTGCTTCAAGACCCGGTCGATCGCTGCGGAGGCCTGCGACGCCGGCCACGTGAAGCTCAACGGCAACTCGGCGAAGCCCGCCAAGAGCGTGCGGGTCGGCGATCGCATCGAGGCCAAGACCGAGGGCGGGCTGCGGGTCTTCGAGGTCGTCGCGTTGTCGGACCGACGCGGCCCCGCGGAGCAGGCTCGCACGCTGTACGTCGACCACTCGCCACCGCCACCGCCACGCGAGGATCCGGTGGTGACGCGCGAGCGCGGCGTCGGCCGACCCAGCAAGCGCGACCTGCGACAGATCCAGAAGCTGCGCGGCCACTAGCAGGCGGCCCGATCGCGCCCGTGTGCGCACGATGGGACGTCGCGGCGCCGCGCGATGTGTCCGATCTCGGGCCTGCGGGCGCAGCGGACGAGGTGCCCGCGTGCCCGCGTCGCCGCGATCGCCGCGAGGCTCGTGGTGCATCACTTGTGTCCCATCGATCACGACCGACGCGACGGCACTCGCTTGCCGCAGGCGCTACGGGGCATCGCGTCCCAATCGCCGCGGTGATCGGGCTGCAGCGTCACGCACGACCTGCCGGCGCGTGCGTACGACATGTGCCGCCGCGTGGGCCAAAGCCCTTCGCGTGGGCGCCTCGGGGGGCGGGTCGCGCTAGGCAACGCGGCGTTACGCTGGCAGGCTGTTACATCTGGGGTGCCGACGCATCTCGGCACCACGCATGGCCAGTCACTCGCGAGCACCGGACGACGACGCGCAGCGGACGATCCTGCACATCGGCCCGGCGCCTGTGCCTCGCCCCGAGACCCGGCGCACGCCACCGCCGCCGCCCCGCACGGGTGCGCGACCGGCTGCACACGCGGAGGTCCCCGACACCGCCGAGGCCGGCGTGCCGATGCCGATCGACGTCGGTGAGCCGACCGCGACCCAGCCCATCGATCTGCTCGCCGTCACCATCGGCGGCGTGCTCACCGGCACGCGCTATCGCATCCTGCGTGCGCTCGGCGACGGTGGCATGGGCACGGTCTACGAGGCCGAGCACGTCGACATCGAGCGGCGCGTCGCGCTCAAGATCCTGCGGCCCGAGTACACCCGCACACGCGCGATCGCGGAGCAGTTCCGCCAGGAGGCGCGGGCCGCCAGCAAGGTGGGCTCCGAACACATCGTGCAGGTCTACGACTTCGCGGAGCTGCCCGGTCGCTTCGTGATGTTCACGATGGAGCTGGTCGATGGGCCGACCCTGCGCCACGAGCTGCGTGCCGGACCGATGTCGGCGTCGCGCGCGATCGGCCTGCTGCGACAGATCTGCAAGGGGCTCGACGCCGCGCACAAGGCCGGCGTCGTGCATCGCGACGTCAAGCCCGAGAACATCGTGATCGAGCGTCGTCGCGGTCGCGCCGACGCCGTCAAGCTGCTCGACTTCGGCATCGCGGCGATGCTCGGTGAGGATCTGCGGCCGATGTCCGCCGGCACGCCGCACTACCTGGCGCCCGAGCTGGTGGCGGGCGCAAAGTTCGATCAACGCGCCGACATCTACGCGGTCGGCTGCACCGCCTACGAGATGCTCACGGGGCAGCCGCCGTTCGCAGGCGACAGCACCGACCTCGACGAGGTGCTCGGTAGCCATCTCTCGGACACCGCCGAGCCGCCCAGCAAGCTGCGCCCCGAGCTCGGTATCCCGCCTGCGCTCGATCGCGTGATCCTGCGCTGCCTCGCGAAGCTGCCCTCGAATCGCTTCCGCACCATGGGCGAGCTCGAGGCCGCGTTGTGTGCCGCGCAGATCGACGCCTCGTTGCAGACCAGCTGGGACGACCTGCCGCTGCCCGACGAGGTCGACCCCGAGCTCCGCGAGCGGCTGCTGCGTGAGATGCCCGATCTGAACGGACCCGCGCCGCGCCGCCGGCGTGCGTGGGTTTCGCCGCTCATCGTCGGTCTCTCGCTGGCACTGGTCGGGGTCGCTGCGTACGCGTGGGTCGCACGGGGTGACTCGGCTGCCGCGGTGCCGGTCGGGCCCACCGAGGTCGAGCGGCTGGTCGACGAGGCGCGGGCCGCCGGCGCGCTGAGTGCCTACGTCTACCCCACGCCCGAGGATCCGAGCGGCGCGACCGCGTTCTCGAAGATCCGCGAGCTCGAGTCGATCGGTGACGAGTCCGCCGTCGGCGCTGCGTCGGCGCTGCGCGAGGAGTTTGCCGCCACCTTGTCGCGCCTGGGCGACTCGTACTGGGACCGCGAGGGCGGGCACGTGTTCGCGGTCGAGTACTATCGGCAGGCGCTGGTGTTCGACCGGACGCTCGCGCACGCCCGCGAGCGCGCCGAGCTCGATGACGATGCCGCGATCGATCAGCTGTCGCGCAAGGCCGAGAGCATCGAGTTCACCGAGCAGGAGATCGCGGCCGCACGTCTGCCCGCCAGCGATCGCGGCCGCGATCCACGACGCCCAAGCCCGTCCGGCCCCGCTGGGCGCGACGCCGAACCGGTGGTCGCCGAGGTGGCGGTGGCCGCGACAGGGGCCGAGCCGTCGACGCCGAGCGAGCCGCTGCCGCCGCGCCCGACCCAGGCGGCCGCGGACGAGCGCGCCGGCGCGGCCGATCTCAGCAAGAGCGCCGCGAAGCTGTTGTCGTCGGGCCTGCGCAAGGATGCCGAGGAGATGTTCAAGCGCGCCCTCACGTACGACCCCAACAACGCGCAGGCGTTGGCGGCGATGTACGGCATCGAGGCTGCGCGCGGCAACCACGACGAGGCACTCGAGTACGCCGAGCGCCTGGTCGCCAACGCACCGCAACGCGCGGAGCACCACATCCGCGTCGGCGATGCGTCGATGAAGCTGGGCGAGTACGCCGATGCCCGTCGGGCGTATCAGCGCGCCGCAGCGCTGGGCTCGAAACAGGCTGCGAAGCGGATCGAGAAGCTCGACGAGGTCTCGCCACCGCCGGCGCCCGAGCCCCGCGCGGAGCCGGACGAGGACGCCAAGGTCGATGCCGACGACGAAGGCACCGAGCCGCCAAAGGTACCGACCAAGTCTGCCGAATCCGACGTGTCGCCCGACGACGCCGCGGGCTAGTGGAAGCTCGCTCGCGCTGCGCTGGAATCGGCGCCCCGCGAGCGGCTTGGGCTGTGGCCGTCGTCACTGTCGCATCGGCCCCACAGCGCGCTAAGCTCCAGGCATGATGCTTAGAACGCGTGTCGACGGCGAAGGAGGTCGGGCGAGCAGGCGCCCGCCCTGGCGATGGCGGGCGTGTGCGCTCGCTCTCGCGATGACGGCCTGCAGCGGCTCGGTCAGCAGCAGCAAGCTCGGGGAGCTCGGCAACGGCACCTTCGAGTACCGCTGCGTGGGCCTCAACGACCCCGCCTGCGGGCTCGACGAGCTGACGCCCACGTTCCCCGACTGCATGCTGGTCGGCGGGCGCTTCGACCTCGGCTTCACGCTGCGCGACTTCGACGAGGTCTCCGATCTCGGGTCCGACTTCGTGTTCGTGCGCGCCGCGAGCGAGTCGTTCTTCGGCAGCGGGGCCGCGTTCACGACCCTGCGCACCGGCAACGCCGCGTTCGCGGCCTTCGCCGACGATCACGTCGTCGACGTGCTTCACCTCGACCTCGTCGCCCCCAGCGGCACGGAGATCCTGCAGGTTGGCGGTGGCGTCGTCGGTGACACACTGAGCCTGGCCCGTGGCGAGACGCTCGAGCTGCTCCCACGCGGCACGGCGCTGGCGTCCGGATGCGTGGCCGCCGGCGGTGCGGTGCCGTTCACGGCGACCGCGGACGACTCCGCCATCGTCGCGCCGACCGTCGCGCAGACGTTGTCGGTGACGGGCGTCGCGCTCGGTACCACCACCCTCGAGGTGCAGCTCGGCGACATCACGCGGAGCATCACGGTGACGGTCGAGGGTGAGCAGGTCACGAGCGACACCGCCACGGACTCGGGCAGCGAGAGCGACGGCAGCGGTAGCGAGAGCGGTAGCGGCGGTAGCGACAGCGGCGGCAGCGACAGCGGCAGCGGCGGCTCGAGCGGTGGCAGCACCGGCGGCAGCTCTGGCAGCACGGGGGGGATCTGACCATGGCACGACTCACCCGCTGGCTCCCCTTCGCGCTGTTGCTCGGTGCGGCCGCTTGCAAGCCCCACTATGACGGCCTCGAGCTGCGCTACATCGTCGGACAGGGCGACCTCTCGGCCGACGGCCTCGCGATCACCGAGGGCGACGTGGTGATCGTCCAGGTGCAGCCGCTGTCCGACAACCCCTACGAGGACTACGAGAGCTTCGACCTCGTCACGCTCGAAGCCTTCGACGAGTCGATCATGCAGGTTGCTCCATCGACCGACGTCGACAAGTTTGCCTTGCTGGGCGGCAAAGTCGGCAAGACCTCCGTACGCGTGAAGATCAACGGCGACGAGGTCGACATCATCGATGCCGAGGTGCTCGCGCAGCCCGAGGTGGGGCCATGAGCACCATCGCGATTGCGTGCATCACCGCGTTGTCACTGATCTCCGGGGCGGGTGCGCCAGCGCTCGGCGAGGCCCCGACGGCGGCGCCCACCGAGCCAACGACGGGCATGGCCACAGACACGGCCACGCCCGAGGCCGCCGCGTCGGCGCCGAGCACGACGACGACGACCACCACCACCACCACCACGCCGGGCAGCTGGGACGCCGTGCAGGTCGAGGTGCAGGTCTCGCCGCCGCCGCCGCAGGTGGTGCCCGCCCCGGTTCCCCCACCACCGCCGCGGCGCGAGCCGACGCCCGGTGCGACCGCTGCGATTGCCTTGGGCGCGACCTCGCTGGGACTCGGCGTGTTCTCGATCGTGCTCATCGCTGGTCCGTCGGCGCTGGTGAAGCGCGCGGCGAAGGACCGCGCCGAGCGCGATCCGATCATCGGCGTGAGCGATCAGGCGACGCGCTACCGGCGGGCACGCAACGCCGACGACACCATGGAGGCGTCGTTCTGGACCGGCGTGGCGCTCATCGGTGTCGGGGCGATCGCGCTCGCGGTCGGCATCGCGGTCAAGAAGCGCGCAAACGCGGCGCGACGCCAGGCCCGGCTCGCACCCGCGAGCGCGGGCCTGGGATTTCGCTTCTGAGCCTCGACGAGCTCGCGCGGTGGACTCACCGCGCGGGGCCGAGCTGCTTGCGCTTCTCGCGGTTGGCGGCAACCAGTCGCTTGCGCGCGGCCTTGCGTCGCTTGCGGGCCTCGGATCGGGTCTCACCCGGCAGTTGCTCGCGCACGCTGACCGAGCCGAAGTAGATCGAGCCGGTCACCAGCACGCGGACGTGCGCGTGCTCCGGGGCCGGCTCGACCGGCTCGACCGGCTCGTCGTGGTCGACCTCGCCGAAGAACGCGCTGCACTCGAGGTCGATGCGCAGACCCGGCGGCACGATGATCTCGATCTCACCGGCGACCACCTTCACCACGAACGCCGTGGTGCCCTCCGCCAGCCGGGCCTCGCGGAGATCGAGCCGCACCGATGCGAGCACTGCGGTGACCGCGTTCTCGCGCGCGGGCGTCCACGGTCCGGTGCGCTTGGTCTCCGAGAACCATGCGCCGATGGTCTGCGTCGGGGCCAGCTCGTGGGGCTGCGCCGCGACCCGCACGAGCTGCGTCGGCTCGACCACACTGGGTGCGACCAGGTCGCGCGCGAGCAGCTCGATCTCGGTGGCAGTCGCGGCCCGCTCGAGCAGCTCGAGGCGCCGGTCCAGCTCGTCGGCGTCGATGAGGTCACGCGCATAGCCTTCGCCGATGCGCTCGCGCGCGAGCGTCCGCGCGCGCTCCAACGCGACCAGGTTGTTGGGCTCGTCGGCCATCCGCCGCCAGTGTGCCGCAACTTGCCCGCGTGGTAGCGTCCGCCGCATGCAAGTGTTCGTCACCGGCGCCACGGGCTTCATCGGCGGACGTCTGGCGCGGGCTCTGGTCGCAGGCGGCCACCGCGTGCGCGCCTTGGTCCGCGACCCCGCCGCGGCTGCGCAGCTGCGCGCCGCCGGCATCGAGACCCGCGAGGGCGACGTGCGGGATCGCGGCAGTGTCCGCGAGGCGATGCGTGGCGCAGAGCGTCTGTTCCACGTCGCGGCCTGGTACCACATCGGCAGCGACGACGCGGCGCAGGCCCACGACGTCAACGTCGTCGGCACTCGCAACGTGCTCGAGGTGATGCGCGAGCTCGGGGTCGCGCGTGGGGTGTACACCAGCAGCATCGCGATCTATGGCGACACCCGCGGCCGCACGGTCGACGAGGACTCGCCGTGCAACGGCCCCTTCAACAGCGTGTACGAGGAGACCAAGTCGCTCGCGCACCGCGAGGTCGCGTTGCCGATGATGGCCGAGGGGTTGCCGCTGCGCGTGGTGCTGCCGGGGGTCGTGTATGGCCCCGGCGATCACAGCCCCATTCGCGACTCGTTGGTGATGCTGTTGCAGCGCAAGCTGCCGGTTGCTCCGCGGCGCACGACCTATTGCTGGGGGCACGTCGACGACACCGTCGACGCGCACCTACGTGCGATGGAGCGGGGGCGCGACGGCGAGTGCTACATCGTGGCGGGTTCGGTGTGCGAGCTCTCGCGGGTGTTCGAGATCGCGGCTGCGCGAGCGGGCGTACCGGCTCCGCGCCTGCAGCTCGACGGCAAGACGCTGCGCACGCTGGCGCGGGCCTCGGACGCGCTGCAGCGCTTCTTGCCGCGGCTGCCCTCCGCCTACCGCGGCGAGTCGCTGCGCAGCGTGGCCGAGACCACCTCGATCGCCAGCAGCGCGAAGGCCGAGCGCGAACTCGGCTGGCAGTCGCGCGGCCTCGACGTCGGCTTGGCCGAGTGGGTCGACCACGAGCGCTCGCTGCTGACGCGCTGACGGGCGCGGCGACTCGCCGACGCGCGCGCGACTATCCGCCGTCGCCGTCGCCCTCGCGGGCGGCGGCTTCGAAGATGCCCTGGGCCATGAGGCTCGTGCTGGCGTCCGCGCGCGCGCGGTAGATCTCGCCACGCACGCGCCGGATGCCGAGGTCGGCGGGCGCCGCGAGGGCGGCGAACTCGACCAGGTGGCAGGCGAGCGCGAGCTCACCCGCGTCGAGCAACGCGCGCGCGCGCTCGCACAGCCGGGTCGCACCGCCGGCCAGGGTCGCCAGCTCGGTGGCCAGCACGTGCTCGCGCGCGGGCTTGAGATGGGCGGGGTTGCCGTCGTACCAGCCGCCGTAGAGCCGCCACAGGTTGCGCACGATGAACTCCGGCTCGTCGTACACGGCGCGGAGGTACGGCCGCTGCAGCAGCTGCTCCGGCACGACCACACTCGCGACGACCTCGTCGAGCCGCGCGCCCGTGTTCATCGCCGCGACCGTCTGCTCGTGGAGGGTCTCGAGCAGCGCCGCGGCGTCGCCGAGCGCCTGCGCGACCCGATCGGCCCCGAGGATCGGTGGCCCGTGACCGGGGCACAGCACGCTCGCGCCCAGGGCCGCCATCTGTCGCAGCGCCCGCGCCCACTCGATGGGGTAGCGCTGGACCTTCTGCGGGTTGCCGCAGTTCGGTGCGGCCCAGATGAAGAGGTCACCGGTCGCGAGCACGCCGCGGCTCGGCATCCATGCCCACGCGTGATCGTCGGTCTCGCCGCGCGCGTGATGGAGCTCGATGCGTTCGCCGCCGAGCTCGAGCACGTGGGTGTCGACGAAGGTGCGATCCGGGTAGCGGAAGTCCTCGGGGAACAGCGGCGCGGGCAGCCGGAACTGCCGCATGTTGATGTGGCCGTTGTAGCCGGCGGTCATGCGGTAGCGATCGAATCGTTGCGCGACCGCGGCGTGGGCCAGCACGTAGGGCGTCGCGGCCGTGGGCGCCCGCGGTTCGTCCTCGTAGGCACCGAACCCGAACACGTGGTCGACGTGCCCGTGGGTGTACACGGCGGCGTGCAGCGGCCGCGAGGTCCAGCTGCGTACCGCCTGCCGCACCCGCGCGGCCAGCAGCGGACTGCCGACGTCGATCAGCACGAGTCCCTCGTCGGTGTCGATGGCGGTGACGTTGGCGAAGCTGCCGACGAAGGCGACGCCGCGGGCGACCTCGTCGATGCCGACGAAGCCGCCCACGAGCGCGTGGGCAGAGCGCATGACGTGGTCAGCAGGCGCGACCCCCTGCCACATCGACTCCGCGAGATCGAGCACTGCTCCCATGGTGATCCGCCTGGTCGGTGCAAACACTACGGCAGCGCCGCGAACACATCGCTGCAGCCCGCGCCGTCCGGCAACCGTACCAGCTCGAACGCGCCGCCGTCGATGATGAACTCTGGCAGGTTGTTGTCGAGCGTGGTGGTCTGCCCGTCGGAGCAGCTCCCACCGCCGACCGTCGCGCAGCCGACATTGTGGTTCTCCATGGTCACGCTCGCGTCGCCCGAGGCGGCATCGCAGGTGTCGATCGTGCCATCGAACTCGAGAATCGTGCGCGAGACGAGGTACAGCGACTGTGCGCGCGCGTTGCTGTCGAGCACTTCGATGCGCGGGTAGGCGTAGTTGCCCCCGGTCTTCGCGATGGCGGTCACGCCTGGCGCACCATCGCCGTCGTGGTCCACGCTGGAGAGCGCGTGCCAGTCGCTCGGCCACGCGTCGTCGAGCGGATTCGCCATCGTGCCCCCGAGCACGACCGCGCCGCGCTCGAGGTGCAGCGCGGCGCCTGGATCCGGGCTCGCGATGGTCGCGATCGCATCGACGGTCGGCATCGTCGGGCTGCTCCAGATCGCGTCGGGGAACATGGTGCCGTAGGTCTCGTTGCCCGCCAGCAGGCCGGTCTCGAAGTCCGGCAGCTCGATGCGACAGACCCGGCCGGTGACCGCCACGTCGCCGCCGCCAGGGGCGAGGTCGGCCAACAGCCAGATGTCGATGGCGCCTGCGCCCGCCAGCACCGCGAGGCCGCCGCCCCAGCTGACGTCGACGCTGAGCTGGATCGCCGCGGTCATGTCGAAGTCGCAGGTGCCCCCTTCGCCAGTGGGATCGCCGGTGGGATCGCCGGTGGGATCGCCGGTGGTCGCGGTGGTCGGCGAGGTCGAGCTGGCGGTGCTGCTCGCAGTCGGATTGTCGCCGGTGCCGTCGTCATCGGTGTCGCTGGCTTCGGTTGCGCCCGCGTCGGTGGGCGAGCTGCCGTCGCCGATCGTGAACGCGGTCGCGTCGCCCTGTGCACCGTCGTCGGGGGCACACGCAGCGGTGATGGAGGCCAGGAGGATCGCGATGGAGTCGGCACGCCCTGGGTTGCGCATGGTGGCTCGCAACAGCAGTCTGCGTGCCAAGCGATGCGGAGGTGGCGACGTCGAAGGGTTCGGCGCAGCTGTCGACTGCGAGCGCACACGGCGATGCAGCGCGTGGCCTGAGCAATCTGCACAGCGTTGAGCAAGCCGCTCAATCGTCGGCGTTCGCGGGCAATGTCGGCGGATTCGCCTCGACAACTCCGACGCGTGGACACCATGATGGAGTTGCGTGGTGTCGATGAAGCGATCGAGCTGGAGAAAGTTGGTGTGGGCGTGCGCGGCGTCGATGGGCTGCAGCGCCGACGATCCGATGGTGCGTCCGCGGCTCGAGATCATCATCGATGACCTCGGCGTTCCCCACGTCTTCGCGGCCACCGACGCCGACGCGTTCTACGGTGCGGGCTACCAGATGGCCAGCGACCGGCTCTTCCACATGGAGATGACGCGGCGGCGTGCACTCGGCCGACAGGCCGAGGTGCTGGGCCAGGCCGCCGTCGAGGACGACGAGCTGGCGCGCATCTTCGACTGGCCCGGCTGGGCCGCGAAGCACACCGAGCTGATGCGCACCGACAACCCCGAGACCTACGCGGTGCTGGAGGCGTGGACCCGTGGGGTCAACGCACGCATCGACGAGATCGAGGCCGGCGAGGCCCCGCGTCCGCACGGCCTCGGTCCCGACCTCTACGACTTCGTGCCCGAGCCGTGGACGCCGCACGACGTGATGAGCATCGCGACGATGACCGGCTTCGGCAACGACCTCTCGTTCGATCGCGAGGTCTTCGCCACCATCGCCTACGAGCTCGCGCCGCAGGCGATGGCGGCAATCGAGCTGCTGCGACCGATTCGCAACGTCTTCACCACCGGCGGCGTCGCAGGCATCGCGCCACCATCTTCGCCGTCGCGCGCCCCCGCGAGCACGACGTCGGCGATCTCCGATCCGCTCGAGCTGGCGCGACGGCTCGAGCGCAGCATGCACGGGCTTGCGCGCCTACGACGGCTCCGCGGACTCGGTAGCAACAACTGGGTCGTCGCCGGCGAACACACCGCCAATGGCCGACCGATGCTGTGCGGCGACCCCCACCTCGGCTTCGATCCGCCAGGCGTCTTCTATGCCCAGCACATCAACAGCAAGGAGCAGGGCGGCACCATCGATGCCGCTGGCTTCTCGTTCGTCGGCACACCGGGCATCTCGGTCGGTCACACCGAGCGCATCGCGTGGGCACCGACCACCGCGTTCGCCGACGTGATGGACGTCTGGACGGTCGCGCTGCCCGATGACGACCACGTCGCGATCGGCGGCCAGGTGGTGCCGGTCGTCCACCGCGAGGAGGTCATCGTGGTGCGCGGGCCCGGCAAGCCGGTCGGCGAGGGCAGCTCGCGCTCGCTGGCGCTGGTCGACGTGCCCGGCTACGGCGTGTTGCTGCCCACCGATCTGGTGCCCTTGCCGCTGGGAGAGCCCGGCGATCGCCTGCTGATGAACTGGACCGGCTTCCAGGCCAACGCGTTCAAGGGCTTGCTCGACTTCAACGTGGCGGAGTCGATCGACGAGTTCGATCGGGCGGTCGATCGCTGGAACGGCAACTTCAACTTCGTCGCGGTCGATGCCGGCGGCATCACCTACCGCGTCGGCACCAAGGTGCCGGTCCGCGACCTCTCGGGCGGCCGCACGCCGCACCTCGTGCAAGACGGCGACGACGCCGGGTCGCTGTGGACCGCCGCTCGGCTGCCGCCGGCGCAGCTGCCCCACGGACGCGGTGAGGCCCGCGGCTTCATCGCGACCGCCAACAACGACCCATTCGGCTTCGCCGCCGACGGCCGCATCGACAACGACCCATGGTACTTCGGCGCGTACTTCGACCCGGGCTGGCGTGCCGCTCGCATCGAGTCGCAGTTGCAGGCGATGACCGATTCCGGCGGTGTCACGCTCGAGCAGCTGACGACGCTGCAGCGCGATGCCCACAGCGGACTCGCCGACGATCTGCTGCCGCTGCTCTTCGAGGCCCACGGCCGCATCGACAGCGACGCGGCGCTCGCCGAGTTTGTCGCACGCGATGAGCTCGAGACCTTGGTGGCGCTGCTGTCTGGCTGGGACCGCCAGGCTCGGCGGGACTCGGCGGCCGCGCTCGTGATGCACGCCTACACCTACTTCGTCGCGCGGCGCACCCTCGAGGATGACATGCCGCTGCTGTTCCTGCAGGCGCTGGAGCTGCAGCCGTCGTTCATCATGAAGCTCGCGGCCATGGCCCTGCGCGGCGACTACCCCAGCGGCGATGCAGTGCTGCAGGAGGGGCGGGACGTGATCCTCTTGAGCGCCTTGGCCGACGTCGCGGCGCTGCTGCAAGCGCGCTACGGTACCGTCGAACCCGCGGCCTATCGCCTCGGGGACGCCCGCTTCGCCGACCTGGACGGCGCGACTGGAACCGGCATCGATCGCGGGCGCTGGGCCACCGACGGTGCCGAGAGCTCGATCAACGTCGCCGCCGACAGCACATTCTTCGATGCCAGCGGCGAGGTGCTCGACGAGTGGCGAACGCCGCACGGTCCCATCTTCCGTGTCGCGGTGGAGTTCGAGCACGGCGACACCCCGCGGCTGCACTTCTCGACCCCGTTGGGCAACGTCGCGGAGCCCGACAGCCCGCACTGGCAGGACATGATGCCCGCGTGGCTCGACGGCCCCCCACACACGATGCTGTTCGAACGCGCCGAGATCGAGGCCGCGAGCGAGCGCCGCTACACGCTGCTCGACGACGAGTAGCGCGGGCCATCGCCCGGTGGTCGCGGCCACCGGGCGCCGGTCCCACCGCGCTCGACATGCTCGCGAGCCGGCGGCCATACTGGTGGCGGCGATGATGCATGCCTCCCCTCGACGCCGCACTGACGCGACGCGGGCCCACGCCGGCAACCGCTGGGCGACGCCGGGCATGCTCGCGCTGACGCTGGCGTGCGGTCGCGAACACGGCGGCGACGCCGGGGTCGAGGGCAGTGCGAGCGCGGGCGCGACGATGGTCACGGCCGCTGGCGACTCCGCGGACACTGCGGTCGACTTCATCCTGCAACCCGACGGCGGGCCGGTGCTCGAGTGCGACACCTTCGCGCGCGACTGCCCCGCCGGCTCGAAGTGCATGCCGTGGGCCGCCGACGGTGGCGACTCGTGGAACGCAACCCACTGCGTCATGGTGCCCGAGGGGGCGGCGGCGCCCGGCGAACCCTGCACGGTCGAAGGCTCGCCGGTCAGCGGCATCGACGACTGCGACGAGACCTCGATGTGCTATTTCGTCGGCACCAGCGACGGCCTCGGGATCTGCGTGCCGTTCTGCGGCGGCACCCTCGAAGTCCCGACGTGTGCCGCAGCAACGGTGTGCTCGGCCGCCAATGGCGGCGTGCTGAACATCTGCCGTTCGCTGTGCGATCCGCTGGTCCAGGACTGTCCGCTGACCGCGTCGTGCCTGCCGACCGCGTCGCGCGATCAATTCGTGTGCGTGCTGGATGGCTCCGATGGCGGCGGCAAGGCCGGTGCGGCCTGCGAGTTCGCGAACGCCTGCGCGCCCGGGCTGTTCTGTGCCGCCCCCGCCACGGTGCCGGGATGCGACTCGAGCGTGGGCTGCTGCTCGCACCTGTGTGATCTGACGGCACCGGATGCCGACGAGCAGTGCACCATCGGCGGCGGCCAGGAGTGCGTGCCGTGGTTCGACCCAGGCACCGCTCCGGCCGCATACGCGAACGTCGGCGCCTGCGCCTTGCCGCAGTGAGCCATCCGAAGGACCATGCGGCTACCCACCCGAGGGTCCGAAGCGATGGCGTGGTTCAAACCCAAGCGACGAGACGATCCCCAGCCGCAGGCCGCGCTGCCGGCCGCGAGCGAAACCCCGACCGACGCGGTCGCAATCGACGTGTCGTTCGACTCCGACGACGCGCTCGCGCGCGCGGTCGCCCACGACCAGGCGGCGCTCGCCGAGCCCGCCGCGCCGGCCCGGCCGACCGCCGCGAGCTCGACGCCGAGCGCGTCGGCGATGCGCGACGACGGCACACGTCTGTCGGAGGACACGACGATCATCGGCTCGATCGCGACCGCCTCCGACCTCTACATCGCCGGGCGCATCGAAGGCGACGTCGAGTCGGGCGCGGCGATCCACATCGGTCCTGAAGCTGCGGTCGTCGGCGACATCTCGGCGCTACGCGTCGCGGTCGACGAAGGTGGCGCGATCGAGGGCGCAGTGGTCGCCACCGAGGCGGTGATCGGCGGGCTCGTGCGCGGACGCGTGACCACGAGTGGGCGGCTCGCAATCCGCAGCAGCGGCCGCGTCTTCGGTGACGTCAGCGCGGTCGCGGTGCAGGTCGACGACGGTGCCACGCTGCAGGGGCGCTGCACGATGACGCGGCGCTAGTACCTCGACACAGGGATTGTGACGGGCCATAACACCGCCCTGACCGCGCCTCGCTGCGTTGCCGCACCTTGGAATACGCCCGGTATTCCGGCGGCACGGCGCCTTGCGGAGTCGCGGCCATGACGGCGTTCTGACCCACCACAATCCCTGTGTCGAGGTACTAGTCGGGTGACCGCGTCGCTCAGCAGGCGGCGTTGCAGCACAACACCGAGCGCATGATGTTCGCGCACGGCAGCGACATCGCGTCGGTGTGACTCGAATCGAGCCCGTCGTAGAAGGTGTCGGCATCGAGGTGATACACCACGCCCTGGGCGGTGAACTCGAGCCACTCGCCATCGGCGAACATGCCGGTGCCGTCGGTCCAGTCGACGCAGCGGCCGCCCGGACCAGGCGCCGAAGGCACGGCCTCGACATCTTCGATGGTCTCGCGATGGACCCACGCGAAGGTGTTCACGAGGCCGGCAAACTCGTCCGCCGCCTCGGCCGCGCGGACCTCCTGGTACTCGCACACGTGATCGGCCCCGAGGCTGGCGCACGCGGCGTTGCCGGCGGCGAGGCCCATCTCGCCCTGGAAGACCCACGGCACCGGCATGCCGTCGAACTTGCCCGCGTAGATCGTCGCCGAGCAGTCGCCGCTCTCGGAGCTGCTCGAGGCACTGGTGTCGGCGCAGCCCTCGGTGGCGCAGCCACTACCTCCGCTCGACCCGCTGCCGCTGCTCGATGCGCCGCTGCCATCGGTCGCCGCCCCGCAGGTGCACGGACCCACGACGCCGCCGGCCTGGCAGATTGCGGTGCCGAGCGCACCGTCGAGGCACGAGCACGACACCGGCGCGCCCGGGGTGCATGCGGTGCCCTGGGGGCCGTCGTCACCCGCCTGCACCGAGCACGCGGCCGCACCGAGCAAGCACCCCAGGATCGCGGTCACGCGCTCGAGCATCGAGCGACGAGGATACCACGGTGCGCGTGGGCAGCCGCCTTGGGCCGCAAGGCCCGTGGTGCTCACGGCATGCCGTCGGCGTTCCAGCCGCTCAGGATCCCGTGGTCCTGCAGCGCGGTCGAGCGGTAGATCGACACATGCGTCCAGGTGTCGTGGCCCGAGCCGGTGTACGGCACGCCCTCCTGCGACCAGCCGCTGTCGTCGGACCAGTAGCGCACGTCGACGCCATCGTAGGAGCCGATGACCTCGGCGATGCCGACGAGCTGATCGGTGCGGATGCCTTCGATGAGCCACGCCAACCACTCGCGCGAGGCCGGCCAGTCCATGCCGATGTCGATTGCAGCTGCGTGCCACTCGCAGACCGGTACGTTCGCCGCGCCCTCGAGCGAGTAGTCGCTCGCGGGCAGGTTCGCGGCCGGCACGTGGTAGCCGTAGGTGTGGTTGGCGTCTCCGCAGATGCCGAGGAAGCTGCCACCGATCGCCGCGAGGCGGTTCTTCTCCAGCACCAGCGCGGGCGCCTGCGTGCACGCGGGTTCGCACACGACCGTGGCCGGGTCGACGCAGCTACCCGCGACGCAGAGCAGATCGTCGCAGCAGTCCTCACCGTTGGCGGTCGTGCAGGGCGCATCGATGTCGCCGCAGCACACGGTGCCGAGGCTGGTGCTGCCGCAACGACCGTCGCAGCACTCGGCATCGGCGCTGCAGGGATCGGTCGGCATCAGGCACACGCCGCCGTCGCCACTGGAGCTGGCGTCTGGCCCATCATTGCCGGCCGAGCTGCTCTCGCCACCGCCACGGGTCTCGCCCACGCCGCCGCCGTCGCTGCTGCCGCCGGCCGCCGTGGTGCTGGTGGTCGCGCCGGTCGTGATCGCACCGCCGCTGCTGTCGTCGGGCATCCACGCGGCACTGGTGCCGTCACCCTCGTTGGCGCAGCCGAAGGCGGCTGCGAGTGCGAGTGCCGCAACCCTGCGTGATGTCGTCTGCATGTCTTGCCGCTCCACGACGACAGCTTCGGTCCGATCCGCGCGGGTGGGGGACGCTCGCGTCGCGCGCTACACCGCTGCGCGTACGCAAATCACGAAGCCGGTGGCCGATGGTCGTGGCGACACTCGAGCGACGGGGGCGGGTGCACGTGGACGCGCCTGCCGAGTCGGTGA
>WBZX01001423.1_pt1 | contig 18067 bp, 14 predicted proteins | sample 5204211 | NCBI WGS metagenome assembly WBZX01 (sample SAMN12344362, study PRJNA552823) | activated sludge metagenome | biome: Activated sludge suspended growth; feature: Nitrification reactor; material: Wastewater; isolation source: activated sludge from nitrification reactor of wastewater... | reverse complement strand
AGGACTCGGCGACCGTCACCTGCAGCGCCGGATCGGCCGCGAGATCGAGTGCCATGGTGGTGCCGACCATGCCGCAGCCGAGAATGATCACTTGCTTCATCGGAGGCGGAGCATAGCGCCTCTCGCCTCGTGGTCGGGCGATGGCCGTGGTATGGCAGCACCGGTGTCGACGCCGGCGTCCTTCTTCGTCCGCGACGGTGAGCAGTTCATCGCGACCGAGCTCACCCGTGGCCCCTGGCATCCGCAATTGCAGCACGGCGGGCCGCCGGCCGCGCTGTTGACCGCGGCCATCGAGGCCTTCGAGCCCGAGCCGCAGCAGCACGTGGTGGCGCGGCTGACCTTCGAGTTCCTGCGGCCGGTACCGATCGCGAGCCTGCGCGTGACGACCGAGCTGGTGCGGGCGGGTCGCTCTGCGCAGCGCATCGATGCGCACCTGCTGCACGACGGCACCGAGGTCCTGCGCGTGCACGCGCTGCGGATCCGTCGCAACCCGGTCGCGCTGCCGTCGCCCCGTTGCCCGCGGCGGGCATCGCCCCGCGGTCCTGCCGGGCTCGAGCCGTTCGTGTTCCCGTTCTTCCGCGAGCGCGTCGGGTATCAGGCCGCCGTCGAGGTCCGCATCGCCAAGGGTGTATGGGGCAAGGGACCGACGGCCGCGTGGATGCGACTGCGGGCACCGCTGGTCGCCGACCAAGCGACCTCGCCGCTGTCGGCCCTCGTTGCGGTCGCCGACGCCGGCAACGGCGTGTGCCCGGTGCTCGACCCGCGCGAGTGGAGCTTCGTCAACCCGGACATGACGATTCATCTCGATCGCGCGCCCTGCGGCGAGTGGTTTGCCCTCGATGCGCGTGCAACCGTGGATGCTGGTGGCATCGGCCTCGGGCAGAGCGAGCTGTCCGATCGCGACGGTGAGATCGGCCGCGCGCTGCAGAGCCTGGCCGTCGAGCCGCGCGCGCACTAACATCGCGGTCGATGAGCGCCTCGCCCCACGGCAGCGGCGGACCTCCGGCGGGGGCTGGTCCGGGCGTGCCCGCTGCGTGGTCGCCGGTCGATGCTGCGCGCGCCGGTGCGGGGCCAGGCCACACGCAGCCCGCGATGCCCAAGCCCAAGGGGCCGCTCGGCGGCGTGCTGGCGATGCTGCGCAAGTACGGCCGCATGCTGTGGTGGTTCCACTCGTTCTACGCGCTGGGGCTCGGCATCTTCGTGGTGCTGTTCGCGGCCAAGGGCTTCGCCCACGCGCGCTTCCTGACCATCTCGCTGGCGGCTGCGTGGCTGGTACTCATCGTGTTCTTCCGCGTGTTCGGCAGCGGCACGTCGCAGCACGTCGAAGGCAAGGGCGCCAAGCTGCGCTTCTTCGTCATGACGTATGTGCTCAAGAACATGTACCAGGGGATGTTGTTCTTCCTGCTGCCGTTCTACTGGCGCTCGGTGACGATGCACTCGCCCAACCAGTGGTTCCTGGTCGGCCTGGTGCTGTGCGCGGCGCTCTCGACCCTGGACGTGGTCTTCGACCGCATGCTCATGCGCTGGAAGATGGCCGCCTCGGTGTTCTACTTCTTCACGCTGTTCGCGTGCCTCAACCTGGTGGTGCCCGCGCTGCTGCCGAACATCCGTGCCGCGCTGACGTTGACGATCGCTGCCGCCGTGTCGGCGCTGGCGTTCTGGACCATGCACATCCCGGTGAAGACGCTGGGGCGGCCCGCCGGCGCGACCTTGCTCGTGGGCTGGACGGTCGCGTCGCTGGCAGGCGCGTGGTATGGCCGCGCCGCGGTGCCGCCGGTCGCGATGTACCTGCGCGGCGGGGCGGTCGGCCCCACGCTGCTGCCCGATGGGCGCCTCGCGCTCGAGGTGCACGCGCTGCATCGTTCGTTGGTGCACGAGCTGTATGCGGTCACCGACGTCTTCACCCCCGGTGGCAAGGGCGATCGGCTCGTGCACGAGTGGCGCAAGGATGGCGTGCTCGTGCAGCGCTCGGACGACGTCGATCCGCACCCCGAGGGGTTGTGGGACACGGTGCGTCTGCGCTCGCGCCTCGACCCCTCGGTGCTCGCTGCGGCGGCTGATGCCGAGGTCGCATCGGCGGCCGACGACGGCGACGCGGCTGCCGTCACCGGCGCGTGGACCGTCGACACGCTCACCGAAGACGGTCAGCTGGTCGGACGCGTCGACTTCGCCGTCATCGAGTGAGGCGCGCGCGGGTCGGCGGCGCTATGATGGAAACTGGACGCGCATGGCCGCGAACTCCGACATCGATGCGGGCCGCTTCCCGCACCTCGCGGCGTACGTGGCGGTGCTGCCACAGGGTTTGGACTCGTACACGGAGTGCCGCTCACGCGCGACGCTGGTGACGAGCGCGCTCGAGGGCCACGACACCGGCGCGCTCGCGGCTGCGCTCCCCGAGCCGCTGCGCGACCTCGCCGAGCACCCACCGCTGCCCGGCGCGTGGGTGCCCGCGGCCCACTCCGACGCGCTGTTCCACGCGCTCGTCGACCTGCACTACCCCACCCTCGAAGCCATGTTGGCGTGGACGCGGCAACGCACCCACCGGACCGCGCGCTCGCGCATGTATCGTGCGCTGACCCGCATGACGGGGCCGAAGATGGTGCTCAAGACCAGCGCGGTCGTGCACGGCATGTTCCAGCGCGGCACCCACCTCACCGCAACGCCGAGCGAGGGTGGGTTGTTGCTGCGGCTCGAGCACCCGCCGTACCTGCACTACGGGTGGAACCACCACTCCAACGTTGGCATGTTCGAGGTGCTGGTCGAGATCGCGGCCGGTGCACCGGGCCGCGTCGCCTTGCTCGACAGTCAGCCCGGGTTCGCGCTGTACAGCGCGCACTGGAACGAACTCGGGTGAGGGCCGGCGGCGCCGGTCAGCCGCGAGGTGTCGGGCGCAGCGCGTCTCGGGCCGCGAGCACGGTGCTGCGGGCGGCCGCCGGGCTGTCGGCGAGCGCGGTGAGGTGGCCCATCTTGCGACCCGCTCGCGCTTCGCCCTTGCCGTACAGGTGCAGCTTCACCTGCGGCTGCGCGAGCGCGCGGGCCCAGCTCGGCTCGCCGTGCTGCCACACGTCGCCGAGCAGGTTGGCCATCGCCGCCGGTCGCAACAACGCGCACGAACCCAGCGGCAGGCCACACACCGCGCGGAGCTGCTGCTCGAACTGACTCGTCACCGCGGCGTCGATCGTGAAGTGTCCAGAGTTGTGGGGCCGCGGTGCGAGCTCGTTGACGAGCAGCTCGCCGCCCGACTTCGCGAAGAACTCCACGCACAACACCCCGACCACGTCGAGCGACTCGACGATCGCCCGCGCGATCTCCCGGGCGCGCGCCAGCGTCGCGCTCGCGACCCCAGCCGGTGCTGTCGAGACGTCGAGCACATGGTCGCGGTGCTCGTTGGCGACCAAGCCCCAGTCGTCGACGGTGCCGTCGAGGCCGCGGGCGACCACCAGCGAGAGCTCGCACTCGAACTCGACGAAGCCCTCGAGCACCGCTTCGTCGGCGCCCACGCGCTGCCATGCCTCGTCGGCCCGTGCGGGATCGTCGATGCGGACCTGGCCCTTGCCGTCGTAGCCCCAGCCGGCAGACTTGAGCACCGCAGGGCAGCCGATGCGGGGCAGCGCCGCGCTCAGCTCGGCCGCCGAGTGCACCGCCTCGAAGGGCGCCACCGGCACGCCGATGCCGGTGAGGAAGGTCTTCTCGCGCAGGCGATGCTGCGTGGTGTGGAGCACCGCGCCGTGGGGGCGTACCGGCGCGCACTCGGCCGCCGCGAGCGCGGCGGCGTGGGCGATGTTCTCGAACTCGAAGGTGACGATCTCGACCTCGCGTGCGAACGCCCGCACGGCGTCGAGGTCGTCGTAGGGCGCGACGATCTCGCGATCGGCGACCTGCCCGGTGGGCGTGCCGCGCTCGGGACTGAAGGTGTGCACGCGGTAGCCCATCTGTCGTGCCGCGATCGCGAGCATGCGTCCGAGCTGACCCGAGCCGAGCACGCCGACGCGCGCGCCGGGCAGGATCCGACGTCGATCCGAGGTGCCCGTCGCTGTGCTCACGGCAGCTCCTGGGCGAGCACCTCACGGGTCTGCTCGTCGCGGTAGTGCGCGAGTGCCTGGGACAGATGCGGCCGCTGCAGTGCGAGGATCGAGATCGCCAGCAGTGCGGCGTTGACCGCTCCGGCCCCACCGATGGCGAGCGTTCCGACCGGCACGCCGCGGGGCATCTGCACGATCGACAGCAGTGAGTCCATGCCCGACAGCGCCTGGCTGCGCACCGGCACGCCGAGCACGGGCAGCACCGTCTGTGCGGCGATCATTCCCGGCAGGTGCGCCGCCCCGCCCGCGCCGGCGATGATCACCTGCAGGCCCCGCGCGGCCGCCTCGGCGGCGTACTGGGACATCCACGCCGGGGTCCGGTGGGCCGAGACCACGCGGCACTCGTGCGCGACACCGAACTTCGTGAGCGTGTCGGCGGCGCCCGACATGGTCTCCCAGTCGGACTTGCTGCCCATGACGATGCCCACCAAGGGGGCTTCGCGCGCATCCATGGCGCGACGCTATCGCAGCGCCGCACGTCGCGGAAGGGGCGTCGACGTCGGGTCGCGCCGTCGCTGTGGTAGCCTCGAATCCGCGCGTGGTGGCGATGTCGCAGGCTCGGAGGTTCCCGATCGCGACGGCGGTGACGATGGCGACGATGCTCGCGTCGACGATGCCGTCGTCGGTGCTGGCGGCCGCGCCGACGGCGGACGACGCGATCGCGCCCGCGGCGGGCGAAGATCCGATCGCGGCCGCGCAGGCGCTGCACAACCAGGCGCTGGCGCGGTTCGACGTCGCGGACTACGGCGGTGCCATCGCGCGCTGGGAAGCGGCCAACGATCGATTGCCCGACGACCCCTCGACCGCGAGCATCCGCCGCATCATCATCAACAACCTCGCCGTCGCGCTCGCGAAGGCCTACGCGATCGAGCGTGACGTGCGGCTGCTCCGGCGCTCGCGGCAGCTCGCGCTCGACTACGAACGCAGCATCGACGCGCTGTACCCCGAGGCCGAGGCCGCCGCGGCCGAGCACGTGCGCATCGCTGCGTTCATCGCGGATCTCGATCGCCAGCTCGAGGCCGCCGAGCCGGCACCGCGGCCGGCAGCGGCCGACGAGCCCGCGCGCGACGATGTTCCGGTGGTCGCGGTCGAGCGGCGCGCCGAGCCACCGCGGCCGCGCGCGCGCAAGGGCTGGATCGCCGGCGGTGGGGTGGCCTTGGGTATCGGCGTCGCGGGCATCGCGATGCTCGCCGCCGGCGCGTCGTTGGGCGCGGCCGCCAACGACGTCAGCGCCGTGCGCGAGGACAAGGTCGCGCGCGGACGCCAGTTCGATCGCGGACGTCGGGCCAACGACCTCGCGATCGCGGGCGCCGTGATCGCTCCACTCGCACTCGCAACCGGCATCGCATTGGTGGTCGTCGGCGTCCGTGGACGCGGGCGAACGAAGGGGCGCGTGGCGTGGTCGCCGTGGGCGTCGGATCGCGGCGCTGGCGTGGTCGTGGGTGCCGGCTTCTAGCAGGTCGTGCGCGCGGCCGATGTGGGGCGGCCCGCCCGGGCTAACGGATGATGCCGTCGGCGTCGGGCAACCGCGGCGCTGGCGGTTGCGCGGGGGCGGCCGGCTCGGACGGCGCGGGGGTGGAGCGAGGGACTGGATCGACCGGCGTGCGCGTGCGTGGTGCCTCGCGCCGAACTCGCGGTCGAGCGGTGTTGCGAGCGCCCGCGCCCGCGGCCTCGGTCGTCGGTTCACGCAGCGGTGCCGGCAATGCCGTCGGTGACGACGACGCGGCGGGCGTGAAGGGCTGCACCGCAGCGCTCGGCGGGGCGACGCTGCCCGCAGACTCGATCACGGGCGGCGGGGTCGGAGCCTGGGTGGCGGGCGTCGTGTCGTCGGCGCCGGGCGGCGCGAGTTCACCAGCAACAGGGCGCAGCAGCCACGCCGCGCTCGCGATCGCCAGGACGATCACCACGGCCGCGATCGCAACGAGCGGTCCCGTCGGTGGCGCACGCCGGGCGCTCTCGCGGGGCTGGGGCGCCGCAATCGCGGTGATGGCCGGAGGCACGGTCGCGAACGTGACCTGCGTGTGCCTTCGCTGCACCTCGAGCGGCACCGCCGGCCGATCGATCTCGGGCAGCGGCAGCTCGACGCCGTCTCGCACGGCCTGCAGCGCGGCCCGCAGCGCAGCCATGTCGGCGAAGCGATGCTCGCGATCTTTGTAGAGGCATCGCCGTACGATCGCGTCGAGCCCGGGGGCGATCGTCTGCTCCGGCCGCACCATGCTCGGAAGCGGCGGCGGCACGAACAGCTGCAGGTACAACAGCTCCGCCGGGGTCGGCGCGCGGAACGGGCGCGCACCGGTGAGCATCTCGAACAACAACACGCCCAGCGCGTAGACATCGGAGCGCACGTCGAGCGCCTGGCCGCGCGCCTGCTCGGGACTCATGTAGGCCGGCGTGCCGTACACGACACCGGTGTTGGTCAGCGTGCTCTCGCGCGGGCCCCACTCGGTGGTCTTGGCGATGCCGAAATCGATCAACGTGCAGTGCGGTGAGGCACCGTCGAGCCCACGCACCAATACGTTGGCCGGCTTGAGGTCGCGATGCAGCACCCCGACCTCGTGGGCCGCCTGCAGGGCATCGGCCAGCTGCTCGGTGATCGCGAGCGCGTGCTCCGGTCGCAGGGCGCCGCGTCGCAGCTGGCTCGACAGCGGCGCGCCGTCGACCAGTGCCATCACCAGGAACGGCAAGCCGCTCGGGGTCTCGCCGGTGTCGAGGATCTCGACCACGTGCGGGTGCGCGATCCGTCCGACCAGTCGTGCCTCCCGCAACATGCGATCGGCCCGTGTGCTCTCGGCGCGTGGGTCGGGGATGAGCAGCTTGATCGCGATGGCGCGCCCGAGCACGAGGTGGGTCCCGCGCCAGACCTCGCCCATGCCCCCGCGACCGATGCGTTCCTCGAGGCGGTAGCGCTGCTCGAGGATCGCACCGGGCCCGAGCACGATCGCATCGCTGTGCGGTCGGCGTTCGCCGGTCCGTGTGGCGTCGTCGGGGCCCGACGACAGCGTGGCGCCCTCGACCGGGCCCGGCGCGCTCGCGGGCGTGTCGTGCGGCGTCGACGGACCGACCCCGCGTAGCGTGCGATCAACTGCCACGTCCGCGGAGGATCGTAGCAGGCCCGCGCCGCACAGCCGCCCGAGGCGCGGCGCGCTACTTCACGCCGGCGAGCGGATCGTCGGTCGAGTCGACCTTGATGCCGGGACGTCCGTCGCCCTTGTCGGGCCGCGCCGGCCGGCTCGGGCCTGCGCTGCCACTGCTCGCGGGCCGCGACGGACGTCGCGGATCGTCGCTGGCGGTCGGCTCCTTGATCGGCACCAGAGGGGTGCGCGAAGCGTCTCCGCCCTTGGCGACGTCGGGCTCCTGCGTGTCTTCCGGGATCGCGCCGGCTTGGATCACCGTCGTCGGTGCGGTGGGCGCTGCGACGGCGGCCTGAGGCGTGCCGCGGTTCATGTACCACCAGCCACCGCCACCTAGGCCGCCGAGCACGACCACGAGGCCGAGCACGAGCGGGAGCTTGCTGCCCCCGCGCAGGTCGGCGTCGTCGTCGTACGACGTCGACGCAGGGGCCGACATCATCGGCGGTGCAGGTGCGAACGCCGGCGCGGCATCGAAGGGCGACGCGGCGACCGGGGCCATCGCGGGTGCGGCCATCACCACGGCCTGCGGCGTCGGGCCGAACGCCGGATGGGGTACCGCAGCGGCCGGCGCCGCGGCGACCGACGGCGACCACGAGGGCGTCGTCGCAGCGGCATGGCCGGTGTTGGCCGCACCGCCGCTGTCGTCGGCTGCGGCCTCGAGCACCTCGTAGAGGCTCTTGATCTCCTCTTCGAGCTCCGCCAACGCCTCCGTCTGCCCGGTGGCCGCGAGTCGCTCGCGTTGACCTTCGAGCTGTTCGAGTCGCGCGAGGGAGTCCGAGATCCACGCCTCATTCGTTGCCGTCATCGCCTGTGTGCTCCGTGTGCTGTCCCGTGGTCGGGGCCCGGTTTGGGGCGCGCGCGCTCGCACGCCGACATGCGCCACCGCGCACTATACCGGGATGGTCGTGGGCCGTGTACGCCTTCGTTCGGGGCCGCCCGCGGGGTTCGTGTTCCGAACACTCGACCGCTCGCGGGGGAAACTTCGGGCCCTGGGCACACGCGCGGGCCCGAAATCGTCACGCTGCGGCGCGCGTGGGCCGGCTGCGCACCGAACTGGGGTCCACGATGGTGCGCCGCGTCGCTGCGCGCGCGCACGCGCGGTGCCTGCGGGCCCGCGTCACGACGCGCATGCGTGGCGATGCCGCGGTCAGGCCGGCTACGGCCCCGGCAGCCACTGGACGCGATCTCGCCGGCGCAGCGGCGGTGCAGGTCGCGAGGCCGGCGTCGGTCGACGGCTTTCGCGCGAGTGCCCCGCGCTGATATCCATGAACCATGGGGACCACGCCGCCTGGGACCACGTCGCAAGAGACCGAGCCGCCCGAGCCGCACGACGACGGGACAGCCGCGCGGGCGCCCGGTTCCGCGGACGGTGACGACGATGCCGTCGGCGACGCGCCCTCGGGCGATGCCCCGCGCGCCAGCGCCGACGCCGGTGATGCGTCGGCGCCCAGCGCCACACCGCGCGTGGCGGCTGCCGCGGCGGCCAGCGCTGCGACGTCGGCCGGCGCCGGGCGACGTCGGCTGTTCGGAGCGGTGCGCTGGTGGTGGTTTCTGGTCGCAGCGTTGGTGCTCGAGTTCTGGATCTACGGTCGCCGTGGATCGATCGAGGTGTGCGTGGGCAAGCAAGGCGAGACCGATTTCGCGTTGGTCGGCCAGGAACGCACGGACGCCAATCGCTGGAAGTTCCCGCGCTGCGAGCGGGCCGACAACCTGGGGCTGGTGAGCAAGTACGACCAGGCGGTGAAGGAGGCGATCCACACCGCGTGCCGCGGCGCGACCATCTTCCGCCACCAGGGCGAGGGCAAAGTGTGCGTGGAGGCGAGCACGAACGCGGCGCAGGGCTGGGTGCACCGCATCGAGACCCGCCAGGTGCTGCCGTGGGAGCGCCCGTTCTACGAGCATCTGTTCTGGTTCCTCATGTGACGCGCGCAGACGAGCCGCCGCCTCTGGCATGATCGACGCCGGGGAGCGACGGCCCTCGATGCACGAGCTCGACGACCGCGACGCGCAGCGCACCTCCGCACCCGCGGACGAAGGTGACGTCGACCTCGACGAGACCGTCGTCGGTGGCGAGGCGCTCGAGCGGCTGGCCGAGCCGCATCCGGCCGGATCGAACGTCGGTCGCTACGTGATCCTCGAGCGCGTGGGGCAGGGCGGCATGGGGGTGGTCTACGCCGCCTTCGATCCCGAGCTCAACCGTCGGGTCGCACTCAAGCTGCTGCATGCGGCCAAGCGCTCTGGCACCGGCCACCAAGGGCCACCGCGCGCGCGGCTGCTGCGGGAGGCCCAGGCCATCGCGCGCGTCTCCCATCCCAACGTGATCAGCGTGTTCGACACCGGCACGCTCGGCGACGCGGTGTTCGTGGCCATGGAGTACATCGAGGGCCCGACCCTCACCCGCTGGCAGCTCGACCAGCCGGCCCGCGCGATCGCAGCGATGTACGCCCGCGCCGGTCGCGGGCTCGCGGCTGCCCACGACGCCGGCATCGTGCATCGCGACTTCAAGCCCGACAACGTGTTGGTGGCCGGCGACGGCACGCCGAAGGTGCTGGACTTCGGGCTCGCGCGCAGCGAGCCCACCAGCGCCACGCGTGACGCCGAGATCCGCGAGCGCGTCCGCGAGCCCAGCGGGCCGGTCGCGCTGACGATCTCGCTCGGGACGAGCTCCTCCGACGTGCTGAGCTCGCCGCTGACGCAGGACGGCGCGGTAGTCGGCACGCCCCGCTTCATGGCACCCGAGCAACACGCGGGCGTCGCCGCCGACCCGCGCAGCGACCAGTTCAGCTTCTGCGTCGCGCTGTACCAGGCGCTGTTCAAGCAGGAGCCGTTCACCGGCGCGACGCTCGAGCGGCTCGCGTTGGCCAAGCAGGCCGGTCGCATCCAGCGGCCGCCGGAGATCGGTGTGCCCGGGCATGTCGTGCAGGCGGTGCTGCGGGGGCTCGCCGCCGACCCCGGCGCGCGCTGGCCGGACATGCATCGACTGGTCGCGGTGCTCGAGGTCGATCACGCCGCGGTGCGACGGCGGCGTTGGACCGCGATCGGGGCCGCGGGGCTCATCGCCGGCCTGAGCTATGGCACCGCCGAGTTGGTTCGTCGTGCCGCGGACCCGTGCGTCGGCGACGAGCGCGTGGCGGAGCTGTGGAACGACGCCCGCCGGGCGCAGCTCGCCGAGGCATTCGGCGCCGTCGCGGTGCCCTACGCAGCGCGCGAGTGGGACGCGAGCGCGCTCGCACTGGATGCGTATGTCGCCGCGTACGACGGTGGCTACCGCGAGGCGTGCCGCGCGACCCACGAACGCGGTGCGCAGTCGCAGGCGTTGCTCGATCGTCGCATGCAGTGCCTCGGCCACCGGCGCCAGGCCCTGGCTGCGCTGCTCGACGTGTTCGAGGGCGTCGATCGTGCGGTGGTCGAGCGAGCCAGTGCGGCGGTCGATGCCCTGCCGGCAGTCGATGCGTGTGACGACACCGACTACGTGCTGGCCAGCGTCGAGCCGCCGCCGGCGTGGCTGCTCGACGAGGTCGAGCGCGTGCGCGAGCACCTCGCGCGTGCGAGCGCGTTGCAGGCCGCAGGGCGGGGCAAGGACGCGGCGGTCGAGGTCACGCTCGCCCACGAGCTGGCGCAGGGCCTCGACTACGCGCCGCTGCGGGCCGAGGTCGCGCTGCGACGCGGACAGATCGACGAGGGCCTGGGCGAGTGGGTCGAGGCCGAGCGGTCGCTCCACGCCGCGATGGAGCTCGCGCTCGAGGTGGGCGCCGACGAGACTGCGGGTACCGCCGCGAACCTACTGACCGGTGTGGTCGGCGATCGCCTCGGTCGCCACGACGAAGGCCTGCGCTGGGCCGCGCTGGCGCGCAGCCTGTATCGTCGCGCTGCGGTCGGCGAGCTGGCCTTCGCGCGGCTGGAGGCCGCGGAGGCGACGGTTCTGTATCGGATGGATCGCCTCGACGAGGCCGGTGCCGCCTACGGTCACGCGATCGAGACCGTCGTGCGCCTCGAGGGGCCGGACGCCACGCGGCTGGTGTCGTGGCTGGTGAACCTCGGCAACGTCCACTACCGTGCCCACCGCCGCGAGCTCGCGCTCGAGACCTTCGAGCGTGCGGCGAGCATCGCCCGCGGCGCGCATGGACCCGAGCATCCTGCCTTCGGCACGATCGAGTTCGGGCTCAGCAACGTGCTCACGGATCTGGCGCGATGGGACGAAGCCGAGCGGCACCTCGCGAGTGCCGAGCAGATCTTCCGCGCCTCGCTCGGACCGGAGCACCCGTTCGTGACCGCCGCGCTGTGCAACTTCGGCATCATCGAGGAGGGCCGCGGTCGCGCCGACGCAGCGATCGCGCGCTTCGAGGCCTGCCGCGCGGCGATCGGCGCTCGCCTGGGCGCCGACGATCCCGACTACGCGCGGGTGCTCGAGAACCTGGGCCGGCTGCACCGGGTCACGGGGGCGCTCGAGCTGGCGCGACGAGAACTCGAGCAAGCGCTGACGATCCGCCGCGAGCGCCTCGGCGCGGCCCATTCGGACACGGTGTCGACCACCATCGAGCTGGGTCGCGTGGAGCTCGACGCGGGCCGCAACGATCGCGCGCTCGCCCACTTCGCCGCGGCCCTCGGCAGCGGCGACGACGTGCTGGAGCTGGCCGCGGCGCGCTTCGGCATGGCCCAGGCCACCGCTGCGCTACGCGGAGTCGATGCCGAGGCGCGTGAACTGGCCGCCGCCGCGCGGCGCGTCTACGCGCAGGACGGCGCGCCGTCGCAGCCGCAGGTCGAGGCGATCGATCGCTGGCTCGCGACGCACCCGCTGCCCGCCGCGACGCCGTGACCCCGGCCTCGACCGCCTCGGCCGCGGTGGGAAGCTCAGAAGCGGCCGGCGATCGAGATGCCGGTGAAGCCGCGGCCGAAGGCCGGCGCCAGTGAGACGGTCTTGCGTGCCGAATCCGCCGCGCGCTTGCGCTTGATGCCGAGCGCCAACATCGTCGCACCCGCGCCGAGCAGCACCGGTGTGAGCACGGCGCCCGCGATCGTGACTGCGTTCGCCACGCCCCCGCGCTTGTCGGCGTCGTCGCGCTTCTGGATCAGCGCGTCGTAGGTCATCTGGTCCTCCGCGCTGAGGTTGCTGCAGCCACCCGAGGTCGCGGCGCACAGCTTGCTCGCGTCGACATCGGCGCGCTCGAAGTCCCGCTCGGCAGTCTGGCCGATCAGCGAGCCCGCGATCAGCATGCCGATGGCCCCGAGGCCGAGGCCGGCCGTGACCGCACCGCCGACGATGAGACCCATGCCGTTGTTCTCCGGCGGTAGCGTGCCCGGCGGTGTGTCGTTGATCGGCGTGACGTTGGTCTTGTCGTCGTCGGTGCGCTTGGGATCGCCGTCGCCGGTGGGCTCGACGACGGTCGGGCCCTTGGCCTCTTCTTCGGCCTTCGCGAGCGCGGCGGTGAGCTCGTCGGCCTTCTGCTGCACCGCGGCGCTGATCGCCCGGTCCTTGCCGTACACCGCGTGATACTGCTTCAGGTAGAGCTCGAAGGTGGTCTTGCCCTCGCGCAGCTGTGCGATGTCCTTCTTGCCGTCGGCGGCGGGGATCCGCAGGTACGCGTTCATGTACGCGTCGAGGATGTTGAGCAGCAGGCTCTCGCGCGTCGCACGGTTGGCCTGCTCCTCGGACAGCAACACCAGCAAGCGTCCCCACGCCTCGGCGGCGCCCTTGAAGTCGCCGTCGGAGTTCTTCTTGTCGCCCTCGTCGTAGAGCTGCTCGATCTGACCCTTGGACGGGGCCGCGAGCGCCGTCGTCGGCAGCGATGCCACCAGCAGGGCGCCCGCGAGCGCCAACGAACCCGCACGCAGGAGCGACGAAAGAGGGCGCAACGAGGGGCGGCGGGGCGGCATGGCGGGAGTCTTGCGGACGACCCCCCCTGGCGTCAACCGGCCAGGCGAGCCGCGGCCATCGGGTCGACCTGGCACAGTCGCTCGTACACCGCGTCGGCCTGTTCGTAGCGCGAGCCGGCCTTGGCCGCGGCCCGAATCGCGCGCACGAAGCCCTCCAGCACCTGCGAGGCCAGCTCGGGCTCCCACGCCATCAGGCCGTCCGATCGCAGCTGCTGCTCGAGCGATGCGAACATGCCGCGCGCCAGCACGGGTGAGCTGGTGTCGAGCAGTGCCGAGGCCAGCGCGAGTCGCCGGGTGAACCGCTGCTTTACCGTGGTCGAGGCTTCGATGCGCGCGGTCGCGATGCGCATGCCGTCGCCCGCCTTGCCCGCGGTCAGGAGGCCGCGGACCTCGGCGAACACCGGCTTGTCCTCGTCGCCGGCACTGCCCGCGCTCCCGCCACCACCGCCGCTGCCGGCGAGCACGACCTGCGCGAGCCACGTCTTGGTGTCGCCGTCGGACAGCGGCGTGCCGTCGCCTGCGAGCAGATCGGGCAGCGTCGGCATGCGCGAGAGCAACGCGGCGAGCTCGGAGGCGACCACGGTGCGCGCCCCGGCAAAGCTGTCGCCCAGTCGCTCGAGCGCCCGATGACTGTAGCGATGCAAGTCGAGGCAGAACCGCGACTGCATCAGCGCCGACTCGGCCTCGTCGAGCATGGCCTCCCACTTGCCATTGTTCTCCATCGCGACGAACGCGGCGCGCCGTGGCGCGGGGAGGGCCGGGATCTGCGTCTTGCCGCCCGCGTCCGACGGCGGCGGATTGGACAGGTGCAGGTAGAGGCCCTGGCGCAGCAATCGATAGGCCGTCGGGTTGGCCGGCGCCGCGGTGCGCAGGACGCCGGCCGCGCTGATCATCGCGCGGCTGGTCTCCTGCAAGAACGTGTTGACCTGATCGGGGTTGTCGACGGCGGCGACCGACTTCATCGCCGGCACCGTGGGCGCGGGCGCGGGCGCGGGCGCGGGCGCGGCGGTCGGTGCGGTCGTGGGCGTCGGCGTGGGCGCCGGCGCGGGCTTGGGCGGCTCGGGCGGCTTCTCCTCCGGGAGTGCGAGCAGCATCCGCTGCACGCGTTCGTTCACGCCGCCGAGGCTGGGACCGTCGCTGCCCATGCGCTCGCGCATCTGCGTGGCGAGCGAGCTGCACGTGCGTTGGAGGCCGAGCACCAGCGGGCGCTGCTTGGGCGTGAGCTGCAGGGTCGGTAGCACCAGCTCGAGCTGACCGACCAGCCACGCGAGCGCGTTGGCGCGGCCGCGCACGCGCTCGGGCTGCAGGCCCTCCCAGTAGCGCTCGAGCAGCGCGATGATGAGCTGCAGGCCCATCAACAGGTCGGCGAGCCCATTCAGCTTGAAGCGCGCGAAGGCGAAGTAGCTCGCCATCAGCAGATCCTTCGAGCGCGTGCGGAGGATCGTGCCGGCGTTGTCCTGCACGAGCTTCCACTCGACGACCTGATCGGTGATGGCCTCGAGCTTGGCGATCTCGACGCGTGCGGCCTCGTAGCCGGTGTCGTAGCGAGCCTCGACCCCGGCGGGGTTCGGGCCGTCGATCGGGGCCAGCCACGGCTCGGCCGCGGCCTGGGCGATGGCGACCGGATCGTCGGCGGGTGGCGCCGCCGGGGCCTCGGCCGCCGCGGGTGCGGGTGCGGGTGCGGGTGTGGGCTCCGCCGGCGGGGCCTCGGCCGCCGCGGGTGCGGGCTCGGGCGCGGGGCTCGGCGTCGGCGCAGCGCTGCTGCCCGCGGCCGCGACGGCCTCGGCGGGGAGGTTGATGCGCAGTCGTTCGAGCGCCTCGGCGACGCCCCCCATCGCGGGCGCGAACTCGCCGAGGCGATCGCGGGCGCGCGTGCCCATGGCCGTCCACAGGGTTCGCACCGCCTCGAACGCCGCGATCTCGCCGGCCTGCACGCCCACGGTCGGCAGCGCGATCTCGAGGCGTGCGGTCAACCAGTCGACCGCGTTGCCGCGGCCGCGCAGCCGCGCGACCGGCGGAAAGCCCTGCTCCCACCAGCGCTCGAGCATGCCGTCGAGCACCGCGAGGCCGGTCGCGAGCCCGGCCCATCGCTCGAGCTGCAGCAACGCGTAGGCATTCTGGCTGGCGAGCAGGAAGTCCTTGCTGGTGCCGACCAGCAGCTCCTTGCAGCCGCGCGCGACCGCCTTCCAGTCGATCTCGCCACCGGTGGGCGCATCGAGCTTGGCGACCTCGGCACGCACGGCCTCGTAGCGAGGGTCGAGACTCGCGGCCGCACCGGCCGGCTCGGCGCCGGCGATGGGCTCGAGGAAGCTCGCGGCGCGGCTACGGATCTCGTCGAGCATGGCGTGCAACTCCTTTGGGGCTCGAAGCTGGCGTTGAAGCGAGGGCGCGCGCGCCCGAGGTGCATCACGGACCGGTCGATTGGCCGATGATCATCGCCTTCGCGATCGCGTGGGCCTCGAGCGCGTCGTAGACGTTCACGAGCGAGTCGTTCTGATCGACCTCGCTCAGGGTCTCGACGTCCAGCGCGTACACGATGAACTCGTAGTGGTTCGCGGCCGAGCCGGGGCCGCCGTAGCCGAACTGCGAGCCGGTCCAGTTGCGGCACTGCAGCGCGCCGGGGACATCGCTCGGCATCGCAGTGTGCTCGATGTCGGCGGGCAGGCCGGTGGCGTCGGCGGGGATGTTCCAGATCGCCGAGTGGGGGAAGCCATCCGGGTTGCCGCCGAGAAAGTCGAGGTCGTGCAGGAACACGCCGAAGCTCATGGTGCCCGCGGGCACTCCGACCCAATCGAGCGCGGGTGACATGTTGCCGCCGTCGATGTGCGCGGTATGGGGTAGGCCGCCGCCATCGACGAACTCCGGGCTGGTGACGGCGAAGGCCACCGCTTCGGTGGTGCTGCCGCTCGAGTCGGCGCCGCCGCTCGAGCTACCACCGTCGCTGCTCGAGCCCTCGGTGGTGGTGCCGGTCGCGCTCCCGGTCGAGCTGTCGCTCCCGGTGCTCGTGGTGCTGGCGGTGGTGGTGCCCTCGCTGCTCGAGCCTGCGCTCGACGAGCTCGAGCCGGTGCTGGTGCCACCATCGCCGCTCGATGTGGCGACGCACGCCGCGGAAGCACACAGCAAGGTCACAGCAATCCAGTGCGTTCGCATGGACGGCGAGTGTACGCGATCCGTGGCCGGGAAAGCCCTGCGAGGCCGCGCACGCCGGCGCCTGGCCTGGCTTTGCGCACGGTCTGTCCTCACTTGGCGGGACACCGCCGGGGACTTGGCGAGTGACCACCGTTCGCGGCAAGGTCCTTCACCCCCATGGCGATGATCACCGACCTCCTCTTCCAGCTCGCGGGCTCCGCGATGGCCGAGCACGAGATCGCGGAGGAGCTCCGCACCGATCTCCCGACGCTCGAGCAGTGCCTGCGCCGGCTCGGCGCGTTGCAGATCGTGTGTGGTCCGCAGGGCGAACAACGCCTGTGGACCGCGGTACCCGAGGACGCGCCGTTCGATGTGGTGATCGCGAAGGCCAAGTCGGCGAGCATCGACGTGCGGCAGAGCATCGCGAACTTCGTGCAGACCTCACCGGCCTGATCGCCCCCGCGACCCCGGAGCGGACCGCCGCGCGTCGAACCACGTAAAAGCCCCCCGCGGGTGGCGGAGGGCTTTTGGGTGGTGTGTGCGGGTCGCCGCAGCAACGGCGACGACCCACGCCGGTTCGCGGCTCAGGTCTTGTCGAGCTTGCCGACGAGGCTGAGCGTGAACGAGGCGCCCATGTACTTGAAGTGCGGGCGCAGCTGCAGGTTGCAGCGGTACCAGCCGGGCTGACCGGGCACGTCCTCGACGAGGATCTTCGCGGCCCGCAGCGGGCGACGGCTCCGCACCGCAGGTGCCGGGTTCTCCATGTCGGCGACGTACTGGCCGATCCAGATGTTGAGCTCGCGCTCGAGGTCGCCGCGCTCCTTCCAGCTGCCGATCTGCTCGCGCTGCATGACCTTCATGTAGTGGGCCAGCCGCGTGATGATGAACATGTACGGCAGCTGGGTGCCGAGGCGGTAGTTGAGCTCGGAGGCCTTGCCCTCGGGCGTGTCGGCGAAGATCTTCGCCTTCTGGCACGAGTTGGCGGAGAAGAACGCCGCGTTGTTGCTGTCCTTGCGGTAGACGAGGCCGATGAAGCCCTCCTCGGAGAGCTCGAACTCGCGACGCTCCGTCAGCTGGATCTCGGTCGGGATCTTGGTCTGGATCTCGCCCATCGCCTTGTACTGATGGAGCGGCAGATCCTCGACCGCGCCGCCCGACTGTGGCCCGATGATGTTCGGGCACCAGCGGTACTTCGCGAACGAGTCCGCGACGCGGGTCGCGAACGCGATCGAAGCCGGACCCCAGAGGTACGCGTCGTGGTTGCCGATCGCCTCCTCTTCGAAGTTGAACGACTTGACCGGGATCGTCGCCTGGCCGTAGGGCAGGCGCAGCAGGAACCGCGGCATGCACAGGCCGACGTAGCGGGAGTCCTCGCTCTCGCGGAACGCGTGCCAGCGCGCGTACTGGGGGCCCTCGAAGAGCGACTTCAGGTCCTTCAGCTTGGGCAGGTTCTCGAACGACTCCTCGCCGAAGAACGCCGGGCTGGTGTTGGCCATGAACGGCGCGTGGGACATGGTCGCGACCGCGGCGCAGTTCGACAGCAGCTGCATGTCCTGCGGGCCGGGGCCGAAGTCGTAGTTCGAGACCATCAGGCCCACCGGCTTGCCGCCGAAGGTGCCGTACTCCGCCGAGTAGACCGTGCGGTACAGGCCCGACTTGGGGATCTCGGGCGAGTCCTCGAAGTCGTCCATGAGGTCCTGCTTCGAGCAGTTCAGCACCTCGACGCGGACGTTCTCGCGGAAGTTGACCTTGTCGACCAGGTACTTGAGGCCGCGCCAGGCGGACTCGAGCTGCTGGAAGGTCTGGTTGTGGAGGATCTGGTTGATCTGCGCCGACAGCCGCGTGTCGATC
>WBZX01001422.1_pt1 | contig 18072 bp, 15 predicted proteins | sample 5204211 | NCBI WGS metagenome assembly WBZX01 (sample SAMN12344362, study PRJNA552823) | activated sludge metagenome | biome: Activated sludge suspended growth; feature: Nitrification reactor; material: Wastewater; isolation source: activated sludge from nitrification reactor of wastewater... | reverse complement strand
CACCATCAACTACACCGACGGCTCCATCCGCGTGGCCTACTGGGGTTATGGGGGGAATGCGGATCGATACACGGTTACCCCCAACCTCAAGGCCCAGCACTACGTGTTCACAACCATGGCGAACGGTCGCACTTGGCACGGGTCCTTCACAATAGAACCACCTGTGCATACGGTCCAGGTGAAGGTGCGTGTGGGGGTATTGGTGCCGACCGATCAACCCTTCGTGATCCGATGAGGTACGGGCTACCCCTGTTGGCATGGGTCGTGGCGCTCCAGGTCCACGGGCAACAGGAACGCATACCCGGCCCCCCGCCTGATGAATACGTGGACGTGACCGGCGATGGCCGCGCGGACCTGCTGATCACCAGCCGCACCATCCACATCTCGGACCCCGAGCAACCGGGCTATCTGGGCATGTACAAGCTGGGCGTGCGGACGATCAGCGGCAACGCTGTTCTCCTGTGGAGCACTCCCAGTACCCAGCGTTGGTTCACTCTGGACAGCGCGGCGCGGCTCGACACGGCAGCGCTCTCCAAGCGCATCCACTACAAGCAACTAAGCTGGACCGATGAGGACAAGCCAACGGAGTTCTGGTTGTTGGAGCGTCCGTTCGGACCGGCGATCACCAAGGACCAGGACGGCTGGTACGGCACCGGCGATCATCACGATGGGCGGATCATGGTACTGCGTAGCGCGAACGATCTCGGCACGAGCGTCGCCGCGTTCACCTTCGAGCTGCCTTTCCCGTACGGGCGTATCGTGGTGCGATCGAAGGAGGCGGTGCATGTGCCGAACGGCTACGGCGAGGAGGGTGATCCCATTCCGATGAAGCCTGTGGTGAAGGATGGGTACGACTTCGGGCACGAGCCGAACGAACCGCAGGTGATGGTGCCTCCGGGCCTTCCACCCGACGAAGCGGTGGACCTGCATGACGATGGAACACCCGATGTGGCGGTGACGGCGCGTGACGAACATTGGCACGGCACCGGGAACCCCGGCTATCACGTGCGCGGGATCGCGCCGTTGCCGGGCACTTCGTTCCTGCTGATGCGCGATGAAGGCCATGGCCCGTGGGTCTGCTTCCGACTTCCTTCCGGAGCCGCGTTGACACCGGACGAACTGAACGCAGGCCTTGCGAGCGGCACCTACTTCTGGTCACTTCCGAGTGCGGGCAGTTCCTTCTGTCCGGTGCTGCAACATCCGTTCGGGTCCATGAGCGCACCGGCTGAATGGACCGCTGCCTTGCACGCCGATGATGGTGACCTGGTTTACCGCACCACCTACTACGACCAGACCGTGATCGGTGCGTTGGAGCTCCGGTACGCGCTGCCCGGTGGCGAACTGGGTGTGACCCCGCAGAACTGGGTGGAGGAGGGGCAGGTGCTGCAGGTGCGTTGATCAGCGCTGTTTCTCCAGCCTTTTCCAATCCTCCTGCAACACCACGTTGGGGTCGAAGAGTGGGTTGTTGCTGAGGATGTAGCTGCCATCGGCGGCTTTCCACGCCTCGTTATATCCACTGGTCAGCTCGATGCTGCCACCTTGTCCATCGCTCCAGCTCTCCACGCCGCGCAGGCTCTGGCTCCAGCCTTCCGCGATGCGATCCCGGCTTTCGTTGCCGGCCTCCCACGTGCGTTGCTGCAAGTCAGCGGTGTAGTTCTGCGCCTCGCGTTGGATCTGTGCGCGCTTCATGGTCTCGCGTTGTTCCATGGCGGCCACGTTATTGAACATCTGCTGGACGCCACGCTGCCATTCCGGATTGATGCGGAAACTGGCCATCACGGCCCCCAACAGCTTACGCGCTTCGGCCTCCTTTCCTTTCGGGCATCGCACCGCGAGTTTCGTGTCGGTGGCACAGGTGTATCCGGCGAAGGTGCCTCCGGTGAGCATGTTGGGTGAGGTGGTCACCGTCATGCCGATGCTGCACAGGGCCACCCCCGCACTACCATCCGCGAACCGCAAGGTGGCGCTCGCAGCGCTGGGTCGGTTCTCCATGGGCAAACCGTTCTGTTGGTACTGCATGTTCGCTTGTGCAGCGGCCTTGCGCATGAGGGCGTTCATCTCCGCTTCGGGATCCATGTCCACTACTTCCGCGCCCATCTCCTGTGCCATGGGGCCACGGAGGAATTCGGCCGCATTCATGGGTGGCATGATGGGGCATCGACGGAACACCGGGTTCTGCTGCTGCTGTTGCATGGTCTGTAGCATGAGCTGGTCATCCCAGTATTCCCATTGCTGCATGGGGTAGATGTCCAGCGCCATCGTTCCGTCCGGGCTTGTCATGTGCACACGGTTGCGGATGCACTCCACCATGCACGGGTTCCCCACCTGCCAGGTGATGCCACCTTCGCTCTTCCAGCCGCGCGGTACCAGTATGGAGTAGGCCTCCATGGGCTGCGCGAACCCCGTCGGGTCCATCACCCGCACGCGTTGTAGTACGACATAGTCACGACCTTCCACGTAGTCAGCGTCGGTGGCCTGGGTCTGCGCGGCTGCTCGTTCCTCATCGGAGATCATGCCATCGCCGTCCAGGTCGGTCGGGGCGGTGCTGGAACAAGCGATGCAGGCAGGAAGCAGGAGGGTGAGCGCACGTTGGAGTTGCATGGGGGCCATGTTGGTAACGAAGCTATCGAAGCCCCCCATGCAAAGTGCTCGCATGATGATGTGAGGGGCCCAACTGCCGAGACGCTATGCAGGACGATGATACCCCTAGCGCACTTCCGTGGCAGGGGGCGGTGCAGGTTCGACCGGTTTCTCGCGTCCCAGGAAGTAGATGAGCCCCAAGCAGAGTAGCACCACCACGAGCATCACCATCAAGTTGGTACGAGAACCCACCCTGCTTCGCGGGGCATCCTCCTCCTGTATGTTGCTTGCACCTTGGCGGTAGGCAGGCTCCAGCGGATCATTGTGTTCGCTCATGACGCATGGGTTTGCCATGAAGGTACGCGCTGCGGTAGCCGTTCCGACAGGAGCGTCATCAGCACTCGGTCCACCTGTACCTGGGAAATGCACAGGCCCCTCCGGTCGGGAGGGGCCTGTGCCGGAAGGACGGACGCTCAGCGTGCGATGATCATGCGCAGCACGTGGACGCTGTCTCCATGCGTGACACGGATGAAGTACAGGCCCTCTTCGGCGGTGCTCAGGTCCACCTGGGTACGCAGCGCCGTCACCATGCCGGAGCGTACGCGTTTGCCGGTGGCATCCAGCACTTCAAAGGACTGTCCATGGGCGTTTGGGACCTCCAACGTGAACATCCCGCTGGACGGAGAGGGTAGCACGCGCAAGGGTGCGTTCGTGGTGTTGGGAACTTGGGTGGTGAGGAAGATCCACGCGTTCGAGGTGCTGCTGCATCCGTTGGCATCGGTCACCTGCACGGTGTACGAGCCATCCACGGTGGGCACGAACCAAGCCTCGGTGGCGCTGGGGATCGCTTCCCCATCCATGTACCATTGGAAGGTGCCGCTGCCGTCCACAAGGAGCGAATCATTGGACCCGCTGATCACGGGTGTCGCTGGTAGTGACCAAACGATCACGTCCACGGGTGCACTGCTCGCAGCGCATCCGTTCAGCGCGGTGCCGGTCACCGTGTAGGTCCCAGCGGTAAGGACGGTGAGCTGTGCGCTCACGGCCCCGGTGATGGCTTCCCCGTTCAGGTACCACTGGTAGGTAACGTCCGGTAACGCATCGGCGATCAGGGTGCTGCCGCCGCCATCGCAGAAGCTCGTGGGCTCCGTGCTGATCACGTTCGGTGCTGCTACCGTTCCCACCGATACGGTGATGCTATTGCTCGGCGCGGAGGTGCAGTTGCCGACATTCGTCATCGTCACCGTGTAGTCACCGCTCGACGTGGCGACCCATACGGTATCCGTGGCCATGTCGATCAAGGTCCCGTCCACGTACCACTGGTAGGTGTTCCCCGGAATGGCCGGTATGCTCAACGTCACGGAGTCGCCGCTACAGAAGGTGGTATTGCCCGCTGCGGATACCAAGGCGGGGTCGGGTGCGGCGTTCACGGTCACCGAAAGCACGTTGCTCGGTTCGGAAACACATCCGTTCGGGTTGGTGGTCACCACGGTGTAGTCACCCGCCGTACTCACCTCCAGGCTTGTCGCGGTGGCATCGGGTATGCTCGTGCCATCCAGGTACCATTGGTAGGTGTTGAAGGGCAGGCCGGGAACGGTGAGGAAGACCGAGTTGCCTGCGCACAGCGCGGTGCTACCATCGGAGGATGCTTCCGGTGTGGGAACGGACTCCAGGCTCACCACCACGTCTTCGGTCAAGGAGCTACAACCGGTGGTGGTGTTGGTGGCCTGCATGGTGTAGATGCCGCCGAGCGTGGCGGATACCACGGTATCGGTGGCGCCCGCGATCGGGGCTTGGTTCAGGAACCATTGGTAGGCGAGCGTGCCCTGGCCGCTGGCGTCGTGCGCGGTTATGGCTGCGGTGCTTCCAGAACAGATGAGGTAGCTCGTTTGGTCCACGGTGAAAAGTGGAGGAGTGTTCAACTCGACGGTGATGGCATTGGACGTCGCCATGCCGCACGCGTTGTCCACCAGTACGGTGTAAGAGCCCGCCTCCGTGGCAGCGAAGGTGGCGTCCACCGCTCCGCCGATGTCGTTGCCATCACGCATCCATTGGTAGGAGGGGCCACCTACGGCGGTGAGCAGGAGCGTATCGCCGGTGCAAAGCAGTGTTGGGCCGCTGGTACTGATGGAAGCCACCGTGGTGCCACCGACGGAGATATCGAAGGTGTTGCTCGTACCGATGTGGTCGGGGCTGGTACTGATCACACGGATGCGGTAACCGCTGCCCACCGGGGTGTTGGCGGGGATGGTGGCGGTGATGATCCCAGAGGTCGTCGCGGTCACCGAGCCGATGTCGACCGGGTTCGCGAAGCTGCCCGTGGGGTCCGAGAGCTGCGCGGTGAATTGGTTGGTGGGAACGAAGAAGCCACCGGCATTGAAGGCTCCGGTGCTCTCATAGTGCACGTCCACGGTGGCGCCCGGGCAGATGGTGTTGGCCAGCGGCGCCACCACTTCGATGGTGCGCGGCACATCATAGTAGTAGATGGCGTTCACCACTTCGGTGCCGAACAATACCGTGGTGTTGATCTGCAACACCGGCACGCGCAAGCCTTGGGCGAGCCACTTGTACTCGCGCACCACCGGGCGGTCGATGGCGAAACCCGAGATGGAGTCGTGCATGGCGAGCGTCGTCTTCACACGCAGCACATCGAAGGTGCCACCGGGTGTGGTGATGGAGCCCCAGCCGTCGACTTCGTTCGTGCGGTCCTGTTCGAAGCCGTAGTAGCCGACGTTCGGTATGTCCAAGTGATAGCCGCTGTGCGAGGAGCTTACGTCTCCATAGTCCACAGGGAGTTCGTAGATCACATCATGTTGGTCGAAGAGGATGGGGACCGAGAGCCCATTCAGTTCTACACCATAGCCCACGGTCTTGTAGATGCTTCCCGAGCGGTAGCGGAAGGTGTACGGGTTCGTGATGGGCAGCAGGGCACTGAACGCGATGTCGGTCCCTTGCTTGGCGTGGTTCGCACGGTTCGCGTTGAAGAAGAGGTCAGCGTAGATGATGGCGTAGATGAAGTTGGTGGATGCCACGGTCTGGTAGGCAGCCGTGTCACCCGTGTTCGCCGCTAGGTTGGCATAGTTCCACGTGTGGGCGGGTCCCGTGGCGGTGTAATTGATGAAGGGGTTGGTCACGGCGCGCACGCGGGTGAGTTCATCGCCGGCATACGGCATCTCGGCTTGTCCGATGCTGATCTGCGCATGCGCACCGAGCGATGCGAGGAAGGTTAGAAGGAGCGCGTAGGGATGTTTCATGGTGGTGAGGCTCGGGGCAAGGTACCCCAATGCAAGACGACGCGCCAGCGCGGCCGTGGCCTCGCGGCCGCTCCGGTCGAGGCCGTTCAAACTCCCGATCGGTGCAAGATGGCCTGCGCCGCATGGTGGCCCATGGCGAAGCAGCCTTGGAGGAGGAAGCCGCCCGTGGGGGCATCCCAGTCCACCATTTCCCCAACGGTATACAGGTGCGGGAATGCCCGCAAGGCGAAGTGCGCATCCAGGTCCTGCGGTCGGATGCCCCCGACCGTGGAGATCGCTTCGTCCAATGGTCGCAGCGCCGTCACCGGCACGCGCAAGTGTTTGCTGTCCTCCACCAGATGCATGGGGGAGAAGAACCGTTCCTTGGGTGTGAGCGCCTTCACCATGGCGAGTTGCACACGGTCCAGGTGCAGGCCTTTCGGATAATCCTGCGGGCTGCTACCGGAGAGTTTGAGGAGCAGCTGCTCCGACGTGTTGTTCGGTTTCAGGTCGATGTGCAGGAAGGCAGGCTCTCCGCGTTCCAGTGCTTCGCGCAGGATGGGTACGATGGGGTAGATGGCATTGCCTTCCAACCCGTGTTCGGTCACCGTGGCCTCTCCCTTGATCGTGCGGTCGCCAGCCTGCACGGCGATGTTCTTCAGGGGCTTGCCAGCGTGTGCTTGCACGAAGGTCGTTGGCCAGGGCACATGCACCCCACAGTTGGAGGAGCGGAAGTGTGTCACCTCGATGCCAGCGCGCGTGAAGGCGTCCGCCCAACTTCCGTTGGAGCCGGTCACTGGCCATGACGCACCACCCAAAGCGAAGAGCACGTGGGCCGAGCGAACGACCTCCTGCGTCCCATCGTTCTTCGCGAGTATGGGGTGCATGTCCGCATCGAATCCCGTGAACGTATGCTCCAGGTGGAACTGCACACCACGCCCGTGCAGCCGATCGCGGATGGCCTGGAGCACATCAATGGGCTTGATCCCTTTGGCAGGGAACACGCGACCGCTCGTACCCACGAACGTATCGATCCCCATTTCCCCCAACCATGCCCGCAGGTGCGCAGGACCGAAGCCGGTCAGGGCCTCGTCCATGAACCCGTGCGGCGCATACCGGGCCAGCAGGTCATCCCCTTCGGCGCTGTTGGTGATGTTGAAGCCGCCCTGTCCGGCAACGAGGAACTTGCGGCCGATGCTCTTGCCCTGTTCATACACGTGCACGTCGCACTGCGGTGCCAGCACATCAGCGGCGATCATACCGGCCGGTCCTCCGCCTACGATGGCCACGGTCGGCTTGCTCATGCCTTGGTCTCGTTCGCCGCTTCACTATCACGCCTCCTGCTTCCTGCATAGAGGTCGTAGCGCAGGAAGCGGCAATCCAATGCGCCATTGTAGAGTTGGATGCGCGGTTTCGGAGTGAGCTTGATGTGCTTCGCGGCTTCCAGGTTGGAGGTGATCACCCAGGCGGTCCAACCCGCCCAGCGTTTCTTGAGCGTGTCCCCGATCATCTTGTAGAACGCGTTGATGTCGGTCTCCTGGTCCATGCGTTCTCCGTACGGAGGGTTGATGATGAGCGTGCCCGCTTCCTTCGGTGCTTCGAGTTCGGCGAAAGGGGTGTTGATCACCTCGATGTGCTCTTCGAGCCCGGCGTTATGGATGTTGGCGATGGCCTTGCGTGCCACGTTCGGCGACAACTCGCCACCGCGTATCGGTGGAGCGCTGGTGAGCACGGCATCCATGGCTTCGTCATAGGTGCGCTGCCAGAGGTCGGCATCGAAGTCCTTCCAGCGTTCGAAGCCGAACTGGGCGCGGTCGTGGTTGGGCGGTATGTTCAGGGCGATCATGGCGGCTTCGATCAGGATGGTGCCCGATCCGCACATGGGGTCCACGAAAGGACGTTGACGGTCCCACCCGCTCAACAACACCATGCCCGCCGCGAGCACTTCATTGATCGGTGCCAGGTTGGTCTGGTCGCGGTAGCCCCGTTCGTGCAGCGTATTGCCCGAGCTATCCAAGGAGAGGGTGCAGCGCTCGCCGTGCACATGCAGGAAGATGCGCAGCGTGGGCAGGTCCACATCCACGGAAGGTCGTGCGCCGGTGCGGTCACGGAACCGGTCGCAGATGGCATCCTTGGTCTTCAGCGCCAGGTATTGCGAATGGCTGAAGTGCGGCGAATTGAGCGTGCAATGCACGGCGATGGTGTCCTGCTCCGTGCAATGGTCCTCCCAAGGGATGTCGCGGATGGCCCGGTACAACTCATGTTCGCTGCGTGCGGAAAAGGAGCGCAACGGCACCAGGATCCGCAGCGCGGTGCGCAGGCATAAGTTGGCCTTGTACATGCACGCGCGATCTCCCGTGAAGCGGACCGCGCGGTTGTGCGTCACGATCTGCTGCGCGCCCAGTCCCTCAAGCTCGCGGGCAAGCACGGCCTCCAGCCCGAACAGGGTCTGGGCCACCATCTCGTAACTGCGTTCGGTCATCTGTAGCGCGTGCAAAGGTGCGGCTTCGGGCCATCCGGTCTCCCTTGTCCTACGCTTGGTCTTTCCGCGTGCTAGCTTGCAGGCATGGAGCCCCTTGCCCCGGAGACATCATGTGGCGGCTGATCATGGTGGTCGCCTTGTTGTGGTGCGTGGTTCCTGCGTGGTCCCAAGCTCCGCGCATGAGCGAGGCCGCTGCCAAGGAAGCCGTGTACCGCGTCGTTCGCCAGAGCGGGCTGCTCCCCAACTTCGTGGTGCGCGAAGATGCCAGCGTGCGTACCGCGGTCGCCTACATCAAGGACCGTCAACGCGTCATCGCGTATGATCCCGAATTCGTGTCGGCCATGCTCGACTCCGCCCATACCGATCAAGCGGCGGTGAGCATCCTGGCGCACGAGATCGCGCATCACCTGCTGGGTCATACGCTCGATCCAGAGGCGGTGCATCCGGGGGATGAACTGGCTTGCGATCGGTACTCGGGGTTCGTCCTGCAGCGCATGGGCGCCACCCTGCAAGAGGCACTGGCTGCCATGGAGCGGGCAGGGGACGTGCATGGTACGCGTCGGCATCCGCCACGCCATGCCCGCGTGGCGGCCATCACACAGGGGTGGGAAGAAGCGGACCGCTTGCTGCGCGGACTGCCTGAGGAACCGTTCGCGGTCGAGCGTTCGTTCCGTTTCGTTGTGCGGCTGGCTGGCGATGACAATACCTACTACGTGGATGCGGCGGGTTGCCTGGTCTGGTTCAATGACCATGCGGACCCGATCGAATTCGGGGCGTGTACAGCCTTACCCTCCGGAGGCTTCGCCTATGAACTCACTTGGCAGGACCAGGTGTTCACCGTGGATGGTCGTAGTGTGATCTGGCGAGCGGCCAGCCACGGTATGCCCCTGCAGGTGGGCAGGATGGAACCCTTCGCCCGGGAGACGACGAGATGATCGGCTGTCGGGTCAGTTCCCGAAGCGCAAGGCCATGGTGAGGGTGCTGGGCAGTGCGGGGATCTTCTTGCGTTCGAAGAGGAAGCTGCTCAGGTCCGCGAACTCCTGGAAGATGTGGTGGCTGCTCAGCGCGCCGGCCAGGTACTGTTTGCCCGTGCTGCCACCGGTCCCGACGCGGAGCCCGATGGTGCGATGCACCATGCTCATGTGCCGGTACCGCCATGTGGCCAGTGCCTCATCGATATCCAGCAGCCGCTCCAGGAGGCGATAGGGCATTTGGAAGATGGGCTCATCGCGGTAGAGCATGATGAACACGGCACTGCGCGCAGCGGCAGGGGAGAGACGCCTGCCTTCACCCGTCTCGAACAGCTTCTCCCAGACGCCCAGGTTGCCTTCCTCGCCCTTCACCAGCGAACCGGCGTAGATGCTCTTGAGCTGCTCCCAGAACGGTGTGGCCCCTGCTGGCCAGTACTTGGTGTCGAAGTAGGGCATCCGACCCAACCAGGCGTCGATGTGGTCGAAGAAGGTGGGCTGCGTCTCCAGGGCTTCGATCTCCGCTTTGTGCTCGGGCTTCAACTGGCTCGTGTAGTACTGCTTGCCGAAGCGCTGTTCCATGCGCAAGCCCAATTTGGCTTCCAGGATCTTGAATTGGAGGCTCTGGAAACCCGATGCGGGACGCAGCATATCCCGGAAGTCGAGGAAGTCCAGCGGCGTCATGGTCTCCAGGATGTCGATCTTCTGCACCAGCACCTGCAGGATCGTATGCACCCGACCCAGGCGGTGCACGGCCACGCTCAGTTCGCCGCCGTTGTCGTCCACGTGGCCATCGGCGAAGAGCGCCATCACACTACCCACCTCGTGCAACACCTGCTTGAACCAAAGCTCGTAGCTCTGGTGGATGATGATGAAGAGCATTTCGTCATGGGCGGGTGTACCCTGTTTATCGCTCTCCGGTGCTTGCGCACCAAGGATCTTGTCCAGTTGCAGGTAGTCGGGGTAGTAGACGGATGACATGGTCGGGGAGCCGCGCATGTACGCGGGGTATGCGGCCAAATGTAGCCGTGCGACTTCCCTAGGAACTAACTTCGGTCATCCAACTTCCCATGAGAGCTCCCACCTGCGCCCTGCTACTTGCTGTCGCATCATTGTCATCGGCCCAAAGCAGCGTTCCCGAGTTGGGTGGGGCTTCTGATAGGGCGCAAGGTCGACACGATGCAGCGCATCCCGCAGGCCAAGGCGACCAGCAACCCTATTCCGTTGCCGCCGTGCAGGAGGCGCCCCAGTTCCCGGGCGGTGAACAGGCCATGTTCCGCTACCTGACCAAGAACATCAAGTACCCCACGGAAGCCATGGAAGCGGGTATCCAAGGCAGTGTGTTCGTGGAGTTCGTCGTTGGCAAGGATGGGCGTATCAGCGAGGCGAAGGCGCTGCGCAACGAAGGCACACCGCTTTCCCAAGAGGCCGTGCGGGTGGTTGCCACCATGCCCAATTGGCTTCCGGGAACGTTGGAGGGAAAGGCCGTACCGGTGCGGATGGTACTTCCCATTCGCTTCACGCTGCGCGATGACCCTCCTCCTGCGAAGGAGAAGTGACCGCACGCTACTCCTTCGCGAAGCGGAGGCCCGGACCTGCGGATGATCCTGTTCCTCGAAGTAGATACATGCCCGGGGCCAGGTCATCCACCATCAGGTGGTTGATGCCACTGCGGAGACGCTGCGTGCGCAATGGGCGGCCCGCTGCATCGAAGAGGTCCACCGATGTTCCGTTCGGGTCCTGCACGTCGATACTCAGTTCGTTGTGCACCACGTTGCTGAGCATGCGGAAGGGGGAGGCTGCCTGCTCGTTGATACCCGCCGGTAACGTGAAGAGCGGAACGAAACGGAACACCGTTCCCTCGTAAGGAAGGCCCGTCATGGCCGGGAAGTCATAGCTGGCCGCATAGCTCACCTGTGGTCCATCCGGCGAACCACTGAGCCAGACGCGGTCCAGGCAGCCGCTCAGGTCCGTGGGTGTATGGTACACGCCTACATGCGGTCCGCGGTCACCGGCGAACCCGTTGGCGTTGCTCTCCGACCTCGGGCCGTAGTGCATTTCGATGGTGCCGGTGGTGCCGTAGTACCAGAGCTGCGCGTTCATGTAGTTGCCGTTGATGCCGTTGAGCAGCCGCAGGTTCTTGAATTGGATCACCAGGATGCCACCACCGGGGCCGTGGAAGTGCTGGTAGCTGATGCGTGAACTGGCGTCGATGGTCTCCATCGGCGTTCGGGCCAGGCTCAGTTCGGCATACACATAGTCGTTACCGAAACGAACATGGCCGTTCCGGTTGATGCTCACTTGCGCATGTTCCGGCAACGTGTAGTTGCTGCCGAAGAGCCACACCGGCAGTTGGGGCGGTGCGGCCAGTGTATGCCAGCCGTCCTCTGCGAAGAGTTGGATCGGGGTGTCCGCGTTCAGTTCGATGTAGGGGTCCACGCCGGGTTGGCTCACCTCGAGGAGGTAGCTGTTCTGCGCGTGGAGCGCTGCGTTGAAGGAGAATGGGAGGAGGAGGGCGCAGATGGAAAGAGCGCGTGCGTGTACCATGGTTCCCCGTGTTGGTGCGTGCGGTGTGTTCCGCAGGCACTGCGAACCAACAGCCGCACCGGGGCCAGGGCCTAGGGATGTGTGACGATCCGCGCGCCCAGTGATGCACGGGGCTTGAATGAAGAACGCACCCTTTTGGGGTGCGTTCCACGATCATTGCGGTAGGTACGCTTACTCCTGGTGGGTCTTCACCTCTTTCACGCGTTCCACACCATCGCTGCGCTTTTGCTTGCGCATGTCCAGGTACTTCTGGTACTGCTCAGCGGTAAGGATGCCTTGGATCTCCTTGTCCTTGTTGTCACGCAGGATCCGTGCACGCTCCTGACGGGCGGGGGTGTCCAGGTTGGCGCGGTTCAGCTCCTTCGCGCTCTGGCGATGGCGCTCCTCGATGGCCAGGAGCTTCTGGTCTTGTTCGGGTGTGAGTCCCAGCTCCTTCACCAGGGCATCGTGATGCGCCTGTGCACGGTCCACGGTGGCCTGTGGGGTGGTGGTCTGGGTGGTGCCTTGCGCCATGGCGGCAGTGCCAGCGACCAGGCAGAGGGAAAGAAGGATCGTTCGGGTGTTCATGGTAGCGAATGTAGAAGGTTCGTGGCTAAGACGCACGGATCATGCCAAGGGTTTGTCGGCCTAGGAAGTATGGTCCGGGTCGGCTAGCTTCAACGTCCCAAACCAAACCTCCCCAGCCATGGCCAACAATCCCACCAGCGTCTCCGCCCTCAATACCACACGTCCGAGCTACACGGACGACAAATCCTCGGTGACGAAGACCGTCACCACTCAGGTCGCCGCCGATAAGGTGTCTGTGGATGCCAGCATGGACGGCTCCAATGCGGGCAAAGCCGTGGTCGTCCTCAAGGTCAATTCCGACGGTAAGTCCACCGCAAGTGTGGATGCCAAGAACGTGGTGCAACTAGTAGCCACCGGTTCCGGTACCGATATGTGGATGACCATGCCCATGAGCGCTGCCGATCCCAACAACTGGACGGTGAACGTGCAGACGGTCGGAGGCAGTACCTATGTATTCAAGAAGGGCAACGGTGGCGGTGGTCACTAGATGAGAAATCATCTTTTCTGGGATCCTCGCTCCAACTAGGGCGGGGATCCTTCATTCAGGGTCTGTATCTCAGAAGATCAACGCTGTGTCTACCACTAGCGGTTACGCTACAACTCACCAATACCTCCTAGGCATGGAAAGTACCGGTGTATCGAGTATGCGGGTACTTTGCTTTCTGATATGTTAGAGGTAGGCCTTTTGGGAAGTACTCGGCTCAGTACCAACGTGAAACCTAGAGAATGACCGCAGTTGGGCACTGTATACTAGGGTTGTTGTGCTTGAGCACGGTTGGCACGTATGGGCAGCTGCACTCGCACGGCATGGATGCTGCTCGGGCGGATAGTGTTTACCAGAGCTTCGAGAACACACAAATACAAGACAAGGCTCTTGGCTTAAGGGTCTTGGCACCGGTGCTCGAGTTCTATGTGGAGAAGGGGGATAGCTGCCGTCAAGCAAGGTTGTGCAGTTGGATATGCAATTGTTTCGAGGGATTGGGCCAGTTGGATTCGGCGCTCTCGATGGCGAACCGGGGACGCGCTTTGTTCAACGAAGATTGCGATAGCCTGATCTGGATGTCGCTCGTTGTCAATCTCACGAATGTCCAACTGAGCCTTGAAGAATTCGATCAGGTCATAACGGGAATAGAATCGGCCCTGACCCACTGGAATCCACGATGGCCGTTCTCTGTCGCTAAGAATGGGCTTCTTACCAATCGAGCGATTGCACTGGCTTCAACAGGTCAGTTCGACAAGGCGCTTGCGGCGTTCAAGGATGTCCTGTCCTATGCAAGGGCTGAGGGTCGTCATCAAGAGGAATCTGATGCCCTGCTCAATTTGAGCGCACTCTTTGGTATGCTAGGTGCACAGGAGCAGTCGGCTCCGTTCCTGGATAGCAGCCAGGCATACAGTCGGATGGCGATCACCTCAGCTAAACTTCTAAAGGACCACCAAGGCGTTGCAATGCTATATCAGAACATGGCTAGCATTGAACTTGACCGCAAGCGATATGAAACTGCTCTTGCATTTGCTGATACCGCAGAGCAGCTCTCGACGGAACTCGGGAATCTGGCTCTTCTGGTCAGCGTTGCGGATCTGAAGCACAGGTCTTATTACGGCATGAACAACTTGGTCCAGGCTTACTCGGCGCTTGGGAGCTATGTCCATCTGAATGACTCACTGCTCAACACCGAAAAGGTCAAGGCCATCACCGAAATGCAGGAGAAGTACGAGAGCGAGAAGAAGGCCAAGGAGATCCTGGGCCTCAAGGCGGTGAACCTGGAGAGCGAGTTGGAGAAGGCACAGGTGAAGCGTACGCGCAACATCTATCTCTTCAGCGCCATCGGGGTGGTGGGCCTGGCCATCGGTCTATGGAGCCGCTTGCGTTTCGTGCATCGTTCGCGCGCCGCCATCCAACAGGAGAAGGACATCAGCGAAGGGTTGTTGCTCAACATCCTGCCGGAGGAGGTGGCGGCCGAGCTCAAGGCCAAGGGCCACGCGGACGTCAAGGAGTTCGAGCGGGCCACCATCCTGTTCACGGACTTCAAGGGCTTCACGCAGCTCACCGAGCACCTGACCGCCGCCGAGTTGGTGGGCGAGATAGACCATTGCTTCAAGGCCTTCGACGGCATCATGGGCAAGTACCGCATCGAGAAGATCAAGACCATCGGCGATGCGTACATGGCGGCCGGTGGTCTGCCCGATACCCAGCATGGCGCTCCACAGGACGTGGTGCGCGCGGCGCTGGAGATGCAGGCCTTCATGGCCGCGTACAAGGCGGAGCGGGTGGCGCAAGGCCGTCTCTTCTTCGAGATGCGCGTGGGCGTGCACACCGGACCGGTCATCGCCGGGATCGTGGGTGTGAAGAAGTTCGCCTACGACATCTGGGGCGATACCGTGAACACGGCAAGTCGCATGGAGAGCAGTGGCGAGGTCGGCCGGGTGAACATCAGCGAGGCCACGTATGCGTTGGTGAAAGAGGTGAAGAAGGAAAAGGAGGTGAGGGAGGTAGTGGATGGGCACAACCCGCAACACGTAACCGGTCAACCCGCAACTGAGCCTGCCTTCACCTTCACCGCGCGCGGAAAAGTGCAGGCAAAGGGAAAGGGGGAGATGGAGATGTACTTCGTGGAGGCGGCCTGATCACCAGCGGCCATCCACTACGCCGTCCGCCTGTCTGTCGATCGCCTCCAATTGGCGCTTCAGCTCCGCGTGTTGTTCGCGGGCGTTCTTCTCCAGGTGGTAGCGGAACTTGCCGGAGAAGAACCCTTTGCCGGTCCAGGTGAACGTGTACAGCGCCCCTTCGTGGTGGAAGGTCAGGGGTTGGTCTTCGCGCAAGTCCAGCACATGCACAGGTTCGCGTGTCCCAGCGTCGAGCATTTCCAGTTCGGCGTGACCATCGGCCGAAATGTTCCGCACGCGGAAGGCTACACTATCCGCCGCATGCACCTCGCCGTGCTCCAATCCGCCGCGCATCTCCTGGTCCTTCCCCAGGTCCCGCTCCTGCGCCTTGCCCATGGGAATGAGGCGTTGCAGTGCGAAGCCCGTGCGCACCACGTAGGCATCGGAACAGGCCCAGGTGAGCACACTGTCGGGCACGTCCACGTAGCCGCTGTCCCCCCAATTGAGCCCCCATGAGTTGAGGATGCGGAACGTATTGCCCGTGTAGCCCGTGCACACCATGATGTGGCCCTCCCGGTTGTTCCACTCGGTGCCCTGGGGCATGGGTTCGGCCCAGAGGAACGGCTTGCCGGGGTTGAGGAAGCCCTGCATGAAATAGGCGTCGCTGATGCTCACGAACAGGATCACGGGTTCCTCCCGCATGAGATGGAACTTCCACTGGTCGCTGTTGAAGTTGTCCAGCGAGAGGGGATAGGCCATGCGGTGGCGGTAGGCACCCAGGAAGGCGCTATCGGGCACCTCGCGGAAACAGTGTCGCGTGTTGGTATCGGCGGGGTATTGCAGCCAGGTGGCACAGCCGGTGTCGCACACCAATTGGATGGCATCCGGCAGTTGGATGCCGATGCGGCAATCGGTGTTCTTGTTGGTCTCAGCGGCCAGGTTGTACACGAAGCTGGGGCTGAAGACATTCGCCGGGTCGGCCAGGAAACGGGGGGGCGAAGGTCGATCGCGCAGGCGGTTCCAGTTGTACGTCGCAAGCCCGTACCCAACGGCCCATCCGCCACAGGATGCCTGCTTGTACTGGTCGCCAGCGGGCGGGAACCACTTGGAGAGGTCCTGGTGTGCCGGCAGCTGGATCTCCTTGGGCAGCACGAAGGGATGCTCCCACGGAATGCTGAGCACATCCTCCTTGCTGGGGAAGACGCCACCACTCGGAGGCGGTTCGGTCTGTGCCGTGGAAGCGACGGTCGAACACGCGAACAAGGCCACCACGAAGAGGCGGAAGGAGGTCATGGTAGTACGCTCGTCGAAGCGGGGCAACGCTTCGACCCATGCAAATTAGGCCTTTGGGCGTAGCACGCAAACCGTAGGGGCGGTGGGCACGTAGCTTTCCGTATGAGCAAGCTACTCTCCCTGATCGCAGTGGGCCTTCCCCAGTTGGTGTGCGCGACCACTTACCATGTCTCGGTAGCGGGTAGCAACGGGAACACGGGAACTTCGCTGGCCACGGCATGGGCCACCTTGCAGCACGCGGCGGATGTGGCGGTGGCCGGTGATTCGGTGGTGGTGCATTCGGGTAGCTACCAAGGCTTCGCTGCCATGGACCAGAGCGGCACGGCGATGGCGCCCATCGTCTTCACGGCGATGGGCAACACGGTGCTCATCACGTCTCCCTGTTCGTACAACGGGCTTGATGGTATCAACGTGGAGAATGTCGAGTGGGTGGTCGTCGAAGGATTCACGGTGAACGGAATGCCGCGTGTGGGCATCCGCACAGCGTTGAGCGATCACGTCACGTTGCGCTACAACACCTGCGCGGACAACGGGGTGTGGGGCATCCTCACCGGTTTCGCGGAGCATTGCATCATCGAACACAACACGTGCTCGGGGTCCGTGGATCAGCATGGCATCTACTTCAGCAACAGTGCCGACGACCCCATCATCCGCTACAACCACTGTTTCGATAATCACGACAATGGCATCCACATGAACGGCGATGTGAGCCTCGGTGGCGATGGCGTGATCAGCAACGCACAGGTGTACGGCAACACCATCCACGATAACGGGACCGGCGGCGGCAGCGGCATCAATTGCGATGGCGTGGTGAACTCCGTGTTCTACAACAACCTGCTCTACGGGAATCACGCCAGCGGCATCAGCTTGTACCAGATAGATGCCGGTGCGCCCAGCACGGGTAACCGGGTGTTCAACAACACCATCCTCAACGCCAGCGACGCACGCTGGTGCATCAACATCACCGAAGGGTGCACGGACAACCAAGTGCTCAACAATATCCTCATCACCGCGCATCCGTTCCGGGGCAGCATCGTGGTGGCAGCGGATGCACTGGATGGCTTCGTGAGCGATCACAACCTCGTTACGCCTCGCTTATCCCCCGATGGCGATGCGACCATCCTGGACTTATCGGAGTGGCAGGCCTTGGGCTATGACCTGCACTCGCAGGTGGCCGCCCCCTTGGCGCAACTCTTCGCCACCCAAGGAGCGCCGGGCATGTACTATCCGTTGGATGCTTCGGCGCAGATGGTGGATGCGGGCACGGCCGCTGTTGCAGCGGTGGTCACCGATGACCTACAGGGAACACCGCGGCCTCAACTAAGCGCCTATGACATCGGTTGCTGGGAGTTCCTTCCTGCCATGGGTGAGCCGCAGCGGACCGAAGCAGCGATCACGGTGCGCAACGGTGTGCTCCTGCTCCCGGTAGGGCATGGTGCCGAACAGCTGACCGTGATCGATCCCGCCGGGCGGATCGTGTACACGGCTTCCGTTGCGAACGCGGTCATGCACGAACTGCCTGTGCGCGGCATCAACCTGCTCCTCGTGCAGGACCGCGCGGGACGTTCCCTTTGGAAAACACGGGTCGTGCTGCCCTAGCGCCTAGCGAGCAAGTACCACGCGCTGGCTGCTCGTTCCGATGGTCAACGTGTACGCACCGGGGCGAGGCCGGACACATCCATGCCCGTGCGCGCCATGCCGATGGAAGAACGCAGCACCACCCGTCCGGTAGCGTCGAACAAGACGATACCCGTGTTGGTGGGGATGGTGGATGTATTGCTCAGGTACAGGCGGTCGT
>WBZX01001421.1_pt1 | contig 18075 bp, 17 predicted proteins | sample 5204211 | NCBI WGS metagenome assembly WBZX01 (sample SAMN12344362, study PRJNA552823) | activated sludge metagenome | biome: Activated sludge suspended growth; feature: Nitrification reactor; material: Wastewater; isolation source: activated sludge from nitrification reactor of wastewater... | reverse complement strand
GAGGCCCCGGCCCGTGGCGGCCGCCGCGGCAAGAAGGCCGCCGCCCCCGCTCCGGTCGAGGCCGTGGCCCCCTCGGCCGTCGAGGAGACACCGGCCGCGCCGGCGCCTGCGAAGAAGCGCGGAGCCCGCAAGGCCGCCCCCGCCGCCGAGCCCGCCGCCGAGACGCTGTTCCCCGCCGCCGAGCCCGCCGCCGTCGCGCCCGCCAAGAAGCGCGCCGCCAAGAAGACCGCGGCATCCGCAGGCGAGCCCGCGCCCGCCGCCGCCCCGGCCACGAAGCGCGCCGCCAGGAAGGCCGCCGCCGAGCCGGCGCCGGTCGCCAAGAAGGCGGCCAAGAAGGCTGCCGCGCCCGCCAAGAAGCGCTGACCTCGGGACGAGCGCGCCCAAGGTGGGCGTTTCCGTCCCGCCACTGCGGGTTGGTCGCTACCGTGGCGGGGTGCGCTTCGCCACCTGGAACGTCAACTCGCTGAAGGTCCGTCTGCCTCGTGTGGAGGAATGGCTCGCCGAGGTGCAACCCGACGTGGTGTGCATGCAGGAGACCAAGCTGGCCGACGACGCCTTCCCGGCGCTCACCTTCCAAGGCCTCGGCTACGAGTCGGTGCACCACGGCCAGGGACAGTGGAACGGCGTGGCGATCCTGTCGCGGGTCGGCATCGACGACGTCGTCGCCAACTTCGCGCCCGGCTCGGGAGACCCCGATCCCGATGCCAGGATCATCTCCGCACGGTGCGGCGGCGTGCACTTCACGAGCGTGTACGTGCCCAACGGCCGCTCGCTCGACAACGACCACTACCAGTACAAGCTGCGCTGGCTCGGGCAGTTGCAGCGCCACGTCGCGATCGTCGGCTCGCCCGAGACGCCGATGGTGGTGATGGGCGACTTCAACATCGCCCCCGAGGACCGCGATGTCTACGACCCGTCGAAGTTCGTCGACGCCACCCACACCAGTCCGGCCGAGCGCGCGCTCCTGGCCGAGCTGCAGGACTGGGGCTTCGTCGACGTCTTCCGCCAGATGTACGACGCCGACCGGCTCTACAGCTGGTGGGACTACCGGGCCGGCGACTTCCACCAGGGACGCGGGCTGCGGATCGACCTCGTGCTCGCCACCCACGCCGTCGCCGAACGGGTCGCCTGGTCGATCGTCGACCGCAACGCGCGCAAGGGCACGTCGCCGTCCGACCACGCCCCGGTCGTCGTCGACCTGCTCGACTGAGCGGATGGGGCTGCTCCGATGATGATCGACTTCGACCGCCCTCAGGATCCCCACGACGCCCGGTTCCGGCTCAGCGAGGCCGTGCGTCGGATCATCGAGGAGCTCACCTCGTCGAGTGCGTCGAGTGCCGAGTTCGAACACGCCCGCGACCTCGTCGAGCAAGCCGCGGCGGTGCTCGTCGAGAAGGGCCACGAGCGCAGCTACTCCGGCGCCGAGGCCTCGCTGTCGGACCACCAGGACATGTTCTTCCTCGACTTCAGCCCGCTCGTCGGACCGCTCAACCCGCTCGCCCCGCCGATCATCACGCGGGCGCAGGACGACGGTTCGGTCGTGGGCGAGGTCGTGTTCGGCACGGCCTACGAGGGGCCGCCCGGGTGCGTGCACGGCGGCTTCATCGCCGCGAGCTTCGACGAGGTGCTCGGCTTCGTGCAGTCGATGTCGGGACAGCCCGGCATGACCGCCAACCTGCAGATCGACTACCGGTCGCCCACGCCGTTGCACCGCCCGTTGCGGTTCGTCGGACGGATCGACCGCATCGAAGGGCGCAAGATCTTCACCGAGGCCACGCTCCACCACGGCGACACGTTGTGTGCGCAGGCGCGCGGGCTGTTCGTGTCGATGAAGCCCGAGGTGTTCGACCGGCTCATGAAGGGCCGGCCGTCAGCAGGCTGAGCAGCTTGGGTGCCAGCCGTTCGGCGGCGTTCACGCCGAGACCGAGCCGCTGCGCCACCCCGCCCACGTCTCGGGGCGGGTCGGCCAGCATCGACCGCAGCACCTGGTCGCTGCACACCGCCGCCGGCGCCACCCCGGCCGCTCGCGCCACGGCCTCGCGCCAGTCCTTCAGCGCCTGCAGCGGCTCGGGAGGTCGAGCAGCGCGCCGCCACGTCGGCGGGGGCGGCTGGGGGCGATCGTCGTCGACGGTCGCCGCCACCGCTGCCAGCCAGGGGCTCGCCGTCGCAGCTGCGCCCTTACGAGCGGCCGACCAGGTGACCACGAGCGTGTCGCTCGCACGGGTGAGCGCCACGTACAGCAACCGGGCCTCCTCGACGCGTTGGACCTCGGTGACCGCCGACGTGTGCGGCACCAGGCCGTCCTCGACGCCGGTGACCACCACGGCCTCCCACTCGCGGCCCTTGGCGGCGTGGAAGGTGAGCAGCGAGATCGCACCGTCGTCGTCGGGCTCGAGGTCGTCGAAGGGTTGGCGTACCTCGAGCCATGCCCGGAACCCACCCGGCTCGTTCGAGGTGAGGAACCGGTCGACCTCCTCGGCCACGCGGCTGCGCACCGCCGGCACCTCGTCGCTCGCCCACACCGCCTCGACCCATTGTGCGAGCTGCTCGCGCGACGTGCAGCGGGCCGCCTCGGCGATGGTGCGATCGAGCAGGCTCGTGCCCGCGGCGCGCACCACCGGCAGGCCGGCCGCGGTGATCGCCCGGCCGAGGGTGTCGAGCTGGTCGTTGGTGCGCGCCAGCACGGCCACGCGTGTGAGCCCGTGCCGTTGCGCGAGATCACGCACCAGCTGGCCCACCCGCCGCGCCTCGTCGTGCTCGTCGGCGCACGCCACCACCTGCAGTGCACGTGTGTCGGGACGCCGCGACTCGGTGTCGTCGTCGATCGCCGCGGCCCGCAGCGCGGCTGCGCCCGCTCGCACGATCTGCGGCGAGCACCGGTAGTTCCCCGTGAGCGACACCACGGTGACGCCGGGGTAGCGGCGCTCGACCTCGAGCAGGGTCGACGGGTCGGCGCCGTTCCAGCCGTAGATCGCCTGGCGGTGGTCGCCCACCAGGCACAGGTCGGGACGACCGCCACGGACGGCCTCGAGCACCGCGTGTTGCAGCGGGTTGAGGTCTTGCGCCTCGTCGACGAACAGGTGGCGGAAGCGCCAGCGCACCACGTCGGCGAACATCGGGTCGCGCTCCATCTGCGCGAGCAGGTCGGCCAGCAGGTCGTCGAAATCGACCACCCCGCGTCGACGTTTCAGCGCGGCGTATCGGTCGACCACCTTCGCGTAGGCGTCGGCCGACAGTGCCGGCTTGCGCCGCACCCGACGGCTGGCGGCGACGAACTCGTCGGGCGACACCATGCGGGCGCGCGCCCAGTCGAGATCGGCCAGGGCCGCACCGGGTTCGCAGCGCACGCGGGTCTCGGTGAGCACCTCGCGGATGAGCCGCCCCCGGTCGTTGGCCACCACGGGTGCCGGCGCACCGGTCGCGTTGGCCCGGTCGCGCAGCACACGCAGGGCGACGGCGTGGAACGTGCCGGTCTCGATGGTCTCGCGGATGTCGAGCCGCCGCAGCCGCCGACGGAGCTCGCCCGCCGCGTCGCGGGTGAACGTGAGCGCGAGCACGTGGCGGGCGTCGGCGCTGCCGTCGAGCACCCGTCGTGCGATCCGCCGTGTGAGCACCATCGTCTTGCCCGACCCGGCGGCCGCCACGATCGCGAGCGGCATCGCGTCGGTGGTCACCGCCTCGCGCTGCTGGTCGTCGAGGCCGCGGAGCACCTGCTGCAGACGGGTGCGGTCGCCGGCATCCCCGCCGCTCCCCGCGCTCGCGTCCATCGCGCCACGATAGGGCTACGCTGCCGCGCCATGACGTTCGCGCAGAAGAACCTCACCTCCGACGAGACGATCGCGCTCGACCTGCACCCGCACTGGTGGTACTTCTCCGAGCCGGTCGCCTCGTTGATCGTGGCGATCGTCGTCGGGATCTGGATCCTGGCGGCCGACATCAGCAACGACACGCTCGACAAGGTGCTCACCGTCCTCGCGATCGTGGCCCTGGTCGGCACGGCCGGTTGGACGATCATCCGGTACCTCAAGTGGATGACCACCCACTTCGTCATCACGTCGCACCGGCTCATCTTCCGCACGGGCGTGCTCGCCAAGAGCGGCATCGAGATCCCGCTCGAGCGCGTCAACAACGTCAACTTCAACCAGAGCATCTTCGAGCGCATGCTCGGCGCCGGCGACCTGCTGATCGAGTCGGGTGGCGAGGACGGTCAGAGCCGCTTCGCCGACATCAAGCACCCGGACCAGGTGCAGGGCCTGATCCACGCGCAGATGGAGCTGGTGGCCCAGCGCCGTGCGGGGTACGGCCGTGCCGATCTGAGCGGCCCGCCCAGCGTGGCCGAAGAGCTCGAGCGGCTCGAGGGCATGCTGCAGCGCGGCACGCTCACGCCCGAGGAGTTCGAACTCCAGAAGCGCCGTCTGCTCGGCTGAGCGCGACGCGTCCCCGCCCCCGTCCGGTCGCGCACGTGCGCGTCGTCAGCCTCGTCCCCTCGGTCACCGAGACGCTCCTCGCGTGGGGTGTCGACGTGGTCGCGTGCACCCGCTTCTGCGAGCAGCCGCAGCTGCGTCACGTCGGCGGCACCAAGGATCCCGATCTGGCCGCGATCGCCGAGCTGGCACCCGACCTGGTGGTGCTCGACAAGGAGGAGAACCGCCGCGACGACGCCGACGCGCTCGCGGCGACGGGGCAGCGCATCCACGTCACCCACGTCGTCGACCTCGCCGGCGTGGCGGGCACGCTCGACGAGCTGGCCGGAGCGGTCGGGGTGGCGGCTCCGCCGTTCGAGCTGCCCGCGCCCGGTGGCGCGTCGGGTGACGTCGCGGTGCTGATCTGGCGCCGTCCGTGGATGGTGCTCGGCGCGGCCACCTACGGCTCGGCGGTGCTCGCCCACCTCGGGTTGCACAACGTGCTCACGCCCGACGACGGTGCCTACCCGGCGCTCGAGCTCGACGAGCTGGCCGCGCGTCGGCCGACGGCGGTGCTCTTGCCGAGCGAGCCGTACCCGTTCGCCGAGCGGCACGTGGCCGAGGTGGCCGAGGCGTTCGCCGAGACCTCTGGTGATCCGTCGACCCAGGTGGTGCTCGTCGACGGGCGCGACCTGTTCTGGTGGGGGGTGCGCACGCCCGGTGCGCTCAGCCGCCTGGCCGCAGGTCTCGCGCCGTCCACGTGATCGGGCGGGCCAGCAGCGCGTCGGTGTGGAGTTCGGCGCCGGCGAGGCCGGTGATCACGAACCGCTCCGCCACGCCCGGCAGCATCGACACCACCTGACGGTCGATGCGCGCGCCGGGCACCAGCCGATCGGGGTGGATCACGAGGTCGCGCACCACGACGTCCGCCGTGAGTTCGACGACAGCGGTGTCGGCGTCGATGCGCTCGACGGCGGCCGTGAGGTTCGGTTCGGGGAGCCGCGCCGTGCGGTCGTCCGCGAACCACCACCACGTGCGCTCGCCGCCGCACTCGACGACGACCACCTCGTCGGACGCGTCGCGCGGCGATGCGAGGCAGGGGTCGAGCGCGAGCCGGGCGGCGCCGCGGGCCGGGACCATCAGGTCGATCGGCTGGGTGCAGCGCACCGTGCCGTCGAGGCGCATGCGGGTGGCGGTGCCCTTCGCCCACCAGCCGGCGCGGCCGTCGTCGATCGCGAACAGCACGAGGTCGTGTCCCCGCGGCTGCACCGTGAGCAGGTGGTCGGCGTACGCGTCGCGCAGTGCGAACCAGCTCGGCTTGCGGTGGCCGTCACCGTCGATCACCGACCAACTGGTGACCGGCCAGCAGTCGTTGAGCTGCCACCAGATCGTGCCCATGCAGTGGCCGCGCAGCGAGCGGAAGTGCTCGATGCCGGTGCGTGCCGCTCGGGCCTGGAGGAGCTGGGTCGCGTACCACCACGTGTCGAGATCGTCGGGCACGGCACCGAGGTGGGTTCGCACGCCACGCGACAGCTTGCGGTCGCCGTGCTCGGCCTTCTGGTGGTTGGTGAACGCGGGGGAGTGGCGGACGATCGGTCGCTCGCTGACGGAGCGCTCGAGCGTGGCCCAGGTGGGCGGCGCCTGCCAGCCGAACTCGGCGACGAACCGGCACGCGTGGTCGCGGTAGCGCTCGTAGTCGAGCTGGTTCCACACGTCCCACACGTGCGTGCAGCCGTGCGTGTCGGCGTTGGGGGCGACGTGCGGGCCGCTGTAGGGGCTGCCCGGCCAGTAGGGGCGGTCGGGGTCGAGGCGTTCGAGCACGAGCGGGATCTGGTCGAAGTACAGCCCGGCACCCCACGCCCGACCCTCGAGCTCGTCCTGCCAGCCCCAGTCGGCGTGACCCCACAGGTTCTCGTTGTTGCCGTTCCAGAGGGCGAGGCTCGGGTGATGGTGCAGTCGCACGACGTTGTCGTGCACCTCGTGGCGCACCTCGTCGACGAGCAGGTGCTCGGGGTACGCCGCACAGGCGAAGGCCATGTCCTGCCACACCAGCAGACCGAGCTCGTCGCACGCCTCGTAGAACGCGTCCGACTCGTAGAGGCCGCCGCCCCACACCCGCACCAGGTCGACGTTGGCCTCGCACGCCTGGCGCAGGCGTTCGCGCACCCGGTCCGGGGTGCTGCGCGACGGGAACACGTCGTCGGGGATCCAGTTGACGCCGCGGGCGAACACCTCGTGGCCGTTCACCACGAACGCGAACCGGCCACCGAGCTCGTCGGCGCTGGTGTCGAGCTCGATCGTGCGGAAGCCGACCGAGCCCTGCCAGCGGTCGAGCTCGGTGCCGTCGTCGGCGAGCAGCCGCACGGTGGCCGCGTAGCGGTGGGGCTCGCCGAGCGAGCGCGGCCACCATCGTCGGACCGTGCCGGGGTCGAGCGTCACGGTGGCGTGCGTGGCGCGCCCCGCGTGCAGGTCGGCCTCGGTGCACCCGACGCCGAGGACGGCGCCGGCGGTGTCGGTGAGCGTGACCTCGACCGAGACCGGTCCGCTGACGCCGAGCGCTCGCGACGCGACGACCTCGGCATCGACGGTGAGGTGTCCCTGGTCGCGCTGGTCGACATCGGTGTGGACCAGCACGTCGCCGAGTCGGGCGGTGCTCCAGGCGTGCAGGTGCGCCGGCCGCCAGATGCCGGCGGTGGTGAGCGCCGGGCCCCAGTCCCATCCCCAGCTGCACGCCATCTTGCGGACGTAGTGGTACGCCCGGCCGAACGAGGCCGACGGCCACTCGCCCTCGGTGGTGCGCAGCGCCTCGGCGTGGCGGGTCGCGGAGGCGAGGTCGACGGTGAGGCGGGCGGCGGATCGTCGTGCGTCGGCCGGTCCGACGAGGTCGGTGACGTCGACGCGGTGGTGGCGGTGCATGTTCGCGGTGCGGGCCACCACCCGGTCGTCGAGCCGGATCGTGGCGAGCGTGTCGAGACCGTCGAACACGAGCTCGACGTGGTCGTGGCCGGCGGTGCCGGCGAGATCGAGCCGGCAGGTGAAGCGCCAGTCGGCGTCGGCGATCCAGGCGACGTCGTGTTCGTTCGCGTCGAGGAACGGGTCGGGGATCAGGCGTGCGGCGAGCAGGTCGGTGTGCACGCAGCCGGGCACCGTGGCGGGCACGGGGCCGATGCCCGGGCCACCGTCGTGGCGGTGGAGCAGCTCGACGGACCAGCCGTCGTGCACCGGTCGTCGCAGCGGACCTCTCCGGGGGTGGGGGCGCGCCGCATCGTCCGTGGTGACCGCGCTGGGAGCGCTTCCAACGAACGACGATCCGTGATGCACGACAGCTGATCCTGGGGTCGACGGAGACGCATCGTGCCTGCTGGACAGGTATCCAGCAGGTGTCGTTGACGCTCCGGCGAACCTCACCCTAGCATGGGAGCGCTCCCAGTCAATGGCCCCGAGGCGGGCGTGGAAAGGTGTGGAGGCATGGACACCCTGGCCGGCCCGGCCGCACCCGTCACCCTCGACGACGTCGCACGACTGAGCGGGGTGTCGCGCAGCACGGCGTCGCGGGTCATCAACGGTCAGCCCGGTGTGCGCCCCGACGTGCGCGAGCGGGTGCAGCGCATCGCCGACCACGTCGGGTTCCGACCCAACCGCGCCGCCAAGCAACTCGCCAGCGGCCGGGCCGAGGCCGTCGGCCTGGTGCTGCCCTCCGACGACCTGCGGGTCGACCCCTACGGCGCATCGCTCACCCATGCCGTCGGCCGGGCCGCCGCTCGCGCCGACCTCGGTCTGATGCTGCACCTGGTGCCCGACGAGCCGGGTCGCACCGTGCACCACATCCTGCGCGACGGCTTGCTGGCCGGTCTGGTGATCAGCTCCGTGGCCGTGGGGCGCCCGTGGGTCGACGCCCTGCTCGACTCGTCGATGCCCACGGTGCTGATCGGACGTCATCCCGACCGCGACGACCTCGTCACCGTCGACGTCGAGAACGAGCGGTCGAGCGCCCGGGCCGTCCACCACCTGTTCGACCAGGGGTGCCGTCGTGTGGGCACCATCACCGGTCCGCTCGAACGCGTCGATGCCCGCCAGCGCCTCGCCGGGTACCGGCGCGCGCACGCCGAGGCCGGTGTCGCGGTCGACGAGTCGCTCGTCGTCACGGGCACCTTCCAACGCGGCAGCGGGCCCGCCGCGGCCGCCACGCTGATCGACCGTGGCGCCGACGCGATCTTCGCCGGCAACGACGAGATGGCCATCGGTGCACTGTGGGCCTGCACGGCGCTCGACGTGCAGGTGCCCGCGCAGGTCGCGATCGCCGGGTTCGACGGCACCGGCTCGGGTCTCGACACCCACGGCGAGGTCGCGCTCACCAGCGTGGTGCAGCCCTTCGACCAGCTCGCCGCCGCAGCGCTCGAGCTGCTCGCCGACCAGGCGTCCGGGCGGTTGGCGCCGCGCGCGGCACACCACGTCGAGCTCGAACCCGAGCTGGTGATCGGCGGCACGTCGCGGCGCGACGCTCGGCACTGACCCGGCACCGCGGGACGACGGTTCGCGCCGCGTGCGTGTGGGTCAGGGCATGCCGGCGTGCGGCACCGCCACCTCGGTCACCACCACCTGCGCCTCGCGGCGGGCCAGGCACTCGTCGGGGTGCGAGCTGCGCGACGTGAGCACGAACAGGTGGCGGCCCTCGGGCCCGCCGAGCATGCAGGCGTAGGCACGGCGGTCGGTGGCCACGACCTGACGCACCTCGCCGCCCTCGGCGACGCGCACGCACTCGTCACCACCGGCGTTGGCGAACCACACGCACCCCTCGGCGTCGAGGCAGATGCCGTCGGGCAACCGCTGGCCGAGGTCGGCCCACACCCGGCGGTTCGACAGGGTGCCGTCGTCGGCCCGGTCGAACGCGGTGAGCCGGCGACCCATCGACTCGGCGACGATCAGCGTGCGCCCATCGGGCGTGATCACGGTGCCGTTCGGGAAGTGCAGGTCGTCGGCCGCGACCGACACCGACCCGTCGGGCTGCACCAGCGCGATCGCCGCCGACCGGATCCCCGACCAGTCGCCCGAGGCCTCGGCGTGGTGCAGGTCGAAGCCGAAGTTGCCGACATAGGCGCGCCCGACCTCGTCGACCACCATGTCGTTGCAGTGCCACGTCGCCACCTCGCCCAGATCGGCGTGCACCACGAGACGGTCGTGGTCGAGCCGCAGCACCTGGCGCTCGCGCATCAGCACGATCAGCAGGTCGCCGCCGGCGGTCCAGCCGAGACCGCTCGGCTGGCCGGGCACGTCGACCTTGACCTCGAGCCGGCCGGACAGGTCGACCGCCTTCACCTGATGGTCGTACATGTCGCTGAACCACAGCTTGCCGTGGTGCCAGCGCGGGCCTTCGCCGAAGCGCAGGCCGCTCGCGACGACGTCGACGCTCATCCGACCACCTCCCCGTTCGTCTCGTCGGGGTCGAGCACGCGTGCGCCGTCGACCGCCGTGACCTTCCAACCCTCGGCGAGCGCGCCCGGTTCGGTGAGCGCGACGATGCAGCCGCCGAACCCGCCGCCCGTCATGCGCACCCCGTGCACGCCGGGCAGCGACGCGACGTGCGCGACGGCCTCGTCCATCTGTGCGGTCGAGGTGTCGTACAGGTCGCGCAGGCTGGCGTGGCTGGCGAGCATCAGCTGCCCGGCGCCCGCGAGGTCGCCGGCCCGCAGGGCCTCGGCGAAGTCGCGCACCCGCTGGTTCTCGGCCACCACGTGCATCGCCCGCTTGCGCACCACCGGGTCGTCGATCGACGCCGCGGCCGCGGACGACGCCTCGCGCAGCGGACCGATCAGCGCTTCGGCGTCGGCGCATTCGCGCACCCGATCGGCGTACGCCGATCCGACGAGCGTGCGGTGCGCCACGAAGCGCACCACGACGTCGACGTCGGCCGGCAGCGGCACCGGGGTGATCGTGAGCGCGCCGCAGTCCATCAGCAGCGCGTGACCTGCCACGCCCCCGGCGATCGAGAACTGGTCCATGATCCCGGTCGGCACACCCGACGCACGGTTCTCGGCCCGCTGGGTGAGCTTGGCGAGCTCGACCACGCTGCCCTCGAAGCCGAGGGCCAGCGCCACCGCGACCTCGAGCGCATGGCTGCTCGACATGCCGCCACCGATGGGGATGGTGGTGGTGACCGAGCCGCGGATGCCGTGCGACGGCGACATCTCCGACACCACGCCGGCCACGTAGCGGCCCCAGGCGGGGGAGACGGTGGTGGGATCGTCGACCGTGAGCGGCAGCGACACCGGCTCGGCCTCGTCGGCAGAGCTGAGTTCGACTCGCGGGTCGGGCACGAACCGGATGTCGGTCCAGCGGTCGACGGCCATCGGGAACACGAGACCGCCCGTGTAGTCGGTGTGGTCGCCGATCAGGTTGACGCGACCGGGTGCACGCGCGATCCGGACGCTCACACGCGCTCCAGGCCGAGCGTGGCGCTGAGACGGTCGAGCGCGTCGAGGTCGAACGGTGCGCGCAACGCGATGTTGACCTGGTCGGCACCGGCCGCGACGTACCGCCCGATGGTGTCGATCACCTGCTCGTCGCTGCCGGTGAGCACGCCGGGGCGGACGAACTCGGCGATCGCCCCGAACTGCTGCTGCAGGCTCTCCTCGGTCCAGGCGAGGCCGCAGTTGATCGCCCGCTTGATCTCGCGAGGGTCGCGGCCGTGCGTGGCGCAGTGCTGGTCGAGGACCGCGTTCTTGTGAGCGAACTGGTCGGGCGAGATGAACGGCACGTTCCAGCCGTCGGCGTACTGCGCGGCGATGCGCAGGGTGCGCTTCTCGCCACCGCCACCGATCCAGATCGGCAGCTGCTCCTGCAGCGGCCTCGGCTCGTTGCGGGCGTCGGTGAGCGTGAACCACTCACCCTCGAAGTTCGTCACCTCGCCGTGCAGCAACCCGCGAAGGCACTGGATGCCCTCCTCGAGCTGGTCCATGCGGGTCTTCACGGTGGGGAACGGGATGCCGTACGCCTGGTACTCGATCTGGGCCCAGCCGGCGCCGATGCCCATGTCGGCGCGACCGCCCGACAGCTGGTCGATGGTGGTGATCGCCTTCGCGAGCACGGCCGGGTGGCGATAGCCGATCGAGTAGACGAGCGATCCGCAGCGCACCCGCTCGGTGCTGCACGCGAGGGCTGCGTGCATGGCGACGGCCTCGAGACAGGCGGCGTCGTCGGGGTGCCCGGTGGCGCCGTAGAAGTGGTCCCAGATCGAGATCCAGCCGTAGCCGAGGTCCTCGATCCGCTTCCACACCGAGCGCAGTTCGTCGGCCGTCGTGTGCTGCAGACCGGCATGCACGCCGAACACTGCGTCGAACATCGTCATGCCCGCCGACGGTAGCCTGCGCCGATGCCCCGCGCCCTCGTCGCCACCGGAATGGAACTCGAGTACGACAGCTTCGGATCGCCCGACGACCCGACGCTGCTGCTGGTGATGGGTTTCACCGCCCAGATGATCCAGTGGGACGAGCGGTTCTGCCGGCTGCTCGCCGACACCGGCCTGCACGTCGTGCGCTACGACAACCGCGACTGCGGTCTCAGCACCAAGCTCGACGGGGTCGAGGTCGACACCGGCGCGGTGATGACGGCGGCGCTCGCCGGCGGTGAGCTGCCGCCCGTGCCGTACACGCTGTCCGACATGGCGGCCGACGGCATCGGCCTGCTCGACCACCTCGGCGTCGACCGCGCGCACGTCATGGGTGCGTCGATGGGCGGGATGATCGTGCAGACGATGGCGATCGAGCACCCCACGCGGATCGCGAGCGTCACGTCGGTGATGAGCACCACCGGCGACCCCAGCGTCGGCCAGGCGGCGCCCGAGGTGCTCGGCGTGCTGCTGTCACCGCCGGCCACCACCCGCGAGGCGTACATCGAGGAGTCGCCGAAGTGGATGGCGTGGCAGTCGAAGAAGTACCAGGACGCCGAGCGCACCAAGCAGCTCGCGGCGATCGGATGGGACCGCTCGAACTACGGCGAGGGTGGCCCGCGCCAGATGGCGGCGATCGTGTCGAGCGGTGACCGCACCGAGCGGCTGCGGCAGCTCGACGTGCCCGCACTCGTCATCCACGGCCGCGACGACACGCTCATCACGCCGAGCGGCGGGTTCGCGACCGCCGATGCGATCCCGGGTGCGCACCTGCTGTTCCTGTCCGACATGGGTCACGACATGCCCGAGCCGCTCTGGCCGGTCATCGTGGGTGCTGTCGCCACCCTCACCCAGTCCTCGAAGTAGCGCGTGTGTTCGCGTCCGCGTCACCACGACGCGTTCGCGCACACACGCACCGAGGTCCTGAGGCGTTTGGTCGCTGCCGCGTCACCACGACGCGTTCGCGCACACACGCGCCGAGCACTCGGTGCCGCTCGCGGTCGGTCCGGCGACTAGAACGGTGCCCATGTCTGGACCGCTCACTGGGTATCGCATCATCGAGATCGCCGGCATCGGGCCCGGCCCGTTCGCCGCCATGCTGCTGGCCGACATGGGTGCCGAGGTCATCCGTGTCGAGCGTGCGCAGTCGGTCCGCGGACCCGCCCCCGACACGCCGCACTTCGACGTCATGCTGCGCGGCCGCCGCAACATCGCGATCGACCTGAAGAACCCCGAGGGCGTGGCCACCCTGCTCGACCTGGTCGAGCGCGCCGACGCGCTGATCGAGGGCTTCCGGCCGGGTGTGATGGAGCGCCTCGGCATCGGCCCCGACGTGTGCCTCGCCCGCAACCCCAAGCTCGTCTTCGGCCGCATGACCGGGTGGGGCCAGGAGGGCATGTACGCCCAGGCGGCGGGCCACGACATCAACTACATCTCGCTCGCCGGGGCGCTCGCGCACTTCGGCCGCAAGGACGAGGCGCCGGTGCCGCCGCTCAACATGGTCGGCGACTTCGGTGGCGGTGGCATGTTCCTCGCCTACGGCGTGGTGTGCGCGCTGCTCGAGGCGCAGCGCAGCGGGCAGGGTCAGGTGGTCGACACGGCGATGGTCGACGGCGCAGCCGTGCTGATGAGCATGTTCTGGGCGTTCAAGTCCGCCGGCATCTTCGACGAGAACCGCCGTGGCACCAACCTGCTCGACACCGGCGCCCACTTCTACGACGTGTTCGAGTGCGCCGACGGGACGTACGTGTCGCTCGGATCGATCGAGCCGCAGTTCTACGCCGAGCTGATGCGTCTCACCGGCCTCGAGGGCGACCCCGAGTTCGCGAAGCAGATGGACCAGAGCCAGTGGCCGCACCTGAAGGAGCGCCTGCGCGACGTGATGAAGGGCAAGACGCGCGACGAGTGGTGCGAGCTGATGGAGGCCACCGACGTGTGCTTCGCGCCCGTCCTCACGATGAGCGAGGCCGCGGCGCACCCGCACAACGTCGAGCGCCAGACCTTCATCGAGGTCGGCGGCGTGCAGCAGCCGGCACCGGCGCCGCGGTTCAGCCGCACCGTGCCGGAGGTGAAGAGCGCGCCCGCGCACCCGGGTCAGCACAGCCGCGAGATCCTCGCCGACTGGGGGATCGCCGGCGACCGCATCGACGCGCTGCTCGGGTCGAAGGCCGTGGTCGACGCCTGATGGGCACCCTCGTGTGCTTCCACGCCCACCCCGACGACGAGGCGATCCAGACCGGCGGCTCGATGGCCCGGGCCGTCGCCGAGGGCCATCGCGTGGTGCTGGTGGTGGCCACCAACGGCGACCACGGCGAGGTGCCCGACGATCTCGCGCCGGGGGAGACCTTGGTCGACCGTCGACGCGCCGAGAGCGACGCCTCGGCCGCGGTGCTCGGCATCCACCGTGTCGCCTGGCTCGACTACGCCGACAGCGGCATGACGGGGTGGGACCAGAACGAGCACCCCGAGTCGTTCCTGCAGGCGCCGCTCGACGACGCGGCCGAGCGGCTCGCGTCGATCCTGCGCGACGAGCAGGCCGACGTGCTCACCGTGTACGACTGGCACGGCGGCTACGGCCATCCCGACCACATCAAGGTGCACCACGTCGGCCATCGCGCCGCCGAGCTCGCCGGCACGCCGAAGGTGTTCGAGGCCACGATGAACCGCGACGCGATCGCGCGGATGATGAGCCTGATGCCGGGCGAGGCCGAGTTCGATCCGGAGGGCCCGAGCGACGACGGCAACCCGTTCGGCACGCCCGAGGCCGAGATCCACCTCGAGGTCGACGTGCGCGCGTTCGTCGCCCAGAAGCGGGCGAGCATCGCCTGCCACGCGAGCCAGGTGAGCGACTCGTCGTTCTTCCTGTCGATGGACGAGACGGCGTTCGAGGCCGCCTTCGGCACCGAGTGGTTCATCGAGCGGGGCGCCGAGCCCGGTCTGCGGCAGGGCTGGCTGTTCGGATGAACCGCCTCTACCTGGTCCGCCACGGGCGTGCGGCCGCCGGGTGGGACACCGACCCCGATCCGGGCCTCGACGAGATCGGCAAGCAGCAGGCGATCGATGTCGGGGCGCGGCTGGCGCCGCTCGGACCGTTGCACGTCGAGGTGAGCCCGCTGCGCCGGTGTCAGGAGACCGCGGCCCCGCTGCTCGCCGCGTGGCGGTTGCCGTTGATGATCGAGCCGCGCATCGCCGAGATCCCGTCGCCCGAAGGCGTGGCGATGGCCGATCGCGTCACCTGGTTGCGCGAGGCGATGCAGGGCACCTGGGGTCAGCTCGGGCTGCGGTACACCGCCTACCGCGACGCGGTGCTCGCGGCGATGCGCACTCGCCAGCAGGACTCGGTGATGGTGAGCCACTTCGTCGCCATCAACGTCGTGATCGGCGCGGCGCTCGGTGACGACCGGCTGGTGATCCGCAGCCTCGACAACTGCTCGGTCACCACGATCGACGTCGACCGCCATGGCACCATCCACCTGGTCGAGGGCGGCCACGAGGCCGACACGCTGATCCGCTGATCCGCTGCCAGACTCCTGGTGTGACCCGCCGCACCACGATCCGTCCGACCCCGCTCGTGTGGCGATCGCGGCTCGTCGTCACCGCACCGCTCGCCGTCGCGATGCTCGCCGCGTGCGGTCCGGAGCGCACGAGCGACGCGACGATCGCTCCGTTGATCACCACGTCGACGGTCGCGACGACCGTGCCGCCGGCACCCGCGACCACGGTGCCGACGGGCCTGCCGAGCACCGTGCCGCCGCCCACGCCGGCGCCGACGTCCACCGTGGCCGCATCGACCACCAGCTCGACGTCGTCCACCACCACGACGAGCGTGCCGAAGGCGGCGAAGCTGGTGGTGGCGGCCGACGGGCTGGGCGACGCCCTGTTCGGCGCCGAGCCCGAGCAGGTGATCTCGTACGTCACCGCCGTGATCGGTCCGCCGTCCGACGACAGCGGCTGGATCGACGCCAGCACCGACTTCCCGGCGTGCCCCGGCAACGAGTTGCGGATCGTCCGGTGGGACGACCTGCGTCTGCTCTTCTCCGACGAGTCGCCGTACGGCACCGCACGCCGGCACTTCTTCTCGTACGTGGTCGGTCCCACGGACGGAACGGAGAGTCAGCCGTTCGGTGTGCGCACCGCCGAGCGCATCGGCGTCGGCAACACGGTCGGCGAGCTGCGCTTCACGTATCCCGCGACGGAGCTGTGGGTCGACCCGGTGCGCGGCCCCTCGTTCCTCGTGAACGGGGTGCCCGGTGGCGTCGAGGGCACCGCCACCGACCTCGGCGACGACCAGTTCGTCACGATGGTGATGGCCGGGCCTCGTTGTGACGGCTGATCGTTCGCGCGGCAGACTCGCACCCTGATGGACGCCCAGCAGCTGCACGACCTGTACCGGACAGGTCTCTGGATCCAGGTCGGCGTCTGCGCGACGGCCGGCGTGTGGGCGGGCGCGGCGCACCTGGTGACGTCGCTGCGCGTCCGGGCGATGTGGGTGTTCACGGTCGTGGCCTACCTGGTGGTCACCGCCGACGTGGTGATGGCGTCGATCCTGGTGGCCCGCTACGACTGGGAGTTCCCGGAGCTGCACATGCTGTACGAGTTCAGCGGCATCGTGGCGATCGGCATCATCTATTCGTACGGCCAGCAGATGAAGGCGCGTCGCTACCTGATCTACGGCGGCGGCGGCCTGTTCCTGATGGGCCTCGCCCTGCGCAGCCTGTTCATGAGCTGACGCAGCGCCCCGACGGTCCGCTGAGCCCTCCGGCCCATCGGCTGGCCGCCGCGGGGTGATCGCCACGATCGCGTGGCACACTGCCGGGCGTGCGCATGCGGCGGGAGCGTGTCTCGGAACTGAAGCGTGGCCTCGCGGCCCTGGGCATCGCGGTGGCGGTGGTCGCGCCGGCTGCGTGCAGCGGCGACGACGAGGCCTCCACCTCGACCGGACCGACCACCACGCTGATCTCACCGATCGTGCCGGTGTCCACCACCGAGCCGCCGTTGCGGGCGGCGGGCCCGATGCCCACGGCCGAGAGCGGTGCGCCGCTGCTGTCGCCCGTCGAGAGCTATCCCGTCCTCACCGTCGACCAGGACGTGCCGATCGCGCTGGCCCCGGCCGACCCGGCCTCGTCGGGCGACCACGAACCACGGGTGCGCTTCGCCGACGACGGTTCGGTCGAGGTGCTCGACATGGTCGCGCTGACGGCCAACGCGTACGGGGTCGAGGGGCAGGTGCGATGGTCCGTGCCGCTGCCCGCCGACGTCGAGGGCCGCCATCCGGTCTCGATGAAGATGGGGCCCGACTCGGTGCTGTACGTCGCGTACCTGAACGACGTCGATCGCACCCTTGCGCTGGCCGCGGTGGCCACGTCGGGCGAACGCGGCGGGCAGGTGCTCGGCACGTGGCCGACCGAGTGGATCTGCGCCGAGGGCGCCTGCGGCGACTTCGTGCTCGGGCCGTCGGGCATCCCGATCAGCACCGACGGCACTCGCGTCGCCAGCTACGTCGACCGGCTCGGACAGGCGACGGGGCTCACGAGCACCGAGCCGCCGCGACCGCTGCAGGAGTCGGCCCCCGGACCGGCGATGCCCGGCACCTGGACGGTCGCCGATGCGGCCGGTGCCACGCTGTCGTCGTGGCGCACCACCGTGCAGCTCGAGGCGCGGTCGTGGAGCTTCGAGGCGATGGGGGTGCGGTTCGTCGAGGGCAGCTACGCGACGTTCACCGCCGAGAACGACGGCTCGGTCGTGTCGACCGTGCTGGTCACGTCCGATGCGAACCAGCCCGGCCTGTTGCTCTGGCTCGACCTGCTGCCCGACGGTTCGGTGTCGGCGTTCGCGTTCCCGCCCGGCCTGACCGACGTGCTGGCCGCTCGCATCGTCGACGGCCAGCGGTTCGCGATCGTGCGCGACACCAACGGCCTGCGCGTCCTGCGTCTCGTCACCGCCTGACCCGATCCGGTCCCGGACGCGGCAACGCGGGACGGATCGGCCCGGGTCGGGCGTTTCCGTCCCACGATCCGGTGCCGAACGCGGCAACGCGGGACGGATCGGCCCGGGTCGGGCGTCTCCGTCCCGCGCCGTCAGCGGGTCGGTCGGTCAGCCGGTCAGGCGTTGCTGAGCTTGCTCTCGAGTTCGTCGAGCGCGAGCGACAGGCGGGCCGGGAGGCGATCGCCGAACTGGGCGAAGTGCGCCCGGATCTGCGGGATCGCACCCTGCCAGCCGGCCGTGTCGACCGACAGCAGCGTCGCCAGGTCGTCGGCGCTCACGTCGAGGCCGGTGGTGTCGAGCGCG
>WBZX01001420.1_pt1 | contig 18075 bp, 16 predicted proteins | sample 5204211 | NCBI WGS metagenome assembly WBZX01 (sample SAMN12344362, study PRJNA552823) | activated sludge metagenome | biome: Activated sludge suspended growth; feature: Nitrification reactor; material: Wastewater; isolation source: activated sludge from nitrification reactor of wastewater... | reverse complement strand
CTTGTGAGCAAGTACTCACAAGATATAAGGTTCAGCTATGCTACCAGTCGCCCGGCAATCACAGCCTCCCCTCGGCTCCTCTCTCACCAATTTGTCAAAGAACAGTGACTCTCAGTAAGAGTCAAAGGTAGTGCCTTTCGGCAAGATCATAGATGCAGTGTTTGACAAAAGGATTCAGAAGTATTTCTGCTATCGCAAGCAACCACACTGAACTTGCCGTAAGTTATTGCAATCAGTCAACTTAGCATCATCAGAAATCGAGTCAAAATCCTCGATTATCTTTGTGAATTCAAAAGCGATGCAGACTCTTGATCAAGAAACAACTTACAGTTGGGATGTTTTTGCAAGATCGACGCAGGCACCAGATTGGAAACCGCACCATCAACACAATCTCTGACAGCCTTCGCTTTACGTAGGTCAGGAACGCTACAGACAATATGCTGGCTCTTCATGATCTGCTTGATCGACATCGAGATTGCTCGAGTGGGCACAGCTTCCAATGATGGAAACCATCCCTCCCCCAACTGCTGCCTGCGGCAAGCCTCATCGAGTGTGACAGTGATGTAAGGCTCGTCTGTATCGAAGTCGGCAGGCGGATCATTAAATGCCAAGTGACCATTCTCCCCAATACCCACGAAGGCGAGATCGACGTTGCCCTCTCCTATCGATTGATTGAGACGGGTACATTCATTCCGAGGATCGGCTTCGCCATCTATCCAGTGAACAGCTGACAGTGGGATGGGAAGATTGGAGACGAACCGTTCCCACAAGTACTTGCGGAATGAAGCGGGATGCGTGGGAGGTAAGCCCAGATATTCATCCAAGTGAAAGAGCGTTACTCGATTCCAGGCGATGTCAGGTTCTTGGAGTAATGATGCTAAAACGGAGAACTGTGAAGCACCTGTAGCGAGGATGAGGCGAGCATTTCCCCAATCTTCCAAGGATTGTCGAAGTATGGCAGCACCATTCGAGGCTGCTCGAATGCCAAGTTGCTCAGCGTTGCTTGACGTGTAGATGTCCATGGAAATTGTTGTAGCAAGTGCGACTAGGATCATTCAAAACAAACTCGTCACAAATTTTAAGAAATCTTCATTTATTGCTTTGACATCCTATTTCAGCCTTATTACCCTCAAAAAGTCTCTCCAAGCTACCCATCCTTTGTGAAGGACGTCGACATGAAGTTCAATGCAAGATCCGGGATTTTGGCTCTACTTTCATTGGGTTTCTACGTTGGGACGATCCATGCACAAACGTCCTTTCCAGAAGCTGAACCTAACAGTGTGAAGGCGGAAGCCAACGCAGTCACCTTTACCACTTTGGGTGATAGCGTAGCAGGGAATAGTCAAGGAACATCGATTACAGCAGGCTCAGCCTTAGCGACAACGGCAGACACATTTCGCATCACACTGCCTACTGCAACACCGGGTATTTATCGCAATCGTCTGGTGATTACATCCACCATTGCTGGGCACACCGGAACCATTCGAGGCCTGAGCCAATCTGCAGGCGTCATTGGTACCGGAGACAATGCTGCACAAACCAGCTCAACAGCTACGACTCCGGCACGCTTCAATCAGTGGTACAGCTTTGGTCAAGGTGAAACGCTGTTCTATCGAGTGGCTGGCACCGCCTCTACTACCGCTGACTATGCATCAACATGGGAACGACAGGCTGTAACTCCCACCAACATTGGTAGTTTTGCAGCTGGTACTATTGAGATTACTACAGTGGGTCAGGGACATACCACTGATACTGATCTATGGGTGTATGATTCCAACTTCAACGCCATCCCCACTTACGGTAACGATGATGAGTTTGGTACCACAAGTTTACAGAGCCGATTGAGCCGTACCTATGCACCCGGCACATACTTCCTCGCTCTAACTAACTTTGCATTTTCGAATGATCAGGCATCTCCAGTCGATGATGACTTCCGAACTGGAACCGTTACCGATTTTCCTGGAGTTGCATTGAATTCATCAACTACGACGAATCTAAACGTCGCATTTCAGTTCACCGATGCCAACGGAGTACAGCAGTTTGCCAGCACTAAGGCTGGGGCATATGACATCAACTGGTTTCAGTTCAGTGTTGGCACGGCTGTTCCCGAACCAACTACCTGGGCATTGATGGGGACCGTTGCAGTGGGTACTGGTGGCTACTTCTATCGTCGATACCGCTATGGTAAGCTTGCAGCTGACCGTCGATTCAATCGCAAGAAGTAGAAGGAAATGAAATCTTACACAGGACCTGTACAAGCAGGTCCTGTTTGCATTCTGGGCTGTAGAGTGGTGATGCTACTTTCCGGAGGTTGTCAAGGAATATCGCCCTCACAATTTGACACTCATCTGTCAAATTATCTCGAAAGCCTACATTTTCTTCTTGGATTTGATGCTGGATCGACACATGATGTGGTTGACAGCAAACTCGTTATTTTCAGGAGTAATCCATGCGTTCTGCAGGCAAGTTGTTCGTGTTAGCGCTCTTCCTTTGCGGCTCAACTGCTCTCTATGCTCAAGACAAAGCAGGCAGCAAGAGCAGTGGTACCAAGTCAGGCAGTGGCAAGACCGAAACCAAAGAAGCTCGCGTGCGTGGCGTACTGCCTCAGTACTATGGCAAGATCAGCCTGTCCGATGAACAAAAGCAGAAAATCTACAAGATTCAAAATGAATACTCCGATCGCATCGATGAACTGGAAAAGAAGATCGAAGATCTCAAGGCTGAACGTAATGGCAAATACATGAAAGAACTGACCAAAGCTCAAAAGGAACGTCTCGAAGAACTCAAGAAAGCTCGCGACAAGGATGGCGAAAAGGACAAGTAAGAAAGCTGTTTACAGTACAACTCCCGAACTCTGCGGCATCTGAGCCCCAGAGTTCGTTTTTTTTTTCCAATCAGGTGACGTGTCTCCTTATGGCACATTCAAATACGGCACAGGCAACGGCGTGTTTGCTGGCTCTTTGCCCTTCACGTGAAGTAGCCAGACTTTTCGAGCAGGGTAGCAGTTGAGGAGTTTACTGTTGTCGTCATCTTTCATTGAACGTGCCCAGATAATGGCTTGTCCATCAAGAGTCGGGCCATTGAATACCCACTCGGTATTAGGGTCATGATTAGCGTCGTATTGTACAAAAATCAAATGTTTCGATCCGTCCCTCATGAGGTCGTAGGAAATCTCCCGTTTACGATCAGCCCATGTTTTCGGGGCGATCACGGGCGAGATCACATGTTCCACCACACAATAGAAGATGCAACTGCAAACACAGATACACACTACTAACCGTCCCCAGGGTTTGCCTTGGAAAGTCCAAAGGCGGGCAGTGCGAATGCTGAAGGAAAGCACGACAAACCAGGCAGGCCAACCTGGAGCTGCGTAATGAGGGAAGAACCATGTTGCTAATTGAATGAAGGTAAGAAAGCTGAACCAAATCAGCAGCATCGATCGTACGGATTTGTTACGCCAGATTTCCGGCAGGGTGACGAAGGGAAGGATGAATAACAGCAACCCATAATTGGCCCATATTTTACCAAATCGAAAACTGACAAAGGATGGCAACCAGCGGATCGAACGGATCTGTTGATCAAATGCTGATTCCTGACGATGCAATTGCTGCATTTCACGATGACGATAAACAGGTTCGGTCAAAGGAGATTGAAAGAAAAACGGGGGCGAGATGCCATATTGCTGGTAGTGGTGTACATAGGGGAATAAAGTACGCGAACCTGTTGTTGCGTGATTGTACTCAAGCTGAAACCACGCTGCTGGCAATAAGGTCAGTACTAGTCCAGGTAGCAGCCTGGAAAGCCAGAACGCCACATTCTTGCGTTGAATCACAGTGATGAATAAGCTAAATCCCATGATGATCGAAAATACCAGCCCCTCAAACGGCCTCGTCCACGCCAAAAGAACCAAGCTGATGCCCCAGAGGATGCCATCCAACCAACGAACCGTATGCTGAGGCATCATCGACCAGCGTCGGAAGAGGCCCACTTGCAATGCACCAGCAATAGTTGCTAACGGACCAGCTGCGAAATAGTTGCTTCCCCAGTTGAGAATCAGAATCAATGATGCTAGCAAGGTCATTGGCAACGCCGAGCGGACAGGGAGCCAGAGGTGCAGCATCCACGTCAGTGCAATGCTGGCAAGCAACAGGACGATGATCATTCCAACGAACGGTTGATCGCAGAGAAAGATACCCAGGGCAAAAACAAACGACATACCAGGCTGATACTTGGTGTGGTACGTCGGAGTCATGGAGGTGTGGTAGGTCTCGAAGTGCTCCCAACAGGCAGGAGTCGGGTTCGTAAGCCTGCCTGCTGCAAATGTTTCTCCTCCCAGGATGCTGGAGAACTCATCGTGACTCAGCGGAAGTGGAAAGTGCCCGCGTATCAATACGGGAAGCAATACCCAAAACAATGTCCAAGCCAAGCTGATGACCAGCGATGCAGGGTACTGCCAGCGATGGAGAATTGCATTGAACCGATGTTGGAAAGCAGGAGTAGAAACATCGAACCAGATTCGGGTCAGGATGTAGCCAACCACCAAACTAATTGGGAGCAGAACCAGGACACGTCGATAACTATCGACCAGCACCAACGACGCAATTACCAACAGCAGAACACATGCTAACGGCACTATCCTCTTCACCATGTGCTATCAACCCATTACGTTCAAGATGATGCACTATAGCATGATTCTGCATTTGTGCACTATGCGGATAGATTCACGATCTGCTATGGTGATCATTGCTGGTTACCTACTGGACCTGACAGGCATGATGCAACACCATTTATACACTCGATCCTTGCCGGGTTTCGTCCTATTTGCCTTTCTGTTTCTTCCACTACATCTGTTTGCCCAGGCAGAAAGACATGAACTGGGTCGCAAGCTTCGTAACTTCGAAGAAGCGTGGGAGACTTCAAAAGACCCTGCCAGTAGAGAAGCTGCGGCTCAGAAAATGAACACCGCAGTAATCTCGTTCTTCAGCTTCAAGTTGCCTGAGGCAGCACGGGCCATGGACGCTGGTTACCTGCTCTTGCAGGGCTCAACGGCTTCCCCCAAGTTAGCGGAGCTTCTCAGCCTCTGGATCAAACCGGAACAGCGTTGGCTGGATAGCAAGGCGAAGACCATCAAGGTCCAAGTAGATCGTTTCTACCCGATGCCTGACGGAGCATTGCGAGAAGTGGACTTTGCTTATTCCTGGATCGCTACCAACAGTTCGACTATCAATCCCCAAACACTTCCTGGCAAGGTTTCAGTGCCAGGAACATTCACCATAAACCTTCCTGATAAGGCAGGCGACTACCAGTTACAAATCCTCTGGAAATGGGATGAGGCAAAGCTAACTCAAAACTACTGCACCATTTCACTCAGCAACGACTGGGATGCCCGTTTCAGCAAAGTGCAATCGATGGTTTCATCATGGCCTGCTTCAACTACCTCGGTTGAAGCTTGGAGTGCTGTTAACCTCGTCAAGCTTCTGGAAAAGCTTCAGAAGAAAGAAACGCTTGAAACCGACTATCCTGCCGATCGGCTTCTGACTGAATGCGAAGCTCTTGGCGATGCAGTAACAAGCAAAAGCAACTACTACAGTCAGCAGCGAACCGGACAGTACTGGCTTAACCTCAAATCAGCCAGTAAAGGCAACGTCATCTTGCGGGTTCAACCTGTGAAGGTTGATGCAGGCAAGAAGGTACCACTGGTACTGGCCTTGCATGGGGCTGGTGGCAGCGAAAATCTCTTCTTCGATGGTTACGGCAACGGCAAAGTTGCCAAGCTGGCGAAAGAACGGGGCTGGTTCGTTGCTGCGCCTCGCATCACCATCACCAAACCAGGCCATGGCGACACCATTGATGAACTGGCCAGAATCTATCCAGAGATTGATACCAACAAGGTCTTCGTCGTTGGCCACTCGATGGGAGCGGGCGAAGCCATGCGGGAAGCCTGTGCCCACCCGGGCCGCTTCGCCGCTATCGCAGCCCTTGGCGGAGGTGGGGGCACCAAAGCTGCCAAGGGACAGGAAGAGGCATTCAAGAAGCTCCCCATCTTTGTAGGTGTCGGCGAGCTTGACTTTGCCCTGAAACAAGCAGAAGCGTTAGCGAGCAACCTCAAGAAAACTGGGGTAACGAATGTGACCTACAAGAAGTACCCGGTGCTGGAACATATGATCATCGTGCAAGATGCGTTGCCAGAGGTCTTTCAGTTTTTCGATAGCGTACAAGTACAAAAGTGAAACAGTGAATGATGTTCAACAAACAATACTACCTCTTGCTTTTACTCTGCATACCCGCATGCGGGACATCCTCGCCGCTGGTGACTAAGCCATTTCCCACCATCGTTGCCGGGCCTCACGGCTATTTAGCTCTGGGAGATTCATACACCATTGGTCATGGAGTCGAAGAAAACGAACGCTGGCCCAACCTGCTTGTTGAAGCACTGCGAGGTGAGCATGTCGAACTCTCTGCCCCTCACATCATTGCTCGAACTGGTTGGACGACTACGAACTTGCAGGATGCTATCAACCAGCGCAGCTTCACTGGCACTTTCAAGCTGGTCACGCTTCAGATTGGTGTCAATGACCAGTATAGCAAAGCTTCACTCACTGATTTCCGACCACGATTCAATCAACTACTGACGAAAGCAATCGAACTCACAGGAAACCTGCCTACTCACGTTGTGGTACTTTCGATTCCTGACTACAACTACGGCCCACACCGCAAGTTCGCTCCGGAGAACATCAGCGAATCCATCGATCAGTTCAACCTCGTCTGTAAAGACGCCTGTCTGGCCAAAGGTGTTACTTTCATCGACATCACACCACTATCCCGTGCAGCCCGCGACGACAAAGAACTCTGGGCCGTAGATCAACTCCATTTCTCAGGGAAGATGTACCACCAGTGGGTCAATCACATCACCCCTGTGGTCAAGCAACAACTCCATCAACAAAAAAACGCCTCACCATAATGATGAAGCGTCCTTGAGTTGGATGTTAACCAAGTGACCCTAGGGAGATTCGAACCCCCGTTTTAGCCTTGAGAGGGCTACGTCCTAGGCCTCTAGACGATAGGGCCAATAAGTACATCGTAGTTGAGCTTCCTACGCTGTCAAGCAAACACTCGTGTGGTTATGAAGGTTCGTGATTGGTATCCTGAACAATCAGTAAAGTCGCTCAGTTTGAGGCAGTCTTCCATGAACTTCATCACGCACTGGTTGAAAGTGCATTTCATCCTGGCCATCGTCAAGCAGCTTACCTTCTGGCTGAGCATCATTCTTGTTTACTGCTTAGTGGTTTATGGCATTGAGCGCTATTTCGACATTCGCACGGGTGAAATGGGAGGCGAACTCGCACTGATACAGACCATTATCCTCAGTTTACTGATGAGCTTTCGCAATCGCTCGGCTTACGAACGCTGGTGGGAAGGTCGCAAGCTGTGGGGACAGTTGGTTAACGATAGCCGTAACCTAGCCATCAAGCTGAAGGCTTATGTTCCCAGGGAGGTGTTGGAGCAATCAGGAATCAAGAACCTTCTGATGGCTTTCCCTATCGTGCTCAAGCGTCATCTACGGGGCGATCCAGGCACACTGAACGATTTGCCTGGTTTGGAAAGCGAAGCAACAACACCAGGGCATTTACCCATTTATGTAGCGTCCAGGATCGTTGCCAAGGTCACTGAGTTCGAGCGTGCTGGTCACATCAAGGAGATGATGTTTCGCAATCTCGATGTTCATCTAAATGGACTGATGGACGTTTGCGGGGCATGCGAACGTATCGCCAACACACCGTTCCCCTTTTCCTACAAAGCCATGCTGCGAACGGGACTGGTGCTCCACTTCATCCTGGCCCCGTGGTTTACCCTCTCCCACATGGAACTGTCAGGCATCCCGGTATTGTTGCTGGTCTGCCTGTTCCTGCTGGGCATGGAACTCATCGATAGCCACATCGAAGAACCGTTTGGCCACGATGAAGATGATCTCGACTTGGAACGATATGCGGAAACGATTGGGACGAACGTCAAAGCGATACTCGCAAGTTGAGGGGTGAGAGTTGTCGTCTCAACCCTCAACATCGAAGCTATTTCTTCTCGGGCGTTTCAACTACTTTCGCGTCCTTCACTTGCTTCTTGATGTCTGCGAAGGCTTTCTCGCAGTCTGCTTTCTTCGGATAGCCAAACATGGAGGAAGCCACGGTTTGCCCGTTGCTGGCAATCATCCGCCAACGGAACATCTTGCCACCATCTTCGTAGTATTCGATCTTCACTTTGTCAGAATCCACATTGGCTTTGAACTTATCGACACTCTCTTCGCAGTATTTCTTGGAAGCATATCCCTGCCCTGGCGAGGCAATGACTCGCTTCTCCGGGTTCTTGAGCCGCCAACGATGTTGGCCTTGGGCATCTTTGAAGATTTCGAACAGATATTCATCCGCAGCCTGCGCCACCGATGCCATCATCAACATGGCCAACGTGGCCAGCATCAACACACGCTTCATGGCAAACTCCTCGCAGAAGTGAGGTACAGAAAGGAATACTCCCGATTGGAATCGAACCAACGACCTACGGTTTAGGAAACCGCCGCTCTATCCCCTGAGCTACGGGAGCACTGTTTACCATGATAAAGAAGACGAGCGTGGAATACCAGACGTTCACGAGAAGCTAACAGCAAACAGCTGACAGCCCACAGCCAGTCAAGTTTCCCAAATCACCAGACTACCCCATTGACTTCATGCAGTCCCGCAGACATACTCTCCGACAGAACAACGTAACCTTCATCTGATAGCTGCTAGCTGTCAGCTGTTAGCTGTGAGCAATTGATGGGTTTCCACCAGACCACCACGCATCGGAACGGCAAGCATTCCTACCACCAGATCGGGCTCGTTCGCGGCCAATTCGGCGACATTCCCGAAGACAACTGGCTCGATTTCATCGCCCAGGCTGGGTTCGATGGTTGGGAAGAAGCATCGTGGGAACTCGATCTCGCCAAGTGTGCAACTGATGCTGGTGCTGCGGCCTACGCTGCGGAACGGATAGCCAAGGCCAAGAAGCGGAACCTGGAAATCTTCACGGTAGCTGTCCACCTGCAAGGGCAGGCATTGGGTGATGAGCCTTCAGCCAAAACGCTGCAATTCTGTGGTGGCGATGCGGTGGAAGCCTACAAAAAGTGGCGAGCCAGCGGGAAGAATCCGCCTCGCGAGAACCCCTACTATGTGCCTGAGGAAGTGGGCAAGCTGATTCACAAGCAGGCACTCGATGCCCTGATGGGCACCGCCCGTCTGGCTCATCACTTGGGCAAACTACAGGACCGCAAGGTCGCCCTGCCCGGCTTCACCGGCTCACCAGCCCATGCTTGGAGCCACTTCTTTGAATTCCCCCCACGCCCAAAAGCCATCGCAGGCTTCCCTATTCCTGATGCGATTGATGTCTCGCTTGAACTGATTGCCGAACGTTTTGCCCCGTTCCTTGACCTCTGCAAGCAGCTTGGCGTGACCTTTGATTTGGAATGTCACCCCAGCGAACGTGCCATGGGCGATCTTGAATCCGCAGGCGATTACCTCCGTTTCATGCACAAAGCAGGCTACCAAGACGTCATTGGCTTCAACCTCGACGGCTCCCACATGGAATGGCAAGGCGTCTCGGTTGTCGATTTCATCCGAGAATACGGCGAACACATCCACTGCGCCCATATTAAGGGAGTGTGGGTGGCGAAGGAACATACCCGAGCCGGAAGGCTCGGTGGCCACCGCCCAATGGGTTCCAAGCTCAACGGTTGGAACTTCGTCACGGCAGGCACCCAGCGCGATGCCAATAGTGTCGAAGAGATCATGATCGAACTGAACCGTTCAGGCTTCGATGGTGCAGTGAGCATCGAATGGGAAGATAACGATGCCGAGAAGCGTTCGGGAGCTAAGGCTGCACTGGCCAATGTGCATCGGGGTGATTTGCCACCGAGCTTTGGGCGGCATGACGAGACGCTGAAGGCTTAACTATCGATTGACAACATCAATACATCCACCGGCTGAGAAACAGGATACTGCGTTAGCAGCAAAGCAACGCAAGACTTATCGTCGTTATCTGGCAGGTGCTGTGTTGTTGCTTGTTGCCCTCGTTGTTGGCTGGATGACTTGGGGAGGATTGCAGAACTGGAGAGATCGACGGGCCCTGGAGCAGTACCTCTCTGAATTGGATCAGCGTATTCCTGGTTGGCGTGTTCGACTTTACGGCAAACCTCTTACCGAATCCCAAGCGAACGATCATCAGCGATGGGAAGAGCTTCGGAAACTAATCTACACGAACAACAACGGCTGGATTCCTTATCGGCAAGGGCTGTACGGTGGCATGTATCAGGACCCAACCAAGCCTGCTGCCTTGCTGTCAACGGAACAACAGGAATTCATGGAGGCTGCCCACCTCTTCTGGCAACCTGTGCTATCGAAGGTGAACGAACTGGGTGGGTTGCCTGCCCAGCACCGGTTGATTGACTTAAGCGATAAATACGACAAGCGAAGCCTCCAGCGTGCTGGGCGATATTACTCAGAACGCTTTCTAGTCAACGAAGGCATCGAAGTAGAAGTTCTCTACCACCTCAGCAAGAACGATCCTGCATCAGCAGTGCATTGGCTATGCATGGGCAAGGAGCCTACGCAAGACCAAATCCATGCTTTGCCCTTTCTGGTTGAACGACTTCTCAACCTGACGCAACCCACCATACCGCAACTAGCTAGTCTGCAACAATTGCTTACGAAACAACTGAAAATATTAGACGGCAACTTCCTGCATGGAATGGGGGATGAACTTCGCATGATGGACAAGCTCATGGAGGATCTCAGCCAGGCTGATTTGCCGCTGCGTAACCTAGATGACTTAGGAGAACAGTTGGGCTTCATTCAACGCAACTCATCATGGAAGTCACTGTCCTGGTTCGATAAGCCTCGTGAATGGTATCTCAAGTTCCAAATCAGACATCTGTTCAGAAGACCATACTGGCTGTCGTTGAAATTGCACCAGTTGGCTGATCGCATAACCGACTTGGCGCAACTCGAACCTGCACAGCAGTGGACAACATGGCTGGCTTTTGCTCAAGAGAATCAACTGCCATTCCGTGACTGGATGAACGATCAATCCAGGAAGTTTACCGAAACTCCTTCGATGCCAAAGGCGATATTCTTACTTAGGGGTCGTTACCTTCATGACATGATGGCCTATCAATTCAATGGAAAGGCTCAGCTAGCGAGTGCACTAACCGCTGTGCTGGCTGAACGATATCGCTTGGAGCAAGGACGTTTTCCCAAAGAGTGGAGTGAGTTGTGCCCACGCTATCTGGCCAAGCCACTACTCGATCCGTTTACCGGCTTGCCACTTATCCTGAAGCAAACCCATTCTGGAATGGTGATCTATTCGGTTGGTCGAGACAGGAAGAACGAAGGTGGCGAAGTCTTGAACCATGATCATTATTGGTTTTACGGGGGCAAGGGCTGGGACATAAAAAACAGCAACGTCGGCACAGCGTGTATCATCCAGCCCTCCGCCGACAGCCTGCCACTGAACTGAAAGAGGAATGCCGTTCGACACTGCAACAGAACACGCCTGAACTCTGGAAGAAGTTGAAAGAGAAGCCAGCAGAACAATAGCAGTGCCATTGAAGGAATGGACTTCAATCCCCATTTCCATTTTCCTGGCCGATCTTTCCGTCCTTGCGGATTACTGACTGGTACGCGATTCCCAATCACAACCAGTCAGCACGACAAGGAACATCACCATGGCCACCTATAAACGAAAGCCTTTGCCTATTGATCACAAGAAGTCCCGCTTGTGGGCGCTCGCGAGTTTGGGGTCGGCGGGCATTGGCATTGGAGGAGTGCAACTGTTTGACCTTGTCAACCGGGCAACCCATCGGGCTCACCGGTTGGCCATGACAACTGGTGGCATTGGCCTGGGTACACCGTTCAATGCTTCGTTCGGCTCTTCCGACTACGTTGATTTCACCACGCCGCAAGATGTCAACTTCTTCGACTTCCAACGGCTCAAAATGACGGTGCGGGAAACCAACGTCGGCATCTACTCATGGACCACCGTCTCGTTCTGGGGCATGAGTGTCAAGATTGCCGGAGGCGGGCTCAACATTCCGGGGATCGGCGTATCCCAGGGTGAAGCGGAGATACTGTTCAGCGATGGAACTGCAGTAGGCAATCCGAACCTGGAGATCATGGATTTGCCCATACCCGTCTCGCCACCACCCAGGCGAACTACCGACGTTGGCATTGATGAAAAGCTCGTTTTCCAGTTCAACGGCGATGTCTTGTTTGACTTCGACAGGTATCTGCTGAAGCCAGGACAGAAGACAGAAAAAGCCCTGATCAGTATGACCCACACCCTCAGTTCATGGGCGATGGACCATCGCTTTCTGATCGTCGGACACACCGATAGTGTCGGCAAAGCGACTTACAACAAGGCACTTTCCAAAAAGCGTGCAGAAACTGTCAAAGCCTGGATCATGAAGAATACCACCCACAAGATGGAGTGGTTCAAGACAGATGGACGAGGCGAAGAGGAACCACTGGCTTCCAATGCAACCGCAGAAGGGCGAGCCCAGAACCGCCGGGTGGAAATCTACGGCATGGTGCCCCGGGTCTGGAAGGACTACGATTAGAGGTTCTCACCCTCAATGCTCCTCCGTACCACATCGATTCGCTAACAGGTTGCGACTTCAATAAAATGGCGGTGTGCTGCATTATCTTTGCCAGTGTGGATGGAGCTTTCATATTGTCGGGGACGTGGCAACCACCATGCAAGAGTCTGGCACCACGCCAGACGCATTGTTCTGTGCTATACTTCGGTTGAAATGCCCCAGCACCTCGCCGTAGTCTTTTGATGAATCAGCCCGAGCATACTCTGCAACAACCGACTTCCAGTACTACAAATCGGGTGCTGAGTCCCTATCCTCTGATATTGCTTTTCGGCATCGCTCTGTTCACCTGGCTGATCTGGCTCGGTGTCCCCTGCATCACTTCAGACCATGCGGTGTACCACAGTCCGGCGGTGGAATTCGCGACCAACGGTCGAATGGCTATTCCCTGTTTCAAGTCGCTGTTTCCACAAACCGAAAAAGCTTTTGGTTGCTACCCTCCTCTCTTTCAGTTCATGCTCAGTGGCTGGTATGCGGTGTTTGGCTTCTCGCTCCGCACCGCGCTGGCTTTCCATTTTGTCATTCACCTACTCAGCACATTCGCGATCATGAAGCTGACGGAGCGGTTTCTGGATGGAACGGAATGCACTCCCTCCAAGCGATGGTACATTCTGCTGGCTGTTGGTGTCATCCATGCAACGAATCTAACTAATTTTGATCGGCAGGAGGAGACCGCTCTGCTCTTCCTTTGGATCGAGATGCTGTATGTGCAAGGCACCGTGCTCTGGCGTTGTCTGCTGAGCGGCTTGATGATCGGCCTGGCTGGCATGATCAGTCCGTGGGTGGGATTACTTGGGGCATCGGTGTTTGGATTTCGCACGCTGTTCCAATGCTGGCAGAGTAGCGGGCAACCTCGCAGATGGTGGCATGCCGCGTTTCGAATAATCGCTGCAGGGTTGATGGCTTTGCTGCCAGCATTGATCTGGGTTTTCTACATGGAGTATCACTACCCAGGTATTCTCAACGATCAGTTCCTGGGTACGATGCGGTACATCGCAGCGCATCGACCCAAGCCTCCTTCCATTCTGAATAACCTGGATGAATTCTGGAATTCACTTCTTATCACTCGTCCACAACTGCCTGTATTATTTGTGACAGCAGCACTCTTTCTGGGGCAGCATCGACGCAGTATCACACCCAATTTGCTGGCCATCTACATCACCTCCATGCTGGGAATCCTGTTCCTGCTGGTTACACGGCCCGAATCATATACCTACCTGGGAGCAGTGGAAATGCTGCTACTTCCCTGTTTTATTCCTGCGATGTCTCGATACTTGCTCGAACCCGCAACAGATTCCCGGTTCGGCTATCTGTTACTGTTGTTTCTCACTTTGTTCGCCAGCCAGAAGGCTGTACAGGAGGCAACACTACCGTTACGCTGGAATCCTGCTGAACGACATGACGAAGTGTACCGACGACTCCGCGAGGTCATACCTCCGGGCGAACTCGTTAACATCACTGGTAGGCACTGGGATGTGTTTCAAGGCCGCAATCCCTGGCTGGAAGCAGCATTCCTGATGGATGAGCCTATCCTCCTCGAAGCCAAATGGATGGTCATTCGAGCAAATATCGGGGTGCCACCTTGTATTGATGCATTTGAGTTGATCGAGAAGATTCCCACTACCGTGGATCGCGACGATACCTATGCCTACTCAATCTGGCGAAGGCGTACGAAGAAGTAATTGAGGCTATAAACGTCAGAATATAGTCATTTCGACTTCTTTGAGTTTGAGATTCTCCCGGTTCGACTTGCATCTGCTGCAAAGAAGCACAGACTATGCATAAGACACCTCCTGCTGCCCTGGCCCACGGATTCGATGCATGAACGATTTCTACGTTGCGTGCATTCCCATTTATAACGACTGGCAGTCAGCCCGCGAGATAGTAATACGTCTGCATGCGCAAGCCAGAAGTCATCAGCGACATATCCGAATAGTTCTCGTTGATGATGGCTCATCAGAACCACCGCCTATTGAAGATTGGGCACAGGTCCCTGAACTGAATTCAGTGATAGTACTCAGACTCAGGCGTAACCTCGGTCATCAGCGATCCATCGCCATTGGGCTCACCTACATCTATCAACACATCCCTTGCCGTGGTGTCCTCGTTATGGACGGTGATGGCGAAGATGCACCGGAAGATGTAGAACTGTTGCTGAAAAAACTTGAACAAGACAACTACCAGCAGGCAGTCTTTGCCAAGCGGATGAAACGCACTGAATCATTCCTTTTTCGCTGTTTCTACCTGCTCTTCCGCCTGATTCACTTTGTGTTGACCGGACGCAAGGTGGAGGTAGGCAACTTCAGCGTACTCCCCTGGAGCATGCTGGGGCGACTCGTCGGTGTATCCGAACTATGGAATCACTACGCAGCAGCAGTCGTGAAAGCTCGCCTACCTACGACGATGATTCCCCTGGCCCGAGGCAAACGCATTCATGGGCAATCGAAGATGAACTTCGTTTCCCTGGTGACACATGGCTTATCAGCCATCTCTGTCTTCAGTGACGAGATCGGAGTACGACTACTCGTGGCCTTGGCAGGCCTGTTTACCTTGCTGCTGGCAGGGTTTCTTGCCCTGTTGTGTGCAGGCCCGTTAATTGGCCCATCGGAATGGTTCATGGGCAAGCTGGAAACGCTACTATTACTGTTGGCTTTCTGCCTCTTCATGGCTGTAGCATTTGTGTTGATCGTTCTTCAGGGTCGTAACTTGAGTTCGTTTCTGCCTCTCCGCGATTATGAGTTCTTTATTCTCGAAACGCAGGAGATTGGTCGTGCCTCCTGAGTTTGAGTATGTAGGCAACGAGTTGGAACTATTCGCTCATGCCAAAAACTGGAAGAGTTACTTCCGCTCACAACTCAGTCCGTTCATCCAAGGCAATGTGCTGGAAGTCGGCGCTGGGCTGGGTGGAACTACTATCGTTTTTCAAGAGAATGCTTTTACCACTTGGACATGCCTGGAGCCTGACCAGGCCTTATTGGAGCAATTGAAAGAACTATTGAAAGCTACTCCTGCCAGTGATCGTTACCGTTATGAACATGGGGTGCTCGATCAACTCGATACCAACCATCTGTATGATGCCATCCTCTACATTGATGTGCTGGAACATATCGAAGCGGATCGGGAAGAGGTTCAGAAAGCAGTTAGACTGCTGAAGCCCGGAGGCAGACTCATCATTCTCAGCCCAGCCTATCAGTTTCTGTTTTCACCATTCGATGCCAAGATAGGGCACTTCCGTCGGTACACTCTGAAAGCCCTTAAGCACTTAACACCCGACCATTGCAAGGTCGAGAAAGGCTTCTACCTCGACAGCATCGGGCTGTTTGCTTCGCTGGCGAATCGTTTGTTTCTGAAAGCGTCGTTACCTACGCGCAAACAAATCGCATTCTGGGATAGCGTCCTGGTACGATGTTCACGATGGATGGATTGGCTGGTTCTGCACGGAGTGGGACGCTCTGTGATTGTCATCTGGCAGAAGCTTGCTGAGTAGATTGGGTTTGTGGGAGTGGCTTTCACCCGGAGTCAGCAGCACGTTTGCCAAGCCCACCTGTTCGTGCTGCTGACTCCGGGGTGGTTCCATCGTTGACATGACTACTCAAAGTATTCGACACTACTCTTTGATTATTTATGGTTTCGCGCATTTACTCCGATCAATCGTCACTACGAAGCCTATGCTGTAGAGAACTATCCTCTGGAAATGTGTGCGAAACGGATGCCATGCAGTGGAAAATCGGTGCTCTACATATATGTTAATCTCTTGACCAACGACGGAGATTCTGCGCGATGATCGATGAATTGAAGGAAGAGGGTATCGTCAATAAAGTCGGTGGGCGTTTCAAGCTCTCGACACTGATACAGAAGAGATTGACCATGCTGAGTGCCGGTGCCAGACCACTGGTAGACGTAAAGGGTGGCGACCGCATGCAAACTGTGATTCAGGAAATTCTCCAGGACAAGATCTTCCTTGATGCTTCCGGCAACGTGAGCACAGCAGGCGATGAAGTCGATCTGTCACTTGCTGTGACAACAGATGGGCTGGACGACTAACGATTCCGCTTTGACATAAAGACCCGAGCACGTCATGCTCGGGTTTTTTATTTTGTTATGCGCGTATTGACACGGCTGATACTATCGTGGCCAAGCTTGCTTGTTTCACATCCAAGAAGACAACTATGTTCGTACCTATGCTGTTCGTGCTGCTATACCTGAGCAATCCTGCAGATTACCTCATTCAACAGGATTCGATACTGATTCAACCGAAGTGGAAGACAGGCGAAAGAGCTGAATACGCCTGGTTCAAAACCAGACATCTTACTGTTGCAGGGAAACGCACTACTTTAGGATCATCAACAACTCCCTTACAGCTAGTAGTTTTACTTGCCAATAAGAAGGGCTTTGAGTTGGGATGGACATTCGGCGAATCATCAATTGAACAGTCTGGCAAGACCACAACCAATAACGCATCCCCACTACTCGACCCGTTCAAGAACTTTCAAGCTGTGATAATCCTGGATGAAGATGGCGATTACTCCCGCATGAAGAACTGGACTGACATCAAGAAGCGTGGCGAAAAACTGATTGAAGAGTACGAGTCTCTACTCTCAAAAAGCAGTGACCCCCAAGCCGCTAAGGCTGGGATGCAAGCGGCAAAAGCCCTCTTTTCCAGTGCAGCACAATTCGAAGCGATTGGAACGAAGGACTATAAACTCTTCCTGATGATCAATGGTCTGACATTGGGAAAAGACGACCCCATGGAGTACAAAGATCTGCTCCCCAATCCATTGGGTGGTCCTTCTTTCCCTTCAAATGCGAGGTTCTCTTTGAAGTCCATGTCCGATGATAAGAAGACTGCTACCATTGTCTGGACACAACGATTGAATGAAAAGGCTACACCACAGATCATCACCAAAACGATCGAAGCAATGGCGAAGAAATCAGGCAAGGCTGTTCCAGAGTCGCAACTAGAGAAGATCAAAGCTTTCGACATGAAAGATGATGCTGAAATGATTGTTGACCTCAACACCGGCTGGTTAACTTCCCTCCACTACACTCGAATCATCAAAATCGGTGATATTACTCAGGAAGAACAGACAATTGTGACACGCAAGAAATGATGTCAAGAACTACCAGAACATGACATCAAACAGACTTGATAATCAACAGTTCCAGGTACGATCGCCGTTCTTCAGGCCCCAATCCTAGAGTCTGTGCCATTGCTTGAAGAACAAGAAGTGCCTCGGCCTGATCTCCTTCAGGCACTTGCAGTTCCAACTCGACAAACGTGCCGAGTTGCTCCACTTCGTCCCAGGCTATTTCAACATCCTTCTGCTTGGGATGATGGTACTTGGTTCGCTGTTTCCGCACTTCGATAGATGGAGTGTATCGAAGAGCCTGCAGCAATT